>Ga0187843_10000049_pt1 | contig 101331 bp, 80 predicted proteins | sample SpaLakP09_SKY_43_FD_134516 | JGI IMG/M metagenome (GOLD analysis project Ga0187843, IMG submission 134516) | Oligotrophic lake water microbial communities from Sparkling Lake, Wisconsin, USA - SP09_SKY_43 | ecosystem: Environmental > Aquatic > Freshwater > Lake | place: USA: Sparkling Lake...
GCGGTACAGGCCGCAGCAAGTATTGTGGGGGTGAGTCTGATTCCGTTCATCGGGTTTTCCTGTCAAAAAAGCCCGCAGCCGTAAATCATCGGCGCGAGCGGCGGTGCTGACCCGTTGGGTGACGGACAGCAATTTAGGCAAGCTTCTGCTTATGGTTTGGATGCTCTCGGTACTTGGATTTCGATTCCTTTCATTCAGTCTTCGCATCCGGTTCGAGATCGGACGGTTTCCTTGCCGACATCGACTTGCAGTGCGGAGCACCTTGCCCACGTAGTTCGGCGCAGCACTGAGAATGAATTGCATCGCTCAGGATGCCGGCCGCGTGAAGTAGCGAGAGGCGTTGTTCTTGGACGCCTATCGGCGAAGTGTCATTTCCGACAAAGGTGCTCACTGTGTTGAGCAAACGCGCCCGAGTAGTCCGCCTAAACAGGAGGTAGAAGAGTCCGCTGACTGGCCCAACTCCAGTGCAGACTAGAAGCCAGTAGAGCCGAGAGGTCCCCACTCGGTTCAAGCCCAGAAATCTCATGTCTAGTACGATCGCCATGAATGTGCCGATAGAGGCGCATGTCCACAAAACACCCAGCCAAGCCATTGCGTAATTCCACATACGGATACGGAATATATCATATTCGCATTCAGAATCCGATGCATGACGCATCCAATCCATGACCGACGCTATCAGCTGATCGCGCAACATCTAGCCGCGCTGAGAAAAGAGCGGGGATTGCTTCAACAAGAAGTCGCCGATCGTTTGGGGCGACCTCAAGGCTTTGTCTCGAAGTATGAGAGCGGTGCCCGGCGACTGGACCTGATTGAACTTCTTGATATCCTGGAAGTTCTAGGGGTCGAACCACATTCGTTTGTAGATTACGTGCTGGTCAACTCATCAAAGCGGCTACCTAGGTGATGGCCTCGGAATCCAAGGGAGCATGAGTTTCTCGGGGAGTTTGACGTTTGATGAAGGCGGCAACTGACAATCTCCTGCTGCGAGTTGCTGGGCTTCGCTGCTCCGAAGCGCCTGCACTGCCAGATTACTTCGCGCTTTCTTCTTCTATCCCACCTTGTTGCAGTTCCTACACGGCGGTCTGATCCAGTGCGACCTGATCGACCTCGCAGCCCTGCGCGGCTGGTCAATTTGCATAGCCTTTTGCTAGCTGAATCGAGCGATAGCGCGTTCCCGCATCCGTGAGGCCGACTAAGTAGATGGGCTCGTCGCTGTTGCGAGGCGCATCACCCAGCGGGTGAAGAATCCAGCCATCCCGGTTGCGCATCTCGCTGGTGAGGGTGAAGTGGTCGTCTTTCTCGGGCAGGCGTTCGCCGTCCCGCTCGATGACCTGACCGATCGAAATTCCAACAATTAGCTTAGCTATCGACAGCTCTTCACCCTAAGGCAGGGCCTCGGCTCGGGCCTTGGCGGTTTGCCCGGTCGTCGACTTTCCCAGCAAAACTAGACGCAAATAATCTGCTTCTTGAACTTCGGTGTGAGCATCAGCTTGTGGGTCACGTAGGTGACAGTTCGCGTCTTATCGCGTTTGTCGGGGGCGGAATTCTCGACAGGGGCGCTTGCCTTCCAGAGGCCGAACATGATGATCTCGGCATCCGGTGGGAAACTACCAAGCCAAGAAGCGTCGGGGTGCGCGATGCTGATTTCGAATGACTCTATCCGCAGGGGATCATCCGTCTTGCGATACACCGACCGACAGTTGAGGAAGTTGCTCTTGTACTTGGCACCGGCGGGCGGCCGATGGAATGACCGCACCGTGCCGGCCAGGGCAACTGGATAGGGATTGCTTCCAGCCTTTGCCACTAGTTCCCAGGCTTCATCGAAGCGATCATGCTCGAAGAAGAACTGCGTCCAGGGTATCCGCTTGGTGCCCAATCGCAGAACCAGTTCGGAGGCGAGCAGGGCATCAGATTCGCACGCTGCGCGCAGTGTCAGTAGATCGGCTGTGGTGCGCAGATAGCTGTCGAGCTTCTTCTCCGAGTTGATCACTTCGGTCGCCGTCCTGAGCGTCCCGGTATTGGGGCTGGATCCATCGGTCGCTGGTGCGTTGCCGGACAGTCCATGCCTGCGCAGCCCGTTGTGCAACGCGAGCAGGCGGAGTTCCCGCTTCCCTTCTTCCAGTGCTTTCAGGAATTCCGGGTCGGATTGCGCCGCTATGATCGTTTTCAGGCGGCCCGATGCGTCGTAGCGGCAGCCAGGGGCATGCTCCGATCCTCCTGTCAGACCGATGTAGGCGGGGACGTCGACTGGCTCGATGCGATTGGGTCGGTTCTGCTGGTGCCGCGGGACGAAACGGACATCGCATCCGCAACCAGCGTCGTCGCAAAACAGATCGGGCGCGGTGCCGCCCCCATCGGTCAGTTGCTGCAGTTCCTCCACTGAGTGGGGGTGTCTGTGGCGATCCCTCGCCGAACGCATCTTGATGCCTTTTCCCATGCCTTCGTTATGCCTCTTGGTGTTATTCGATGCGGCTAGTTTGCCATGCGAGGAATGCGGTGACACGTTTCAGCGCGGCGTGATGACATACAGCTGAAATGCTCTGGAGTCTGTGGCGATATTCTACCCGCGGCAAAGTATGGCGGAGCTGATGGCATCGGATGCTGGGAAATCAATTTCCGAGATTCCGATGGTTCAATGCCGCTCAGACTTTTTCCCCCCGATGTAGGGTAACGTCGGATCGTCGACTCGAAAATACTAATACTCGGCGAGACTGACCCCTTGCCTTTCCCGTAAGGGTGTAGGTACTTCCCCGTGCCTACACCCTTTTTTTTGGAGTATGGCGAGCAGTCTCGCAGCACCTGCAAAAAGGCAAGTTGAGTGAGGCTGCATCAGGGAAAGGATTTGGTGCGTGATTCGGCTTCTGCCGGCCAAGAGAAAATTGAAGACCGCCCCTTATGCCTTGGAAAGTGATATCCAGGGCGGGCTCACTGGCGACTCCCAGTCAGCCGTATGGAAAGGGTGCGCGCCCTGGACCTAGTCGGATCAGTGTGCTGCTTAAGAGTAGTAGCGGTTGAGGGCGTGACACAGCAATCGACATCGTCTGCGCATTATTAAGTAAGTGATGAAGGCAAGTTCGGCGTTGCATGACATCCTGGGCAAAAATCTACTTGATTGTGGCGACCTGCGAGATTCCGGTTGCAGTTGTGCAAGCGATTGCATAAGGCCTTTGGGATCTTTGAAAGAGGAATTCGCTAATTCAACCCTGCGTCGGTGGTATGCCGTCTGGGAGTGCATATGCGCCAGGCTTGGGAGCGGACTGCTTTATTCGGACAATCCCTACCGATAGAGGGATGCGTTGTACTCGTCTGTGGACAAGAATTCACGAACGTTTGAGGAAGTGTTACAAAACCGTCACCCAAGTGGGTGAGTCGTCGAGTAATTTCCTCAAGGTGGGAAGATAAAATGAATATTAGATAATGTGAGGAGGGATTCGCTACTGGCGGCTCCGCTTATCGCACTCGGAGATCGGCCGGCAATATGGAGAAACAGAAGATATTAATATTATTTCTGGTGTGTCGCTGTTATAGCGCAATTTCAAGATAATGACAGTGATTAAATCAGACGATTCAGATTTTCTTCGCAACCATATTGCCGAATAAATGGAAATCAAGCAGCACAAGAAAGTCTCCGGCAAATGGCTGGATGAGTACTTTGCCTCTTACGTTGGCATGGAGGGGGGTAATCTCGAAGCTGCGGTCTGGATCTGCGATCGGAATCCTCAACCCTGGACGGAATCCCTCGTGGCGCCGCTGTCACCCCGTGAGCAACCGGGGGCATGGGATGAGGACTTTCGCCGCAGGAACAGAGACCGCATGAGCCGATGGCAGTCCCATCAGAAGATTGCGCGCGTGATGTCGGCAGCACGGGCGACGACGCAACGACGGCCAGAGGGTGAAAGCGAATGGTTGCGGTACTTTGAAGAGCATCTCTATGCGCCGAACGGTGCCGAGTTCAAACTTAGTCTCTTTCCACTACCATTGCAGCTCCCCGGCGGAATGGCGTGGTCAAGGGCGTTTCGCGAGCAGCCGGCGCTGCTGCCAAAGCAGCGGTACATCGATCTTTGCCGCACCGGCAAGCGCTTCCGGTTTATCGCCGAGATCCGTGCGCGTTGGCGCCCGAAAGTGGTGCTTTGCCTCGGGACACTTCATCTTCACTACTACATAGAAGCGTTCGGACTGAAGGGCCTCCCATCTAGAGCGCACGTTCTGCAGCCGGCGGATCTTGCGAAGACGCTGCATGTGATTGAATACGATGGCACGGTTTGGGTGGTTTGTCCGGCGCTGGCGGGCGCGACGGGTCTGAGCTCGGATGTTCTCCTGAGCGCGATGGGCGGCTACATCGCGCAGTGGCTCGTATCGGCCGATTTCCCGGCAGCCGCTCCCTGAGCAAGTGGATAGCTGCCCCCCGAATTAGCTCTCTGGTGCACGGCAACCCAGAGCGAATGTCACGGGCCGCGGGATGCTGTGGTCGCAGTACTAGCAAGGAAAGTAGCCGCCGGTTTGCTGGTATATCCGGAGAAGAGCAGTTTCGCGAATCCAGGCTTCTCGCGCAATCATCTTGGCCGCGGGAATTACTCGCGGAGCCTGTTGGGTGTTTTAGGGCAGCGATGCCCGCGGGCACCCCTCATGCCCGTCGGTGCAACTGGCTAGCCTGCCGGGCTTTCGCCCGGCTGGAAACCTCGCTGTAGCAGGAAACTACCAAAACTCTTAGATACTTCGGAATGCTTGAGTGCGTACTCGACCGTGGCTTTCAAGTAGCCTAGTTTGCTGCCGCAGTCATAGCGTGTGCCCTGGTAACGGTAGGCCAGCACCTGTTCCTGGCCCAGTAACGACTGAATTGCGTCGGTCAGCTGTAACTCCCCGCCGGCGCCTGGTTTCAGTTCGCGCAGGTGGTCGAAGATGCGCGGCGTCAGGATGTATCGGCCAACCACGCCCAAACTGGACGGGGCGTTTTCTGGCGCTGGCTTTTCCACGATACCGGAGATCTTGATCACGCCAGCATCCCATTCGCGGCCATCGACTACACCGTACGAACGGCTCTGCTCCGGTGCGATTTCTTCTACGCCGAGCACCGAGCAGTTGTAGTGGTTGTACGCGTCCACCATCTGCTTCATCACGGGCGGGTCGCCGTCAATTAGGTCATCGGCCAGGATGACCGCAAATGGAGTCTCACCGACAAGCTTTGCCGCGCACTGCACCGCATGACCCAAGCCCAATGCCTCCGGCTGGCGAACATAGAAGCACTCCACGTTGGCCGGTTTGATGGACCGCACCACGTCCAGAAGCGCCTGCTTGTTCTTGGCCTCGAGTTCCGCTTCCAGCTCGTAGGCCTTGTCGAAGTGATCCTCGATGGCGCGCTTGGAGCGCCCCGTCACGAAGATCATTTCGGTGATGCCTGCAGCCATGGCTTCTTCCACGGCGTACTGAATCAGCGGCTTGTCTACCACCGGCAGCATTTCCTTGGGGCTTGCTTTGGTGACAGGCAGAAAGCGGGTGCCTAGGCCTGCGACCGGGAAGACGGCCTTGGTGACGCGATTTTCCATGTGAGGAATGAATTTGCGATGATGTAGGAACGTGCCGTTCCGCTGAGGTTTGTAATCTTGGAAACGAGGCAGCGTAGCGCTGCTATCCGACAATGCCTACCGCAAGGTGCCTTCTGGATCTGGGGAGGCAGATTGCTATTGCTCGTTCGCGACCGAACTTGCTTTCACTGGTCGCGCTGATACTCTTGGCCGCGCCTGTGTCAGGTCCGATAAGCGCGCGTGGATCCAATGAGCCCGTCAGGGAATAGCAGCTCGGGCCGGACTGTCTCATAGTCACGAATGTTCATCGCGATATTGGTGTACTCGTCGACTTGCTCTTCGAATGCTGCTTTCAGATCGATGCCGATGATGTCATACACGGCTTCCTTGAACTCGGCTTCCGTCCAGACGGTACCCGCATTTGCAATGATCTGGGCTACCGCCCGGTAGAATCTGCTTGCATCGAGAACCTGGTCGGTGTACCAGGTATCGTGATCAAGCCATTGTTGTAGTGCTTTGGTAATCTCTGTTTTTGCAGACATGAAGGGATATCCAACGTACTCGAAGGAAGCGCGATAGCCAGCGGCTTCAGACGAATGGGGAAACGCTTGATTGCATCGACGCTCTTTTCCAACCGCGCGAGATTCAGCGTGCATTCTGCCGCCTCGATGCTACCGGAGCGTACCCTGCCTCATGGGGGAACCTACGTCGATGCGACGACCGCTGTGCTTTCGGCCTCGCCTGGCGCCACTTAGGTGTGCCACGAAGTCATGCAAGTGTGGATTGCTGTGTCAGCGGTAGGGTGACGCGAGCGCTGGATTTCACGGCGGTGCTCACTCCTGGGACCATGTTCCAAATCAGGATTCGAGACACCAGTTGCGCTGGGTGACGTCCCGCTCAGCATCAGAGGTCGCAGAGCGCTTCATCAATCGCTCGTAAGCGCGCTGACATTCTGCGCGACCTTCGCTATTTCCCTCCAATTCCGATGCGTTTTGCAGATTTCCGTGCTGGAGGCGCCTAGCATCAGCGCCGTTAAAGAGAGGGCGCAAGAGCATCGCAATCACGACCATGAGCGTAGCCGCGACGAGCATTGTCAGAGCTAGTTTGACTATGGAAGGCCTTGAGTGGCGGTTGATGCTTTCATCGTCTTTTAGGTTCTGGCACACGTAATAGGATTCCGTTCACGACAAAGAAAGAGGGTGTAGGAGGACCGTAAAGTGCGCCTACACCCACCAAGTTGGCAACGGGGATGCCATCAGACATTGTGTGCCACCACCCGAATAGCTGTACCCCTCAAGGGATGGGATTGGAAACCGGCGGTTATGTGCCCCCCAACAACGCGATCGAGCGTGCTGAACATTGCGTCAAATACCGATAGGCGGAATCGACCGCCTATCCGGCCACTGGAAAATTCTCCATGAGGGATTCTTTCCCCTCTTGAGTATGGCCCAGCTAAAGCGGGGAATGGCGAAATAGAGAACTGTTAAAGAATACGCCGCTGACAAGGTAGATCCCCTTGTCAACTCCCGTTGGGTGCGGGCCATGAGTAGAGCCTGCATCCATTTTTTGTGGATAAAGAGGGATCATGAATTTCCAATGAGAAGTTCCATTGAATATCTTCTTAAGATGGAATAGAAAGGCTGAAAAACAAGGATAAATGCCTTGAAGTTGTCCGCTTTCGATCCATAAACTTCGCCATCTGTGATGCGCCGCGACAGCGCGATGCGGCCAGACGCGTAAAGGCTCACGGCGCAAGATCAGCTGGATCGGCGGCGCAGGCAGATGGAATCGTATAAAAGGATGCCACCAGGAATGCGTATTCATTGCAAAACTTCCACGTTATTTCAGTTGGCGGCCAATTCAAGATGTTCTGTATCAAGGGATTATTCGAGACGTGCTAAAGCTTTCAGGCGGGCCAACGTTTGGCAGGGCGGCAATGTACATAGCGATTTTTCCACTTCTGGCGTCCTGCGCACTTGCGCCGGGAATGCGCTTCGACCCGAATCGCCCTCTCGATCCGGAAGACCCACAATCGGTGCCGAGGGTTACGCCGATTACCCCGGCACTGGTGAGAGCGCTGAAGGCATCATCGGAGCGTGCTAACGCGAACGTTGAAGATCTCTTTGCCGTTGCAAGTTCCTACACCGTTGGTGTCGGGGACATTCTTTCGATAGTTGTATGGGACCACCCGGAATTGGTCTTCCCGACACAAACGTACTCGATAGGCGCAGCTTACGAAATTCCAAGCTATAGCGGAGCAGCCAATGTGCCAGGCTACGTCGTGAGTCCCGCAGGGACAATTCAGTTTCCGTATGCTGGTGCGCTAAAGGTGATGGGGCGCACGCCAGACGAGATCCGCGAAAAACTGAGCAATCAACTCAAGCCTTTCGTCAACGCACCGCAGGTCACCGTACGCGTATTGGCTTATCGAAGCAAACGGGTCTACATAGACGGCGAAGTCAAAACGCCTGGTCCTCAAAACATCGATGACGTACCCATGACCCTGGTTGAGGCACTCAACCGGGCGGGTGGCATCAACGTTATGACGGGCGACAACAGTCGCATCCGCGTTTCCCGTGAAGGGAAGACGTACATGATCAATCTGCCGGCACTTCTGCAACAAGGCATCGACCCCGCTCGGATCCTGCTGGGAAATGGCGACATCGTCCGCGTAGAGCAGCGCGAGGACAGCAAGGTGTTTGTGACTGGGGAAGTGGTAAAGCCGACCCCTGTATTGCCTCGCAACGGGCGGCTCACGCTCAGTGAAGCCATTGGTGAAGCCGGAGGAGTCAACCCCGTTTCAGCGAACGCAAAGGAGCTCTACGTTATCCGCAAGAACGGCGATGGCGAAGCCGAGGTTTTTCATCTCGACGGCAAGTCGCCAGTCGCCTTCGCTCTGGCTGAGTCGTTCGAGCTGAAACCGAGAGACGTTGTCTACGTCGATGCAGCGGGGGTGGTCCGCTGGAGCCGCGTGATCAATCAATTGTTGCCGAGCGGGAATTTCTTCACGTCAACGGCGAACGCGGTCAAATGATCAAGACTGTACTCGTGGTCTGCATAGGCAATATCTGTCGGAGTCCGATGGCGGAGGGGCTCTTCAAACAGGCCTTGCCTGAAGCTCGGATCGTCTCTGCCGGACTTGCCGCGCTTTCTGGTTGCGCTGCTGATCCGCTTGCGGTCAGCCTCATGCGGGAACAAGGCCTGGACATCTCTCGACACCGCGCCCAGCAGCTCACTCGCGTCGTGGTCACACAGGCTGACCTGATCCTCGTTATGGATAACGAGCAACGGAAGTCAATACAGGACATGTATCCCGCGACCACAGGCAGAGTGTTTTGCCTGGGTCGGTTCGGCGAGTTCGACGTTCCCGATCCCTATCTGGATGCACGTCCCGCGTTTGAGTACGCACTGCAGCTGATTCAGCGCGGGGTCGAGTCCTGGGTGCCTCGCATCGAGGCACTTCGTCAACAAAATTTGTCGTAGAGCGATGAACCAGAATTCCCTTCCAGTGGTGGCGGGCGCAACGCCAGAAGACGAAATCGACCTGGTGCGATACCTTGACGTGCTGCTGGCCAATCGCGCCTTGATTGCATGCGTTGCGGGGATCGTGCTAGCGATCGGGGTTGCCTATGCGTTCATCGCGCGCCCGGTTTATGAAGCAGACATCATGGTTCAGGTTGAGGATAGCCCGAACAGTGCAAAGAGTCTGCTGGGAGATGTATCGAGTCTATTCGAAGTCAAGACGGAAGCCGCCGCGGAGATTGAAATTCTGCGATCCCGTATGGTGGTTGCGACGGCCGTGGATAACCTTCGCCTCTATATCGGCGCGCGACCGAAGTACCTTCCCCTGGTCGGTGCCTGGATTGCAGCGCGCTCCAAAGGCCTTTCGAATCCCGGGCTAATGGGCTTCAGTGGTTTCGTGTGGGGGAAGGAGTCGATCCAGGTCGATCAGTTTGATGTGCCGGATACCCTCGAAGATGAGCGATTCACGCTTGTTGCACTCGGCGACGGTCGGTACCGCATCAAGCACAGTGACCTTGATGAGTCGTTGGAGGGCAGAGTTGGCGAGCTCTTGCAAGCCCGACTACATGCCGGCGATCTATCTCTGCTTGTGTCAGCCTTGAAGGCCAAGCCCGGTGCCGAATTCCAGCTCGTGCGTTCGTCCAGGCTGCAAACGATAAAGAAACTCCAGGAGCGGATGAAGATCGCCGAGAAAGGCAAGCAGAGCGGCGTCATCGGCGCTTCGCTCGAAGGCATTGATCCGAAACTTACCGCCAGCATCCTGAATGAGATCGGCGACGCGTACGTTGCACAGAACATTCACCGGAAAGCCGCAGAGGCGGAGAAATCCCTGGTCTTCCTCAATGATCTGCTGCCTCAACTGAAGGCCGAGCTCGAACGTGCCGAAGTCAAGTACAACGCCATGCGCAATAGCCGTGGCACCTTTCACTTGAGTGCCGAAGGCGAGGTGTTTCTGAGGGAGGGCGTTGCTGCGCAATCCGGCCTGCTTGAACTGAAGCAGAAGCGTTCCGAACTCCTGACGCGCTTCGCCGCAGACCACCCGGCTGTCCAGGCGCTGAGCACCCAGATCGGCACAATGAGTCGACGGGTCGACGATCTTTCGGCGCGCATGAAGGCACTGCCCAACCTAGAACAGGATGCGCTACGGCTGATGCGCGATGTGGAAGTCAACAACGAGCTGTACGTTGGCCTGCTCGACAATATGCAGCAGCTCAAGCTGGTCAAGGCCGGCAAGGTCGGCAATGTCCGGCTACTGGACAACGCGCCCGTTCCTGAGGAGCCAATCAAGCCGAAGAAGGCGCTGACCATTGCGCTTAGCGCCATTCTGGGTCTGCTGCTTGGCATAGTCGCCGCCTTCGTCCGCAACTTGCTGTATGGCGGCATTACGAATTCACAGGATATCGAGCAGCATACCGGCCTGAGCGTATATGCCACGGTGCCACTTTCCGATGCACAGGAATCGTTGAGTCAGCAGATGCAATTGCGCGAAGGAGAGCCTTGTCTCCTGGCTGACCGCTTCCCGAATGAGCCCTCCATTGAGGGACTCCGGAGCCTGCGCACTGCATTGCAGTTCGCGATGCTTGATGCTGGCAGCAAACGGGTGCTGTTGACCGGTCCCACACCAGGGGTCGGAAAGTCATTCATTTCGGCAAATCTGGCAGCGGTCATGGCGAGTGCCGGCAAGCGTGTGCTGCTGGTCGATGCCGATTTGCGAAAGGGACATTTGCATCAGTACTTCGGCAAGGATCGACCTCGGGGCCTGTCAGAGGTGCTGTTAGGGACAACTACGTTCGATGACGTGGTCCACCAGGGGGTCTTTGAAAACCTCGACTTCCTGAGCACAGGCAGGATGCCGCCAAATCCAGCGGAATTGCTGATGAATGAACGGATGGAAAGTCTGCTGGACGAGGTGAACGACCGCTACGACATAGTGATGATCGACACCCCACCGGTACTTGCGGTGGCAGATACCACCATCCTTGCGGCGCACTGCGCGACGGTGTTCCTTGTCACCCGGTTCGAGGAAACCACGATCGGCGAAATCTCCGAATCGGCGAAGCAGTTGCGGCAAGCAAGCGCAAACGTAACCGGGGTGGTCTTCAACGGCCTTGACCGCAACGCCTACCGCTATGGCTACGGTTCCAAGTATGGGCGCTATCGGTACGCATATTACGGATACGCAAGCGAGATTCCGGAGTCGGCTTCTCCGGTGAACACGAAACAGTAGTTGAGGTCACGCCTCTGCTCGTGAAGTAAATACCGCTCCCTGACTCCAAAAGTACCGGGCCCATCCGTACGTAGTGCGAGGGGCGCTCCGCGAAGCCGGCGTGGGATCGGCCTACAACGTTACGGTCATCAATCATCGAAATGAAGAAGATATTGGTCGTGTTCGGAACCCGCCCGGAGGCCATCAAGATGGCCCCCCTGGTAAAGGCTCTCACCCAGGACGCGTCGCTGGAGTGTCGTGTATGCGTGACGGCGCAGCATAGGGAGATGCTGGACCAGGTCCTGCGACTCTTTGACATCCGTCCCGACTATGACCTGAATGTCATGAAGCCGGGGCAGGATCTTTACGAGCTCACCAGCAATATCCTGGGCGGTATGAGGGCAGTTCTCGATTCCGCCATGCCAGATCTGGTGCTCGTGCATGGCGACACCAGCACCACTTTAGCTTCGACGCTAGCGGCCTACTACAGACAGATTCCTGTCGGTCATGTCGAAGCGGGCCTGCGTACCGGTAATCTCTACTCGCCGTGGCCGGAAGAAGCCAATCGCAAAGTCACTGGCTCCCTGGCTGCGCTGCATTTCGCACCGACCGAGCGCTCAAGGACAAACTTGCTGCGCGAAGGCGTGCGTGAGGACGCGGTCGTTGTGACGGGAAACACGGTGATCGATGCGCTTCTGGCGGTACGAATGCGCCTGACCCAGGATGCCGCGTTGCGCATGCACGCACTGAGTCAAATCCCTTTTGACCTTGGCGAGCGTCGCGTCGTGCTGGTCACCGGTCACCGCCGCGAAAGCTTTGGCGAAGGCTTCGAGCGCATCTGTACTGCACTGGCGGCAATCGCGAAAGAGCACGCTGATATTGACATCGTCTATCCGGTTCACCTGAATCCGAATGTGCGTGAACCCGTGCGCAAGCACCTGAGCGGCATACCAAATATTCAACTGATCGAGCCGCTCGACTACTTGCCATTCGTGTTGCTGATGGACCGTGCCTGGCTCATCGTGACGGATTCCGGCGGTATCCAGGAAGAGGCGCCTTCCCTGGGAAAGCCCGTCCTGGTGATGCGCGACACCACGGAACGTCCCGAGGCGGTCGATGCGGGCACGGTCAAACTGGTCGGAACATCAGTTGAGAGGCTCGTCATGAATGTATCGCTATTGCTGCGTGATGACGATGCGTACCGGGCCATGAGCCAGGCAAGCAACCCCTACGGGGATGGCTTTGCGTGCTCGCGCATTCGCACCGCCATCCACTCGTACTTCGCCTGAATCGGAAACATAGCTATGAAATTCGACACCATTTCAGTTATCGGCTTGGGCTATATCGGCCTGCCCACTGCAACCGTATTTGCCTCACGCCAGCATGCCGTAGTTGGTGTGGACGTGGACAAGCATGCAGTCGACACAATCAACCAGGGAAAGATTCACATCGTCGAGCCGGACCTGGACATGCTTGTCCATGCGGCGGTTTCCCAAGGCTTCTTGCGAGCTACCACCTGCACGGAGCCAGCCAACGCTTTTCTGATTGCGGTGCCCACGCCCTTTAAGGAATCGCACAAGCCGGACCTGTCGCATATCGAAGCCGCCGCTGCGACTATTGCGCCGGTGTTGCAGAAAGGTAATCTGGTGATTCTGGAATCGACTTCTCCAGTGGGCACCACAGATGCATTGGCCACTTGGCTGGCCGAGCATCGACCCGATCTTACCTTTCCACAGCAAGCGGGCGAGGCGTCGGATATCCGTATCGCGTATTGCCCGGAACGGGTGCTGCCAGGCCACATCTTGCGCGAATTGGTCGAGAACGATCGCATCATCGGCGGCATGACGCCGGCCTGCAGCCGGCTTGCACGCGAGCTGTATGAGTTGTTCGTGCGCGGAAACTGCATCGTGACCACTGCGCGCACCGCCGAGATGTGCAAATTGACAGAGAATGCATTCCGCGATGTCAACATAGCGTTCGCCAACGAACTATCTACCATCTGCGATGCGCTTGACATCAGTGTTTGGGAACTGATCTCTCACGCAAATCGACACCCCCGGGTCAACATCCTTCAGCCGGGTCCGGGTGTCGGCGGACATTGCATCGCAGTCGATCCGTGGTTCATCGTTGACTCCGCTCCGGATGAGGCCAAGCTGATCCGGACTGCGCGAGAGGTCAACGACAGAAAACCGCACCGGGTACTGGAAAAGGTCAAAAATGCTGCTGCTCGCTTTAAGCAGCCGAAGATTGCCTGCTTCGGACTGGCCTTCAAGGCAAACATCGATGACCTGAGGGAGAGTCCGGCACTGGAGATCACTCACAGCCTGATCGATGCCGGTGTAGGGGAAATCTGCGTCGTCGAGCCGAACATCCGGACCATGCCCGCTGCATTGGAAGGCGCGATACTTTGCGACGCCGAGCGTGCCCTGAAATGGGCCGATATCGTTGTGCTCCTGGTCGACCACAAGGAGTTTGCAAACATTCAGATTGAGCGCCTGCAGTCGCATGTCGTGATCGATACGCGCGGCATCTGGTCGAATCGTCGGCGCATTGCTGATGCGACGACGTCCTGAGACGCGCTCGCAATTCAGCTAGCCGAAAGGACCAGCAGCCATGGGCTTTTTGATATGGAGCTCTCTTTTGCTAACGCTAAAGCTCATGCTTGCGCCGCACATATCAACTGTTGATAGTGCGAAGTGGACGAGCTATAGCGCAGACATCGGGATCATATTCATCTCGGCAGCGACGCTGTTAAGAAACAGCGGACACAAGAAAAGCAGCTTCCATGTTCTCCTGCTGGTCTTGTCGCTCACTGCACTCATTGCTCTGAGCGCAGTTGTCAATCAAGTGAGTCTGTTTGAGTCGCTGGCGAACTCTGCACGTACGCTGGGTCCGTTGACCTATTTCTTCGCGCTGCAATCGCTGCGTCCGATTGGGGCCCGGAGGATCGGTCTCATTGGCTGCTACGTGGTGATCGTCTCCTGCACGCTTGCGTTGGTTGGGTTCGCAACGCTGCCCAACGCCGTTAACCGAGATGAGACATGGTGGCCTGCATACTTCGACGGGTTGCATTCATCGTCTTACGTCCTCTTCGCATGCGCCCTGATTGGCTATGTGCTACTAAAGAGCCGAGTCTATCGGAGCGGGGGAACAAAGCTGATTCTGATCGCGACCATTCTCTTCTGCTGCTGGGCGTTCCTGTTCGCATGGGGCGTGCGTACCGTGATCTTTGCTTCAGTGATCGGCTATCTGCTGTATCGCGTTCGTGCCCCCTACATCGCGACGGCAGTTGTGTTCTTCGTCATCATTGCTGCTCAGGTATATGGGGCAGTTGGGTTCGATTACGAGTTCAAGGATTTTGACATGTTTACTTCGGGTCGTCTCTCGATGTACCAGGAGAAGATGAACCAGCTCTCCCGGAACGACCTGATGGGTTGGATTATTGGCAACGGATATGGATCAGATTTGATTCAGACCGACGTCTGGTGGTGGGGGGAGAAGGGGGCACATAACGACTTCCTGACTTTCTTGGTCGAGAACGGTGCGCTCTACGTCGCAGTCTTCTGCATGATCTTGCGGGCACTGCTGAAAGCGTGCAAGGAAAACCCCTTTGCGCTTTGCATGGCGTATTCGATGATCTTTACGTCTCTGGTGAGCAACGGATATTTCGTCAGACCGCTGCCTGCCTACATACTCTTTCTGTCTTTGTACATGAGTATGGCGCTTTCGAGAAACCGCATGGCGCGCGGTGTCGGATTGCACCAGCATTCCGGCCCCGGTCTGTATCCATTGGCCGCAGGGGTGACTGCAGGATTCGCAAGGACAACAAGGTGAATGATCCTGCAATCCGGGAACAGGTCGGCAATTCCGATACGCCAGCCAGACGATCGGGTCAGGGCCAGCGTTCCGTATTTTCCAGTCTGCAATATGCACGCGTTCTCTTGCTGTTGACCACTGCCGCACCGGGAGGCATCCGGCTTCTGCAGCTCTCCCTGTTTGCAGCGTTCTACGGCCTTACTGCAAGTGGCATCGCTGCCAGTGCGATGAATGTTGCGCAGTTGCTGGGCACTGTCACCGCAGTGGGGTTCTGCGCGCTCTTGCTCGTCCGGCTGCCATCCAGTACGCAAGGATCAGCGCGGCGCCACATGGTTGGTCGCTTGTTGCTCGCCTCGTTGCTAACAACGATGGCAGTGCTGGTGATTGGCTCGATCGTAGCGCTTGTCATGCGTCGGGTCGAGTGGTTCGGATGTGTGTCGCTATTGGTGGTGGGCTGGACCGTCCAGCAACTGGCACGACATTCTCTGATCGGATTGAAGCGCTATCTGCTGGTGCTGGTGCATGACCTGATCTTTCTGGGCGCGTCAGTCGTCATGCTCTGGATTGGAAGGAGCGGCAGCTTTGATCTCTTGCCCTTCTCCATTGCATTTGCGACCTGTTGCATGATCTCTGCCGCGGTTCCGTTTTTCGCCTACTCGCCAAAGGGGCTGTTTAGTGCCTGTGTGCCGACAAGAGCAGACGTCGGTCCCGGACTCGGCATGGGCATGAACAACCTGATGAGCGCCGCACCGGCGTTGCTATTGGTACCTACCGTTTCGTTGTTTGTGGGGCACTCCACCGCGGGATTGATTGCGTTTGCCTCCAGCGTACTGAATGTGCTTGGCCTGATTCCACGTGCCATGTCCCTCAATTCATTGGCGAAAATGACAGATCGGGGCCACATTGCATTGGCTGCGGCCACGCTGAAGCGATTGATCCATCGCTATCTGGCGATTACCGTTCCATGCTTCATGGTGGCACTCGTCTATGGTGCGCACGCTGGCGGGGCACGGGTATCGACTTTGGAGTGGTCGGCAAGCCTGCTCCTGCTATTCGCTTTCTCGCTGCAGCAGCTCGTCTTGCCAGTCAGCAATGTACTGATGAAGCACGAGAAGACCCTAGGGCCAGTCCTGGCTGGTGCCGTTTCGCTGGCCGGGTTCCTGGGAACTTGCGGGCTTGCCTATGCATTCGGGGCGGAGGCGGACCTTCGACTTGCACCATTTCTCGGCGTAGCGGTTGCGGGGCTTATCCGTTTTGTCGTGTTGATGTATCTGGCACGGGTCGTGGAGCGTTCTGATGCTTAATGCGCTGGATCTGCAACGCGCCGCGCATCGGCTGCGGCGGGCTCGTGTGCCATTTTTTCCGGCCATCATCCAGGTTCTGATACGGCTCATCTTCAATTCGGCGATTCACCCGGATACCTCGGTAGGCAAAGGATCGAAGCTCGCATACGGCGGAATTGCGGTGGTCATTCACAAGCGCGCCCGCATCGGCTCAAACGTCGTGATCGGTCAGTGCGTGACGATCGGCGGGAGGTCTGGACATGTTGACGTTCCGGTCATCGAGGACGGCGTGTATATCGGCGCGGGTGCGCAGGTGCTTGGTCCGATCGTCGTAGGACGAAACGCGGTAATCGGTGCAAATGCCGTGGTGCTTGCGGATGTGCCTGCCGATGCCATTGTTGCTGGCGTTCCGGCGAAGGTGATCCGAATCGCTCGAGCCGGACGTATCGACTCGCAGTCATGACTTTCGTGGCTGACGCCGCCGACGTTCCCATGCGGACAGATACAACGGTCCTGCGTATTTTCGAAGTCCATTGAACAATAGGTGAAAATAATGAAGGTAGCGATTGTTGGAGCCGGAAATGCTGGATTTGCGCACGCCGCCAAGTTTTCAAACGCCGGGCATCAGGTATCCCTGTTGAAAACGTCGTTCTCCATGCATGACGATAGCTTCGATGTGGCGAAGGCCAAGGGGGGGATCCGTGTACTGGACGATAGCCTTGGAGGCGAACGATACTTTGCACCCTTGCATGTGATATCGCGCGATCCATTCTGCGTCATCCGGGACGACACTGACGTCGTTCTGGTCACAGTTCAAAGCCGATTCCATGCCGAGGTGGCCGATCTAATCGCCCCATGCCTGCGAGATGGGCAGCTAGTCATCGTTGCGCCGGGGTACATGGGCAGTGCCATCTTCAAGGCGCGCTGCAAAGCAGACGGTGTGATCTTTGCCGAAGGCGAATCGCTGCCGTTCGATGCGCGGCAGATGGAGTCTGGTAGCGTCAACATACTCTGGAAGAACGCACGCAATGCGCTAGGCTTTTTCCCGGCCGTGACGGCGGAGAAAGGCCTGCCGATTGCTCGCGCGCTGCTGGACACTTACTCGCACCAGCGCACGAACATTGTGGAATCTGCGCTCCACAATCCGAATCTGATTCTGCACACGCTGGGGACGCTGATGTCGGCAAGCCGTATCGAGTACGCGGATGGTGACTTCTGGATGTACCGCGAAGCGTTTACCCCGTCGGTGTTGCGACTTGCAGACGGCCTGGACGAAGAGAAGAACGCAGTCATTGCAGCGTACGGTGGCAAACCTTCACACTGCCTGGAGGAGTTCAAGTTCAGGAACGAGGCGGACCTCTCCATCGACCGGCAAGCTGTCCTCGAAAAATACGCGCGCGAAGGAGGCCCGAAGGGACCGGGTAATCTGCAAACGCGATACCTGACGGAGGATGTGCCGATTGGTGTTGGCGTCTTGATCTCGCTGGCCGAAACGGCCGGGATCGAGACCCCGGTCGCCAGGGCTGTGCTGCATCTGGCATCGGCGATGGTTGGAGGGCGCTTCGAGGACGAAGTCAGGACGCTTCATAAGGTCGAACTCAGCGGAAAGAGCCTGTCCGAGCTTCGCTCCGTGTTGATGGGGCGCTAGCATGATGTCGCTGGAATCGGTCTACTACCAGTGCCGGAGATTCGTGCCGGCCCGCTTGCTCTATGACGCGAGCTACTTCACGGTGCTGCGATGTCTGGAGGCCGAGGATCGCCAGGCATCAGCTAGCGTCGCCGACAATTTGTTGGCCGCGCGACTGAGAGCAGCATTGCGCGATGTGCCATTTTATCGAGAGGCGATGTCGATCAGCTGGCAGGAGGTCGATTCAAAAAACGCACGCGCCGTGCTGTCGCACTTTCCATATCTGACCAAGGAACTGGTCATGCAGAACCGTGAAGCGTTCCTTTCGGAGCGCTATCGTGGCAAGCGCAAGCACTATACAACCAGTGGTGGTTCGACGGGGCAGGGGATTGGGGTGTGGCGTACCAAGCAACTGGCGGACATAGAAAAGGCATTCTTTTCCGCGGAATGGGGCAAGCTCGGATTTTCCTTTGAGCGCTCACGGACACTGCGTATCGGCGCAGATGCGCGCAGACGCGCGCACGAGGTTCCACTATGGCGATCCGGCAATCGTCTGATGCTCTCTCCATACCATCTGCACGAACGCTGGGCGACGGTGATCCGAACCGGCGTGCGGAGTTACAAACCGGACTATATCCATGGGTATCCGTCCGCAGTCGCGGCGCTCGCCGCTCTGCTCGGCGAGTGCTCGGGGCTTGCAGTGAAAGGTATTCTGCTGGCGTCCGAACCCGCTACTGATGAGCAGTTGCGCCTGATCACCCGAGTGTTTCGCGCCCCCGTTAGCATCAACTATGGGCTGACGGAGCGTACAAACATCGCCTTTGCCAACTACGTCGAAGGACAGCCGCTGTCCTATCGATTCAATGAGCTCTATGGCCTGACCGAACTGGTTCCGAAGAATATTGGAAGCTCGGAGATTGTGGGCACGTCTCTGTGGAACGACGTGTTTCCGCTGATCCGGTATCGAACCGCTGATCATATCGGCGCCGCTATGACAGATGGCGGCTTCGAGATTGTCGGCCGCAACCAGGAGTTCCTAGTCACCCGGTTCGGCTCTCGCGTCCCAGGATTGTCAATCGTGATTGACGAGGACACGTGGGACTTCGTGGAGTTCTATCAAGTGCACCAGTCGTTGCCGGGACGAATACTTATCAAGGTAGTGTCCCGCCGTGGCCCGCTATCGACAGAACAGCTAGCGTTCATCCGTGACCGGCAGATTGGGCGTTGGGGCGAGTTCTTCGATATCGACGTTAGCGAAGTACCGGAGATCCCGTTGACGAAAGGGGGGAAGCGCCGTCTCGTGGTCTCGGAGATCGCTATATAGCTGCTTGCTCACTCTCTCTAGACGCGGCATTTTCGCTGCAATGAAAGGATTTTCAATTGGGCATTCGTACTCTCAGGGTCAGATGCGCAATGGTCGGCCCGCCTTTGAGCGAGAAGGGGGGAGTTTCTTCCGTCGCCTCAATCATGCTCGCTAACGCGTCCGCCGCACCTGCGATCGACTTTGTCTATGTTAGCAGTTGGAGAGGCAAGGGTTGGCTGGCGCGCGCCGGCGGCTTCTTGCTAGGCTTGCTGGAACTCGGTTGGCTATGCGCTCGTGGCCGCGTCGAGCTCGTGCATTTGCATACCTCCTCTCGCGGCAGTTTCATGCGGAAGTTCCTGTTTTCGCGGGTCGCTAGAATGTTCAGCATTCCTTATGTCGTGCATCTGCACGGTGGCGGTTTCCACGAGTACTACCAACGTACACGGCTTCGGTCCAGGATAAGCGATTACTTCCGCGAGGCCTCGATGGTCATAGTGCTCGGAGAGTGGTGGAAGACCTGGGTCAACGATACCGTGGGCCCCGTACAGGCCATCAACATCATCCGCAATGGCGTACCGTCTTCGCTCTCCTTGAACCCCGCACAGAAGCCCCCTCGGGGGAGTGGTGAAACGGAACTGCTGTTCCTGGGCCGGATAGGTAAGAGCAAGGGACTTGAGGATCTGCTGCTTGTACTTGCACGGATCGAAGCCGAACACCCGGAGCTGCGATTCGCTTTGACTATCGGCGGCGATGGCGACTGGGGGCCGTTTCAGGCATTGATCGATAGTCTCGGTCTGAACGATAGGGTCAGATACCTAGGCTGGGTCGACGGCGAGGCGAAGCGCTCTCTACTTGATAGCGCCTCGGTTTTCGTACTGCCGTCCTACAACGAAGGATTGCCTGTCGTCCTTGTTGAAGCCATGTCCCGTGGTTTGCCGGTCATTTCGACGACGGTGGGCAGTATTCCAGAGATCCTGGAGAACGACAGGGAAGGCTGGATCATTCATCCGGGCGATCTGAAAGCACTGGAGAGGGCATTGTTCGAGGCTGCAATGGATCGCCCCAAGCTGACTGCAATGCAAAGCAACGCCTATCTGCGCTACCGGAAGTCACTCTGCCTGGATGCCCACCTTGAGGAACTTGCAGGCATATATCAACACGTACTGAGGTCTGCGCGGAAGACGGAGGCATAGCATGGCGACGACATCGGAAGTACGTAAGGTGCTGCTGGATAAGGCGCGTGAGCATGATTTTCGTGGTTACGACCCGTTCGACGGGCTGAACAGCAGGGTTTTCGCGAGCAGTGCTCTGGCGCGCCACCGCATCGCGAGACTGGCTTGGATCCAGTTCTTCAAGCGTTCGCCGCTCAACTTTCGCCCTGTTGCTGGCGTACCGCGGATGCGCAACCCAAAAGGGATTGCGCTGTTCATACTGGGCTTGCTGGAGGAATCTGGCAGCAACGCCAGCGATGCGCTGGCGCTTGCATGCGAACTTGCTGACTGGTTGCTTCTAGCCCGCTGTGACCGGACCCAGTGGGGCGGAAGCGCGTGGGGATATCACTTTGACTGGGAAGCTCGCGCGTTCAGTGTTAAAGCCGGCAAGCCAAATGCCATCACTACCTGTTATGTCGTCAGAAGCCTGCTGGCCCTTGGCAAGGCAACCGGTAAGCAAGAGTATGTCAGGGCGGCTATGGATGCGGGGCGTTTCATCGATACGCACCTGTTCTCGCAGCAGGCTGGCGCTCCCTACTTCCGATATATCCCGGGGGAACCGACGTTGGTTCACAACGCCAGTCTATGGGTTGCGGCAGTGGCGGGTACCGTAGCGCTGGAAGCTGGTAGCCACCGACTTGCGGAGCGGGCTGTATCTGCCGCTCGAACCTCGGTAGCCATGCAACGCGAAGACGGTTCGTGGGCCTACGGAACACGAGGGCATCATGGTTTCGTTGATTGCTTCCACACGGGCTACAATCTTGAAGCGCTCGACATTATCGACAATCAGCTAGCAGGCGGCGAGTTCGAGGCAGCCAGGCACGCTGGCATGGAATATTTTCGAGAAGCCTTCTTTGAGCCGAATGGGGCTGTCAAGTACTACAACGACAGTCTGTGGCCGCTGGACACGCACTCAGTGGCGCAGGCGCTCATCACGCTGTTGCGCGTCGGCAGACTCGAGCAGGATTTCTCGATGGCTGGACGAGTTGTGGACTGGGCCCTGGGAAGCCTGTACGAGGCGAACCTGCAACGCTTTGTCTATCAGCGCCAGCGCTGGTACACGAACCGTGTGGATTATCTGCGCTGGACCCAGGCGTGGGCGTACTACGGGCTTGGCGTGTACGAGACGGAATGCGCAAAGAGAACAGCCTAGAAGTCGTTCCATAATGATTCTGGCGACGTTGCGCGGCCTTGCTCGATCCACTTGTATGATCTGCGGCCGCGCGGCTAGCCAGAATCTTTTCACTTCATTTTGAAGCAGCTTCTTGTAAGTAATTCCACCTGCGCCGGATAAGGCTACGCAGCAGTAGCAACGCAAAGTGGGAGTTGGTGACCAGGTATCGTTTCCACATTCGACGAGGCTCCTGAATGACACGGTAGAGCCATTCCATGCCCCAGCGCTGCATCCATAGGGGGGCTCTGCGGACTTTCCCCGCAACCACGTCGAAGGTACCGCCTACGCCCATGACCAGGTCAACGCCCAACTGCTCTTTCCAGCGATTGACGAAGTTCTCCTTCTTGGGTGATGTGATCGCCACAAAGAGAAGTCTGGCACCAGACCGGCGCACCTTGTCAACGATGGCTTCCTCATCGTCCCAGAAATAGCCGTGGTGGAAACCGGCTATGGGGAGATTCGGGTGCGCAATACTCAGTGTGGTCGCGACTTGTTCGACGACGGACTGCTGCGCTCCGAGCAAGTAGATCGGATACCGCCTCTCGGCAGCGCGAGAAACCAGCGCCATGAACAGATCCACACCCGCAACGCGTTCTGGTACGTCGTGACCGAGCAAACGGGCACCCCACACTACGCCCATCCCATCGATATTGACAATGTCACAGGCCTTTACCGATTCGGCCAGCGTGGGGTCCTTGCGCATGTTGATGATCTTCGCCACGTTGACCACTACATGCTGCGTAAAGATCCGGGAAGCAATGCGCTCGTCTATCAAATCCAATGTTTCGCGCATGCTTAGCGCATGGGCATAAACGCCAAAGAGCTCCACTTTGCTTGTTTGCAAGGTCATTTCGGTTTGCGTCATGGCAGTCGCGGTCTTGTCTCCGCCGGGCTTGAGTGATGAACCTGGAGTCGAGTTGAACTTCACTCGCTGGCCGCTTCCTGAGCGCGAAGACGTCGAGGTTCGGAAGGGATCGAGTCATCCATTCTGGCCTTGGCGTTCGCAACCTTCTTCACCAGAGAGACTATGGCGATGGCGAGCGCGGCAGCAGCCAGGTCCGTGAGCAGGTCTGTAAGGTCGGCAGAGCGGTATGGAAAGAGGGACTGGATAAGTTCATCCAGACTGCCCAGCAGTGCGACGCTGATCAGCGTGATAGCGGACTGGTGCCGGGAGAATGAGAGGAAGATCGTGCCAGCAACGCAGGCATATGCAACCAGATGCAGTATCTTGTCGCCAAACTCATTGCTAGCCGCCTGCGCTGCGCCGGGAATATTCCCCGCCGTGAGCATCGCCAGAAAGAACAGGAAGACGGCTGCCAGACGACGCTTGCCTTTTGGCGTGATCAGTGATGTGGATTCGCGGGTCATTCGTGACAGATCAATAGGCATTCTTCCCTGTCCATCCCTTGAAGGCCGTCCAAAAGATGATCTTCAGATCCATCCAGAACGACCAATTCCGGATATAGAAGATGTCGTGCTCCACACGCTTAGCCATCTTTTCCAGAGTGTCGGTCTCGCCGCGATAGCCGTTGATCTGGGCCCAGCCCGTAATACCAGGCTTGACGCGGTGGCGCAGCATGTAGAAGTCCAGCTGCTCCTTGTACATGTTGTTGTGCGCCATGGCATGGGGACGCGGGCCCACAACACTCATTTCGCCTTTGAGCACATTGATGAACTGTGGCAGTTCGTCAAGGCTGGTGCGGCGCAGGAACGCGCCGAGCCGGGTAATGCGGCTGTCGCCTTTGGTGGCTTGTGTGACGGCACCATGGTCGTCGTGGATCTTCATGCTGCGGAACTTGTAGACGCGGATAAGGCGACCGTCCATGCCGAGTCGATCCTGGCGGAAAAATACCGGACCCGGCGAGTCGAACTTGATCAGGACGGCAATGATCAGCAGCAATGGCGAGAGCGCGACGAGTGCGAGCGCGGAGAACGTGCGGTCGAAGATGGCCTTGATGGTGCCGCGCACACCGAGCGAGGGCGGCTTGTTCATCTCCACTGTAGGCATGCCCAGGAAGTTGCCGACATTGTGGTTGAGCAGGTCGAAGTCGAGCACGCTCGGCATCCATTTGATGTCGATGAAGTCATTGCGCAACGAGAAGCTAATCTCCTGCATCAGGCGGTGTTCGCTCATCGGAAGGGAAATCCAGATTTCGTGGATTCCATGTTCCCTCGCGAAGCCCGCAATTTCTGCGCTATCGGTAATGCGCCGGCGTCCTTCTGGCGTGGGCTCGCCTTCAGGGGCATAGATGCCGCAGATCTTGAAGCCGGCGGCATGGCTTGCAGTCGCACGGCGATACGTCTCCTGACCCGTTCTTCCATAGCCGACGATGAGGACGCGCTTACTGTTGGCACCGGTGGCACGCACGAGATTTAGCACAATACGGCTAATCATTCTCATGGCAATCAGGCCAGCCAGCGAAAACGTGAACCAATACACCATCCACAAACGGGAGAGGGAGTCGGCTTGGTGTAACAGGTAGGTCAATAACAGACTAATCAGCCAGACAAGGCTCCAGGCGGAAAGCAAACGTGTCGCGAGCGAGAGTAAGCTGCGGCCGCGCCATGAGTTGTAAAGGTCAAATCCAGGCAATACGATGAAGGCAATTGCGCAACCGAAGTACTGGACGAATTGATGAATTGGCGCATGAGCGGCGCCGAAGCGCACTTCGCTGGCCAGGATTGCGGCTAGCCAGATGGCTCCAGCATCGAGCAGGCGAACCATCAGCGATAGCTGATCGTGGTGCCTGGCAAACATATCGCGATAGGTACCCATGCTTCCCTCCGAAGCGTTCGCCCAATGGGCGCTCAAGCGAGTGCCCATGCCGTGTTTTGTCTCCGTCTAATCTGCAAGCCGCGACACGGGCGCCCATGCCTTTGCGGCTAGCGCGTGTTTCGGTCGGACCTGCTTTTGGTAAGGTCAAAGCAGAGTTGCGCGGGTCTACTTTTCAGCAGAGTCCACTCCCTGAGTGAACTGCATGGAACTGCAACGCTCCCTTTTTTCCCCACGGGCTATGCCGTAAGGTTGCTTCATACCTCTTCAGGTGCGAATAGTGAGATTCGGCGTAATGCGTTGGTACCCTTCATGCGCAGGGATAGATTCCGATACTGAGCGGGCGATCTTCTTCGTAGAGCCCTCACGTACCGAAATTCACAGTCGTCGCGGCGTTACGCATTGGGCGAATCATCTCCAATGAAGAATTGCAGTTTTTTCACGAGATCTTCCAGTGATCACGCTGCAGGTGTGAACGATGTCTGATGCTATCGAATTGCTTCTTCCAGACCTAACTTGGGTAAAGAGGGGGCAGCCGCTCCGTGCAGGATTCAGTGCAGCGCACGGGTGAGTGGCAATCGATGCCGATGAGCTACGTCGTCGATTCGCTGCATGTGCTGCGTGGCATCAGCGGGCCGGAGATGCAGAGAGGGGCTTGCTTGGCACGGCACACGCCATGATTTGGTGCAGGTTTATTCCCGTGTGGTTCGTAGCGTTGCCGCCTGCCGACCGAGATTCGTACTTCACACATTCAGCACACGCTTTCACTGGATGCTGAACGATCGCGCGCGGGGCTGCATTGCAACGGCGTCCAACGTTACCCCGCTCAAGAAGGGAATCCATATACCAACAGACCCCCGAATAAGGGGGAAAGAATTGTGCGTGCCTGCCTGCACAATTCGGGGCCGCCCTAGTTGTGTGGTTGACAAAACAATGTTGAGGCAACACGGCGATCTTGGACCCTTCACCTATTGATGCAGTAACGAGATGAGTAAAGCGGAACCCCACACGATATTCACGCGCGAGATGCTGGATTTGTACTTCGCGTCTTACATTGGGATGGAAGGAGGTAATCCAGGGGGCGCAGTCTGGTTTTGCGACAGCGCGCCTCCATCCAGGGATGAGCCCCTAGCGGAGCTGCTTGCCCCGCAAACCGAACCGAGCGCGTGGGATGCGGCCTATAGGCACAAGAATCGTCATGAGATGGAACGCTGGCAGTCTCACCAGAAGATTGCGAGGATCATGGCCGCAGCTCGGGCGCAAGCCTTCGGTGTCGCGCTGAGTGAGCGGGACTGGAAGGAGTACTTCGACCATTTCCTGTACGCGCGGCATGGAGCAGAGTTCAAACTCAGCCTGTATCCATTGCCGGCACGCATGATCAACCAGACATCCTGGTCAAAGGCGTTCCGGGGTCAACCTGCACTTGTTCCAAAGCAGCGGTATCTGGACCTTTGTCGAGAAGGTCTGCGGTTTGCCTTTATCGACGGAATCCGTGAACTCCGGAAGCCAAAGGTTGTGGTGTGCTTTGGCGAGCGGCATGTGGCGGATTTCGTGAAAGCATTTCGCCTTTCGGAAGTTGAGCCTGTTGACCAGATCCTGCAGCCAGCTGACCAGGTGAAAACGTTGCGCGTGTTCGAGCGTGACGGTACGAGATGGATTATTTGCCCAGCGCTCGCTGGCGCCGCCGGCCTGATGTCAGATGTGCTGCTGGACGCGATGGGGCAATACGTGGCCGGGTGGCTGGAGCCCGGCGATTTTCCATCACTTTCCATCGAGACGGATAGGTCGTCCTATGAGCGGATCGCGACTCATGGCCGCCGCCCGAGCTCGCTGACGATCGGGCGAGCAGATCTTCGCATTTGATTAGAGCAATAACTTTCCCCCGCCAGGTAGGGGTGACGCCGATCTGGGGATTTGTTTATCTGTGCGCTCGCGATAACTGCAAGCTGCTGCTGCAGATTCGCTTGCCATATCTAAGGGTTGTGCGACATGCGTGTATGACGCTTGTGAGTTTGTTAGCAGCGGTATCCGCATCGCAATGTTCTTACCCATGTATTGACGTATCGAAGTTCGATCTCAGGAGAGAAGCGTGCAAACCAAGACCCGGAACATCCTCACACTCGGTATCATCTCTGCCGCCGCAGCAACGCTCGTTGCTTGCGGGGGCGGCGACGATTCCCCATCTCAGCCCTCTGCGACCGTGCAAGGTAAGGCGGTGGACTTCTACCTGTCCGGCGCAACTGTCACGTTTCTCGATTGTGGCGGCAAGACTGTCACGACGAACGAAACGGGTGACTTCAAGTTCCCGGACGGTTGCACCACGAGCGCGCTGAAAGTGACCGGCGGTACGGATATCGGTACTAACCAGAAATTCAGTGGCGTACTGCAGGCACCTGCGGTGTCATACAAGGCTGGTGTTACGCCGGTGATCTCTCCGCTGACGACGCTCGTCGCGCAGCTCGGCGCGAGTCAAGCTGCAGCCCTAGCGGCCAACCTCGGCCTATCCGGAAAGGACCTCGGGACGCTGGATCCCATGCAGGACGCGGTAGCGCTCAGGGCGGCGGTGGTAGTGCAACAGCTGGTCGATCATATTACGAAGACGCTTACAGGTCTGGCGGCCGGTGGCACGCTGAGTTCGGCCGACGCGGCTTCGGCGGCGTCTAGAGCCGTCGCCAGCGCCATTGCTGGCGCGTCGGGTAGCGTCGACCTGACCAACAGCACGTTGGTAACCAACGTGGTATCGGCGGCTGTGCTGAACGCCAAGAACGGATTGCATCCATCTCTGCAGGCGAACATTGCAGCCGTGTCCGCCAACGTGGCAGCATTGGCCGGGCCCGTGATCACTAGCGAAGTGGCGAATGTGGACGCAGCTCTTAACGGCATTGCGCTGAGCAGTAGCCCGGCCGACACGTTGTCCGCCCTTAAAGCAACCGGATCGCTCAATGCGGTCACTAAGAGTGCCCAATCCACGACGACGACGGCGCTGCTCAAGGCTGTGACGCCGGCCGCGTTGGGCGATGCGTCGAATGCTACGAAGTTGGCGAAGCTTGGCAATGCGGTATCAACAGGTAGCGCTACGAAAATCCAGGAGGCAGTTGGTGACTTGGGCAGCGCAGTGGACGGTACCGCCATCGACAACGTTACGGCGGCGGTCAAGCTGAAAGACTACCTGTTGCTGTCCAATCTGACGATTAACGGCTCGTCTTATCCGATCGCCGATAAGATTGCGGCCACAGGTGGGACGCTGAGCTCGATTCAGGTCGCAGTTACGCAGAATGGTGACCCCTTCAAGGGCGGCGCGGCACAAGTCCGCGCTGGCTTCAGCTATACGTACGGTGGCACCCAAGTCGACGTCATCATTGAGAACGTGACGCTGACGTTCAACGGCCCTCAGCTGGCGAACGCGGTCGTGCCAGCCAGCACGTCTTACTCGTTCCGCATCAGCGGTAATCAATCAGCGGCCGCAACCGTGAACAATGGTGCTGCAGACAATCTGTTCTCAAGCGCCAACGGCGGTTCGCTGAATTTGCCGTTCACAGTGTTCCTCGGCAAGCTCAAGTCTGCCGGTGCGCTTAGCCAGGCGCAGATTGACGCGCTCACCCCGAAGGCTGTCAGCACATTCCCCGTGACGTTTGCCGTCACCGGTATCGGTGGCAAGGACGTGACGTTGGGCGCGCTGGTTAGCGGTAGCGTGGAAAAAACCAAGACCGCGTCGGTCAAGACTGACGCTGCCAAAGTCACCGGTGACGGCTTCAAGGCTACGGTCACGCTGAACCCATGATCTGCGCGTAGTGCCGTCTTCTGGCCCGTGAAGCCGTAGGCGATAGGCCCCGGTCATCTAAATGCATTGCCGAATGCGATGCATTGGGTGGCCGGGCTTTCTTTTGGTCGTGTCGAGCTCAGCAAGCGCGCACGCATGAGGCTAGTCCAGCGGCCTCGGAGATCTCCATGCGGTTGTTTCGACGGCGAAGGCTGGTCCTACGCTGCAGTTTGATTCTAGGATTTTCATGCGCAGGTACGGCCAGCGCGGCGCCGGATGATGTGTTTTTGCAGGCGGAGCCTACCACCGGGGAGTTCACCGCTGTACGGGTGGAGGCGAGCTATGACATGATCAACGACACGTTGGACGTCCTGCGCTTGCGCCAGCGCCAGGGTGCCGTGCCCGATAATGCGGGCGACTACCGGGGCGGAAAGCTGATGCTCGGCTACAAGTTCTCGCCGCATTGGTCCGGCTCTGCTACGTATTGGCGTCGCGGTATCGACTACGGAGCGGACACTAACCACATCGATAGCTGGATGTTGTCCTTGCACTACGATCCCCTCGCGGAGCCAGGTGCGCGGGATCGCATCATAACGCGATTCTCTTTATGGGGCGACTACAGTGGGAGCCTCACGCGCTCGTCTGCACTCACCGTTCACAACACGACATTCAACGGCGCTACGGTGAAAGGCGCGAACGACATCCAGGCGCAGGCTGATGTCATCTTCTCCGGTGAACTGACGGAGCGGAACCAACTCACGGGATTTGTCGGGCTGGGCCTTAGCCGAGTGTCGATAGGGAGCGTCAATACCCGACTGCAACGCGGCAACTGCGGTTTCAATGTCGCAATTGGCTCGGACAATGTTGCACGCGGCGCGCTCGCAGCGCCTTGTGTTGCCGGCAATTCCCATCTGCAGTCAGCCACGTTCGTGGCCGATGCGAGCCAGTTTGGTGTGAATGTCAACGACGATTTCAACTACATCGCTGGCTACCTGAGCGTCGGCGGATCGTGGCGCTGGAGGTACGAAAGCTTCGCCGCTCGATTGGGCTATCAGTTCCAGTACCTGCTGCGCAGCAATGTCGACAACAGTATGCATAGCTATGGGAACTCGCCAATTCGTTCCAACCACACGCTTGGACTTGAATTGTCCTATGCCGTCGTGAAGAACGTGGATGTCTTCCTGCGTGGCCAGGCGTCGTTGCACAACTTCGTCGGGACGATCCCGTTTCTATACAACACCGCTACGGCGGGAAAAATGGATCGCTACTACGGCTACGGTTCGGTCGGCATTCGATTTTCGGGGTTCTAAACTAGAGTTGCTTGTTTGATGTGCCCCGCTCAATGAGCCAGCTCACGGGCGTTTGTGCCTACGTGGCCGCGGCCCGAGGATTGTAATAGCAGCGTCTCAAAGGTGGGGTGCAGGCCGCTGAAATGCTTGAGGCGATCGAAGGCTTAGCTGGTGCGACTATGCTGAGCAATGGTGAGCTACGTCCAGTTTTCCGTTCACGAAGCTGGGGGCCGCCGTCGCGTTTTGCAGCAGTTCGTTCAAGTTGGCGACACTGAAGTCGAACCCGGCCGACGGCGCCAGTCGACCACCGAGCGTTGTGAGTCGTCACACGGACCGCCTTGGCATGCAACGTGCCCTTTGACTTCGGGGCGCAAGCTTTCAGCGTCGAACGCTGGCTGCGTTCACCACTCGCGCATCTTTCTGCAAGTTTGCCGGGAGTACATCGGCAACGTTCACAGGACGGTAGTAATACTGTCATCCTCGATGAATAGCATCCGCCGGGAGCGCCAGCAGTGGCGGTACTAGCGATATGGGTAGCTAATCGCAAGGGGAATGGGCATGGGCTTCGCCAAGAACGAGCAAATCAAGAGGCAGGAAAAGTTGCTGCAAACGATTTCGCTGTGCATCGGTGTTGGAGCGATTACCGAGTGCGAGATCCACAACGGGGAGTTCAGCGATACGTACGAGTTTTTGGATCCAGAAGAGTTGGTCGAAGAGCTTCTTGAGCTGCATCCTGATGCGATCGAGGGGTTCGATAGTCGTTCGGATATGATCGACTGTGTGAGCGAAGCCCTGGCATCGGCCGGGGACGAGTGCGGTATCTGTGCGAACAATCGCGCTTCGTAAGCCTGGCCAGACGCGCCGAAAACGCCTCGACCAGGTTTAAGGTCGGGGCATCACTCGGTCGGGAAAGCAGAGGTCGCTGAAGTCGTGCCGCAATTGGGCTAAGTCTTGAGTCTTTACGTCTTTCCGCGGGTTGAAAGCAAGCCGTGCGATTTGGGGAATTCGCGCAGGCCTTTACAGTTTAGAGAGCGTTGAGATAGCAAGGAGTAGCCGGAACAACGATTGGCCCCGCAGATTGATCAAGCACGCCGGAGTCTGGCGCGCTTGGTATGCCAGACTCCGATACCGCTATTTTCTCGCGCTTGGCTAGTCGATTTCAGTTGTTTGGGCTTTGTACTCAAGCTTGTCGCGTAGTGTTCTCCCTTTGCTGGCGCCGCTTGATACAGCCGAGTCCAGGGCGTGGTCATCAAGGGCCTCGATATTTCCGCTGGCGATGTCGTCGCTTGCGCCCGCGATTTCGAGCAAGTCCTCTGGGCATTCTTCGAACGCGCCGCACGCGAGCCCCTCTCTTGCCGCAGCGTCAAGCGCCAGTTGATCAAAGCCTGTCGCCGAGCGGCGTTCATGGATCTCGCGGGCTTCCTGGATTGCAGCAGCGAGATTGCTGCCTGTGCGCGTGACAAGATCGACGTAGTAGATCGGCGTACGGAAGCTTTGGGCGGTTGATTTCCCGCGCAGCCTCAGCTCCAGCGGCAGGCTCGCCAAGTGTCCACCGGAGGCTGCGTGATAGTAGCGAAGCCTCGCGCAAAGCGTCCGGATGGAGTTGTAAGACGTGGTGCGAAAGATAAAGCTCCCTAGCTCGTCCTCATTGTCAATGACAACATTGAGCCGTGCAAAGGGCTTGCAGCCGCGATTTTGCCCAAAATCGCAGGCATCAGCGCCTGGGCAGTCAAGGGCTACAACGTTGCCCTCGACAAGGCGTCGGCATTTCTGGCCGTCGCCCACACACACCGGACGGCCGGTTTCCCGGTCAAAGAGCGTATAGGCGGCGCGCAAACTCAGAGCGGGATCATTAAAGAGCAGACGCACGGGCAGGGCGCGCAACTTTCCACCGGAGCCCTTTCTCAGTGCTTCGTCGAGGGGGTGGAGGATCCAGCCATCGCGATTCTGCAGTTGGCTGGTGAGGGTGAACTGGTCGTCCTTTTCTGGCAGACGCTTGCCATTTTTCTCAACCACTCGACCGATCGATATCCGACCAATGACGGGTGGCGTGATTGCGAGTCCTTTGATCATGACTGGGTTTCCCAAGTGGGGGTAATTGAATCATTCGGGGCGCACGAGAAATCGTCGCGTGCCGGGTTTTGTCGATGCGTAACGTGTCCTGAATTCCGGGTTTTCCGCGAGAAGTCTTTCCGTATCGAGGCCATCCGAATCCTTGCTGCGCCGATACAGCACTTCGCCCGTTTCAAAGCGGGCCCGGGAGGCCTCACCCATGGCGAGCTGGATCTCCTGCTTGAGCGCCGCAGCAGACTTCTCGCGCGCATCAATCTCTGCACGCAAGGCAACAAGATCTGCGAAGGCGGAGCTCAGGCGGCGGTTCTCCGTGAAATCGAGTGTGGCGCCGTTGTCTGCGGGGAACAAATGTCGCAAGGCGCGCTCGGCCGATTCGGAACCGTCTGTTGGCGGCGGGGTGTCAGCGGTGACGAAATGCCAGAATCGTGCCTCGAGCTCGATGAGCCGGAAGATGAGCCGTTCGTCCCGCTCGATCCGATGTACTTCGAGTCGCTGCCCATTAAGCAATACCGCGACGTGAGCGGCGCGCTTGCCAGTTACGGCAAGTTGATGCTGGACCTGGAGCTGGACGTATTCCGGCACGCCATCGCGCCAAAGCCGCGCGCCGAACTCGGCCGCAGTCTTGCATTCGAGTATCTGCACGTCCGGTGCGCCGACGACCTCGCGATCGACGTTGGCCAGCATGAATGGCACCGAGGCATGGCGCAGCACCGCGTTCACGCGCCGCACACGGTTGCCAGTCTCGCGCATGTAGGCCGCGGCAACGACGGGTTCGAGCATCATGCCCCAATAGATGGGTTCGTCCGTGTCATCAGGATTCGGAGCGGGCAGGTCCGCATCGCGACCAGTCTTCATCATCCAAAGCTCGAGCTGGCTCATGTAGGGACTCAGGCCAACAGCGGCCGCGGCATCCGAGCCGCCAATGCCCGTGCGGCGCACCGCTAGCCAGTCCTCCCGGGCCAAGCCTTTGGTATCGACCAGGCGCAGGGCGGGACGCATGGCGCTGCAAGTTTGCGGGGGATAGAGAGATGTCATCATCGTGACTCCAAAAAAAGAAAGCCCGCCGCGATTCATTCGCGGCGGGCTTTGTGTTCAGAAATGGCGCAATCAACCTTGCGCTTGCGTTCGCAGAAATGGGTACGGCAAGGGCGCCTAGGCCACCAGCTTGAGCGCTTCGTCCCAGGCTTTTTGCTTGAGGGCGGCACCCTGTCCGAACCAGGCCGCGTCAAGCCGATGGTCGGCGCTGCGGGCGCGCCGGTGATGGTCGACGAATTCGGTCACGCTGTTGACCAGTCCCCAGGCCGTCCCATCGGAAGATGCGAGCCTGGCTCCCAGCCCCTTGCCGCTGTAGAGCTCCCAAATCCCTTTCATTGCCCGGTCATTGATGGCAACTGGCTCCGGGCTTGGCGTGCCCTGGGTTCGCTCAATGGCGGGGTACGCCAACAGACGCCGGAAGAATTGCTCGGCGGTATTGGCTCGGACTTTTCGGGCGGCGAGGGCTTTCATGCGGACTATGAATTCGTCCCAGGAGGAGATGGCGATGCCCAGCTGGCGCTTGACCGCATCCGCATCGAACTGGCTGCGGTGCGGGACCTTGACCGCGCCCGTGCTGTCACCCAATGCCACAGAGAGCGTGTTGTTGCACACGACCCGCACCGAAGTGAACTGGGCCGTTGTCGCGAGCGTTCCATCACAGGCCGTGGCAAGCAGCAGGTAACCGTTGACGGTGTCCTTGCCAGGCAGTGAAACGCCGTGGCCTGTGCGGGCCAGTGCCCAGAGCTTCTTTCCCTCCTTGAGCACGCCGGCGGTCTCGAGTTCGTAGCCGCCAACCTCAGTGAGATCGCGATAGAACTCCAGGATCTCAGCCGGTTGCACGACCTGATATCGACCCGACACGACCGAGAGCGGGGCGTTGGTGTCAGAGCGATAGAGGACCTTCTGTGAGGGGAACGGCACGGTGTGCGGGATGTCGGTGCTGTCAATGCCAGGCGCGAAGCGGACTTCTGTTTCTTCGATGCGCCAGTTCATGCCGGCGCGCTCGGCCCATACTTCCAGCGGCTGGTTGGGCGCGAGACGGTTGCCCAGGCCGTGCCAGGGGGTGGCGTTTGCATAAGCCATGGATTGAACGAGATGCATGGAGAAATTCCTTTCGGTTGGCAAAAAACAAAAAACCCGGCACATGGCCGGGCGGGGAAGGGGAAATGGGAAACTGCGAAGAATCCGGGTCAGGGTCGCGACGCAGGGGGAACCACTGCGACGCCGCTGCCAGCGGCACGCTCGCGAACAAATGAACGAGGCAGGGCCGCGCGAAAAGGCAGGGTCGGTGCGCTGCAAGTCAGTCGCGATCCTTTGGATTGAAGGATCGTGAACTCGGTTGCCTGGCCGCGCGTCCCAAACGAGACGGGCTCGGCAAAGCGCAGCACCGCTCCGACAGCGAGGCGAGGCATCGACTGGCGTTGGGCGTGCAAGGCGCGACAGTTCTCGCGCCAGGCGTTGGCCTTGGGATTCTGGGTTGGGGTCAGTCGATCGAGGATCCGCTGCGGACAACGTGCCTCGTATGGGCCCATGTCCTCGCTCATGGGCTTGTAGCTGAAATTGAAAGCACCGGGGTACTGCGTCTTGCGCATGCGCACGAGGACGACCAGCGCAAAGACTTCGCGCACGCCGGTCACCTTGTCGATGCGCTCGACTGCGGCATACCAGGTCGTAGCGGCTACCAGGGCACTGTCAAGCACGCGGTAGCTGTGCGGCGCATCGGCCGCCCAGCGCGTGGTGCCCTGCTGATCAAAGAATGCGGCGATGGACTCGCCTTTGGGTTTGTGAGTACTGATCCAGCCCATGATGGACTCCATGCTTAGTTGGTCTGGCCCGGCGACACACCGGGGTGATGAAATACGGTCCAGTCGCCATAGAAGCGACCCCTGTAAAGCACGAGGCCGTCCCGGACACTGAGCCAGCCATCGGTCTGATAGAGGATGGCGTCGACGGCGGGATGGTGGCGAAGTGCCGGGTCACCCCGCAGCGCATCGATCGATGGCGCCGGGTTTCCGGGGAGATCGCGCCAGTTCGGGTGGCGCCGGTAGCCGCAGATGGGTGACTTGTCAGCAAAGGCGAGTGCCCAGTTGGCGGCATCTTCGAACGCGAATTTGATCTCGCTTGCGTAGGTGGTGTGGACATACCGCAGCGGCCCGAGCATCGGTCCGGGGTACCCCCAGTTGTGCAGCACTTCATCGGGGGTGTCCCGGCCGTGAAAGAGTGCGAGGTAGAGCCGCGGGCGAAGGGTCGCAGGGTCGGTCTCGCCGTAGATGGGAAGTTGGTCCATTGGCATGCGCTCAATCGATGAGGGCCAGGATGGCGGCGCACTCCGGGTGTTCGAGTGCGAATTCGCGCAGCCAGTGGAAGTGTTCGCCGATGTGCGCCATGCCAGGGCGAAACGCGAGCGCGCTGAAGGTATAAAGGCAGGCGATGACGCCGGCGGCTTCGGCGCTGACCTCTTCGCTGCTGTCGTTGTCCTCGTTGGCGAGACGCAAGGATTGTGATGAATCTGGCGCCATGAAGCCGCCGCCATTGCTGAGTTCGTAGAAGTTCCAGAGGCCGCCCTGGTATGCCTTGCACAGGCGACCAAGCTGCGCGTAGATATGCGCTTCGACTAGTACCGAGGCCGATCGGCCAAAATGTCGGGGAAGGAAGTCGGAGCGCGCGCGCCCGGATACGGGGAGTTTTTCGATCGTGGTCATTTGGGTTCGGACAGGGAATAAAGAGCCCGGCGCAAGGCCGGGCTGGTAGTGAAGGAAGGTGTGGTTCGGGGCGAACCAGGCCTGTGTACCGCGGGCAAAGCTAGTTTTCAGGCAAGCTGAATTCGTGTCCGCAGGCAAGGCATTGGTAGTTGTCCAGCACCGTGTCGTCGATGTATTCGCCGACCTTGGCTCCCGTTGCGCAGCCGGTCGCTGCACCAAGCAGTCCGCCCAGAATCGCGCCAGTGACCGCGCCAACCGGTCCACCTACAGCGCCAATAGTGGCGCCCGTGCTGGCGCCGCGTACTGCGGCGGCGGCGCCGCCGACTGCACCTGCGATGCCACCGATGACGCCACCACCGCGGCGGGCGTAGTCGTGAGCCTCGACGGAGGATGAATGACATCGCGGACATGTCGGGATCATTGTTTGCTCCCGACACGGGCGAGCTGCGATGCGTACTGCCGTCGTTGCACGATGGAATGCCGATCAAGAGTTGTCATACTGACTCCATGGAAGAGAAAATTGGATGGAAGAACCGCTCTAGTGCAATACCGGAGCAGGTTCGTGTCAGTGATATGGGATTGAAAAAATCTAGAATCGCTGGCGCAGTGCCCGGAGCCAGCGTACGGAGGGCTCATTGGCGCATAGGTGAGTGTGCTGCACTGCAAATTGCCGTGCAGTAGGGGCAAAGAGGCGAAAAAAGGTGACCCATCGCGGGCTGGGAGAGTGCCTCAACGCAGAGCGCCGCTGCCCGCAGTTGTCGCTCGTAGCAGTGCGCAGGATCCCCGACACACGACTTGCGTCATTGCGCTCGCCCAAGCGAGCGGGTACCCGTCGTCTGCTCGCCCCTCTTCCGGGCGATGCGTGTCCTTGGGGATTGGCCGTACTGTGGCAATGCGAAAAGCTTCGAACAGCCGATGCTGGCTGGGTGTTGAAGATGAGTGGGGCACCCAGGGGGCTTGGTGACGCGCCTCTTGAGGAAGCTCGCCCCGAAATTCACACGAGGCCCACCATTTTCACCAATGGATATCGTTCGGTAACTACAGAGCCAGGCGGGCGCAGATCTTTGACTCGCGGCAGGACAACAAAGAAAGGAGCATGAATGTCATCCGGTGACATCGCACGCACAGGTCTTGAAGCCTGGCACCAACTGGGGCAGTGCGGCCTCGAGATAGAAGGGCGGGATGCGGACCTGGCAGAGACCATTCGGAAGCGGATCGACGCGAATGCGGGAACGCTCGAGGAGGCGCTTGCTAACTGCTCTTCCGAAGCGTTCTTGAAGACCTTTCTCGTGACGGCCGAACCGTTCGTGAAGATGCTTGCGGGTATCCTGCGTATGTTCGAGATGGCTGGGACAAAACATGGCAAGCATCATTGGAAGGTTGCATTTGACGACTACGAAGCGAGCGTTGAACACTTCAAGGAGTGGGAGCGTGTTTTCAACAGCATCGGATCGTACGAGGAAGTGCCAAGCCTGACGCGGCAAGCTTGGCACCAGCTCGCCGGCCTCGCAAGAACATCTTTTGTGGAAGGGCGCAAGGGTGACACTGGCGCATTTTGGGACACCTTGAAGCCAAGGTCGGAATTGAGTGCGCCGGGGTTGCACAGTGAACCGTGGATGCGGGATCTCTGGGCATTGATCTTGCGCGCAGAGCAGGTTTTCTACAATGCGGGCCTTGATCTCGTCACTGCCCGGCAGAACATCGATTGGAGCAATCAGGACGAAGAGGGGGAGGATGGCTTTGCGCTTGGCTTTCTACGGAAGTTTCAGCACGACTATCAGGTCTCGCAACTGATTGCTGCCTACCAAGTATTTTTGAGCAACGACGAGGCAAGACAGGATGCCGGCGGGGCGATGTCTGCGCTACTCGCGACGGTTTCGCGCACGAAGTATTGGACCACGGTCACTACCGAGGAACTCACGCCGTTCCTGCAGTTGCCGATCTGGCAGAAGCGTCACGAGTTCTACGCTGCCTGGGTGGCGTCCGAGCAGATTGCGGTGTTCCGTGGCAGCGGTGTGGACGTACACAGCGAGGAAGGGAGGATCACATTCCCATTCCGGGAGACGCGGGTGGCGACGCTGCACGCAGGACATTGGAGCCTGATCTCCGAGCGGCGCACGTCTCTTGATGCACCGTTGGGTGCCGGACGCAAAGGCAATGTTCAGCCGGACTATGGATGGTGGCAAGAAGGCGGCGACGGTCAGGAAACCTGCGCGCTCGTGGTGGAGGTCAAACACTACAAAAAGGCCGCTAGCCGATCATGGATCGAGGTACTGACGGACTATGCCACGGCTCACCCCAATGCCGAGGTCCTGCTTGTGAACTATGGACGGGGTGGGCGAGCAGCAGAGACGTTGGCGGAAACGCACAAGAAGCGTTGTCGGATCATCGGAGAGTTGCATCCCAACTCGCCCGCGTCGCTGCAGGAGTTCCGAGAGGCCGTTGTCAGAATCGTCGCCACTCCCAAGAAGGCGCGAAATGTCATCGTTCTGGACGTTTCTCCATCAATGAATTTGGAGAGGCGCAAGCTGAGTGTTGCCCTCAGGGAGATTGCGGCTCGCTTCGGCTGTGAGGACGTGTTCGCTGTTGATGATGAAATCGTCTCCAACAGAAACGTTGCAACTTTGCAGGACGATGAGATTCAAGCTTTCTCGCGAAACAAGGCGGAGAAGCTGGGTGGTCCGCTTGCGGCGATTCTAGGTATTTATGATGCTGTCTGGCTCGTCACCGATTCCATAGGCGCGACATCGATCCGCGTCGATCCAAGGTTTCATGCCGACTTGCTTGTGTTGCCTGGGCTGGACCACGACCTTACGTTGGTGGAAGTCAGGACGCGCTGATTCCCACGGTCCGTTCAGGGCATGGGTGGCACGTCTTTCCGACGTGCTGCTCGCGTTCTTTTTTCACTTATGTGCCAGAAGAAGTGCTTCGCCGGCGAAGCACTGCGCAATCTACAGCTGACACGTCTTCTTGGATTGGCTAATGGTGCCGTCCTTGCAAACGAACTTCCCTTGGAGGCAATGCGATATGCCCCCTTTTTTGCCCGAACATGGCGTGTTCTTGGCATAAGCCGCACTGTTTATCACCAGCAAGACGGCTGCCGACGCCATGGCTCTTCTAAGAGACCGTTTCAAAAAGACGGCTCAGCGCGCCGGAAGATGTTCCAGCAGACGAGAGAACAGCCGAGTTTGAGGAACGCTTCGTGAATGTCGGCTCGACGTTCGAAGCGAATGCGAAGACGACGAAAGTTGTGAAGCCACGCATGAGTACGTTCGACAACCCAGCGGAATTTGCCCAAGCCACTGCCGTGTTCTGTCCGGCGCTTGGCGAGCACCGGTTTGATGCCGCGCTCGCGAAGCCGCTGACGATGCGGCTCGGAGTCGTAGCCACGGTCTGCGTAGATGACTTTGGGCTTTTGAAGCGGGCGACCGCGCACGCCGCGAATTGGCGGGATCGCGTCGACGAGCGGCAGCAATTGGGTGACGTCGTTGCGGTTCGCCCCGGTCAGGATTGCACTGATGGGGACGCCATTTGCGTCGACGAGGATGTGATGCTTGGAACCTGGTCGCGAGCGATCCGTGGGGTTCGGACCAGTTTTTCGCCCGCCCCAACGGCTCGCACCGACGATGAATCGACGGCTGCTCGGGAGAAATCGAGCTCGCCGGCCTCGCGTAACTTCGCCAGCAGTAGCTCGTGCAATCGCTTCCAAACGCCGGCCTTCTGCCAATCGCGCAAGCGTCTCCAGCACGTCGGCCCCGACCCGAATCCCAACTTTGTCGACAGGTCGCACCAGCGTATGCCGGTCTTGAACACGAACAGGATGCCGTTCAGTGCAGCCCGGTTCGAAACCGGGAGCCGCCCTGGATATTTCTTGCGTCGCGGTTTCGGCGGCGGCAGCAAAGGTTCGATCAGTGCCCACAGTTCGTCATCAATGATCGGCGCGCTCATCCCCTCAGTTCCAGTTGTTCAGATGGCCAAGGTTAACAGCTTGCCGAAAAGGTTAACAGCCCCCCGGGGCTCTTTTTGAAACGGTCTCTAAGCATAATCTCAAGCTGTATTTCTGTACCTCATGGATTGACATAGATGGGGCACGGTGCCGCGGCCCTTCCTAAGCAGCCGCTGCTGGAAGAAAGATGGTTGGCCGCAGCACCGATTACAAGCAGATTCTCTACTTCAACTACCACGGCCACAGCGCGGAAAATAGCCCACGCTTGTACCGTCGGCTGACTTCCTTGGCAAACATCGAGACCAGTTGTTCATCGGTCTTCTGATCGATCTTGAATTCGTCTTCCTGGCTTTTCGCGAGCATGGTCCATAGCTCGATGGCCGGGCCGGCAAACTCGTGAATCTTCTTTGAGAACGCTGCCTTCTCTTCGGCTGTGTTCATCTCCGAGCTCAGCGAGTTGCGCAGCGTGTTCATCATCGAGTCGGCGTTCACCTTCTCTGCCAGGTCGTTTGCGATTCCATTTCTCTTCGTATAGAGCGCTGTGAGGGCGGCCGTGCGCGTCTTCTGAATTTCGAGAAACTTGTCGTACGTGCCAGTTGCGAGCGCCACCTCTTCATACCTTCTGAAAAGCGCGGACGAGCAAGCGTTGAACGCGCTTCCCAGCTCGTTCGTACGCGTGCTCACCTTCTGGTTTGCCTCGTAGATCGATTGCGGGAGTTGCACATAGTCCCTCGTCAAGAGACGGGGGTCTACAGTCGTCATGTGATCGAACTCGTTGAGCATCAGCCTGAAGGTGTTTGCCAGCTCATGCTGCGAGAGAAAAAGTTGGTTCTGGGTCGTGCGGCAGTCAATCAGCGCCTCTCGCATGGGACGATAGACATCGACCACGAGATCCTTCTGAGACAGCATGCCATTCTTGTACGTCTCCAGCATCCCCGCAAAGATGAAAGCACCAAAGAAGAGCGGGATGATCGCGACGAGCAGGTCGCGAAGCAGAGACTTCTGGCTTGTGTCAGCCATCGGGTTCCTCAGGATGGAGTAGTAAGCAGTTGGTTGAGATGCGTAGAGCCAGGCTTCGCACCGTCGAGGTAAGGGTGGTATCGGCGGCGACGTGAAGTTCTGAAGGGGTTGTTCTTTCAAGAACCTTGCGCGACGTCATTGTTTCGATTTTGTGGCGACTTCTGAGTAGATGGTGACGCAAGTGCGTCACGCTACATTGTCACCCTTTGCACCCGTGTCGGATGAGGTTTCTCTAAGCGGGTATCTGCCGCAAGGCGTGGTGCGCTTCCAGCGCATCTTCGACGGTATTGAAGAGTTGTAGTTTCCCGCCATGCAGGACAGCTCCCGTGTTGCAGAAGTCAGTCAAGGTGGCGGGGTCATGCGAAACCATCATCAGCGCGGCATTGGCAAGTCGAGCGCGTAGGGCGTCATGGCAGCGTTGGCGAAACCTCGCGTCTCCAGCAGCAGTGACCTCGTCGATCAGATAGCAATCGAAATCCACAGCCAACGAAATGGCGAAGGAAAGTCGGGCAGACATGCCGTCGGAGTAGGAATTGACGGGCATGCGAAAGTACCGACCCAGTTCCGCAAATTCGTTGACAAAGTCGAGCGTCTCGTCGATTGGCTTGCCATAGACGCGCGCGATGAACCGCGTATTGTCGGCGCCCGTCAGGCTGCTTTGAAATGCGCTGCTGTAGCCGAGCGGCCAGGACACAGAGAACGTGCGTTGCACTCGGCCGGATGTTGGTAATTCCACGCCGGCGGCCAGGCGCATCAGTGTGGACTTTCCAGCGCCATTGGCACCGCAGATGCCAAGCGCGGTGCCGCGCGTAATGTTGAAGGAAACGTTTTGAAGGACGGTGGTCGGAACATGCCCCACGAGATAGTGCTTGCTGACGTTCTGAAAGGAGATCATTGGCGTAGCCTGATGCGGTGCTTAGAGTGTCTTGGTGCCGCATTATGATCACGAACCTTTGCGCTGATCAATCGTGGATGCATCACGATTTTCCGCTGCTGCACGCTGATTCGACGATGAGCTCTATCAGGAGGACAAGCATCGATCTGTCGAGCTTGAGAGTCTGCATCGATGCACGTACGTGGAGCCTGGGGATGGGGAGCGGTGTGGCAACGTATGCGGGGATGCTTGCCGATAGCCTTGCCCGGACAGGTGTGCCGGTGCAGTGGCTGAGTGGTGGCGCGACGCATCTAGTGCGGGGAGGGGCACCGCGCGAGAGGGCGCCCTCGCGCTGGGCAAGGGCATTGCGTCACAGGGTGCGCACGGTAACGATGGAGCGGCACAAGGGTGATACCGATGCTCGACAGTGCGTGCACGACGGTGGTCGCCTGTTTCGCGAGGCACAAACATATTTCACGTTGCACAAGAAGTTGATGCGCATCCGATGCGAATCCCCGCCGGCGGTCATGCATTGGACTTACCCATTGCCGCTGTACCTCGAGGGTGCGAGGAACATCTACACGGTGCACGACCTCATACCGCTGACACATCCTGCGCTCACGGGAATTGCTCCGGAAAGGCACAGGCGGCTATTGCAGCAGGTGCTCGCGCATGCGGCGCATATCGTGACCGTATCGGACGCGTCTCGCGACAGTATCATCGATACGCTTGGATGTCCGGCGTCGTTTGTGACAAACACCTCTCAGGCGATATGCGCACCATTGCAGCGAGATCCAGCGTTGCCTACCGGGCTTCGGCCTGGTGGCTACTTTGTCTGTTGCGGCATGCCAGAGCCGCGAAAGAACATCCCGCGTCTGGTTGCTGCTCACCTGACCGCACAGTCGTCGCGTGCGCTTGTCGTGGCGGGACCCATAGCCCGCGACATTCCGCATATCGAATCCTTGCTTGCTAGGTCGCCGGGGGTGGTCAGGCTCCCGCGCCTTCCCCGCGCGGAGCTGATTGCCTTGATCCGTAAGGCAAGAGCACTGCTATTTCCTTCGCTTGCAGAAGGATTTGGATTGCCTGTGGTGGAAGCGATGGCGCTTGGCACGCCAGTCATGACGAGCAATGTTGGCGCCTTGCACGAGACGGGGGGAGGGCAAGCACTACACGTGGATCCTAAAGATGTCCATGCCATGGCAAAGGCAATACGCGCGCTCGACACAGATGACATGCTTTGCCGGCGCTTGCGGGCCGCAGGTTTTGAGCAGGCCGCCGCGTTTGCCCCGAGAGAGTATGGCGAGCGTCTGGTGGCGCTGTATGCCGGGCTGTGCGGCTTCTCGGCTTCAAGAGCCGCGTGAGCGCGGTGCAAAACGTCCCAAAGAGTTGCAAGCATGCGAATCGGTGTAGACGGCTTTAACCTCGCGCTTCCCGACGGATCCGGGGTGGCAACATACGCGCATACGCTCATCTGGTCACTCAGGATGATGGGCCACGAGGTCGATTTGTTCTATGACATGCCGATCGGTGCGCGAACAACGCCGGCGCTGCGCGAGGTGCTTTTCTACGACGCACTCGATCGCCCACGTCGCGCTCGACGCGGGCGCCTCAAAGCCACTGGTACCACGTTGCGAGATATTTTTGGTCGCACCGCAGTAGAGGTACCTCGCTTGAATGGTGTCATTGCGCAGGGGCTTGAGTCCCGGGTGCCCGAATGCAGTCGACTCTTTACGAGTTCGGACGTGTTTGAGGCCGCAGCAAGGCACTTCAAGCGCTTTGATGTGTTCTTGATGCTTCGTGTCAAGGATCCTCCAGAGATCATGCACTGGACATACCCGCTTCCCATAGCTCTGGAAGGTGCTCGGAATGTCTACACCATCCACGATCTCGTGCCGTTACGTCTGCCCTACACGTCTCTGGAGAACAAGCGATACCACTATCGACTGATCCAGGCATGCCTGGAGCGCGCAGACCACGTGTGCACGGTGTCGGAGGCGAGCCGAGCAGACTTGCTAAACATGTTTCCAGCCAGCGATCCGGCTAACGTCACTAATACGTGGCAATCGATGGTGCCGGTATCCGAGGTGGACCCGGAAGACGAAGCGCGTCTTGCTACAACCTTCGAGCTGGCGCCACGTGGATACTTTCTCTACTTCGGTGCGATTGAACCCAAGAAGAATATTGGTCGACTTGTGGAGGCTTACCTCGCCTCCCAGGTGAAGACGCCGCTCGTCATCGTCGGCGCGCGTGCGTGGAAGAGTGGGCAGGAGGTCAGGTTGCTTCAAGGGGATGCAGGGCAATTGATTCGCGGAGTCAGCGAGCGCATTCGCCGATATGACTACCTACCGAGATCCTGGCTGATGACGCTGGTACGCAATGCGCGAGCCGTAACCTTTCCTTCGATCTATGAAGGTTTCGGCCTGCCGGTGCTCGAAGCCATGGCATTGGGAACGCCGGTCCTCACATCCCATGTTGCGTCGTTGCCTGAGGTGGCGGGCGAGGCTGCACTACAGGTCGACCCGTACAACGTTGGGGACATCGCTGCCGCACTGCGCCGGTTAGATGCCGACGAGTCGCTGCGCGCAAAGTTATCCGCTATCGGGCCCTTGCAAGCGTTGAAGTTCGGCCCGGAGTCCTATCAAAGAAGGCTGCGTCAGATGTACGAGCGCATCCATTCGCATCCAAAAGCACTATGATCCCATCTCTTGCGTCTACCGTGCCGCGTGCGGTTGCTTTGACCTGCGCGGCAATACTTGCGGGCTGTGCTTACTTGCCAAGTAGTGGTCCCACGGCGCGCGATATTCTTAACGCGCAGGACAGCGCAGCAAACGCGCTGGGTTTCACGATCGCCGATTTAAGCCCCGATCTGGTTGACGCGCTCGACGCAGCGCCAGCTGCTGTGGTGGTTCCGATGCCGCCCATGGCGGGAAATGCCATATTCGAGCGGATCGGCGCAGGGGACACGCTTAGCATTTCGATTTTCGAAGTGGGGACGACGCTCTTTGGGCCGTCTTCAGGGCTAGGAAGCCTCAGTGGTGGCATTGGAATGGGTCCGCTGCCGACGACCGCTGCCGGGCAAGCAATGCCTGCTGTGACAGTGGCTTCGGACGGCACGATTCCCGTGCCGTATGTTGGGCGCGTCATGGCAGCTGGGCGAACGCCGCGTGAACTGGAAGAGGCGATTCGATCGGGATTGAAAGGTAAGTCTCAGGATCCGCAGGTTGTCGTGACTGTGCGGGACAACCTGGCGAACAGCGTCATGGTAATGGGTGAGGTCAAGAAGCCGGGTCGAGTGCCGCTGTCGGTAGCAGGTGAGAGGGTGCTTGATATGGTCGCCCTGGCTGGTGGCGCTGCATATCCGATGACAGATGTCTCGGCAAGACTCTCCCGGGGGCCAATATCTCTCGAGGTACCCCTTGCCGAGCTTACGCCAGAGAGCGATGCAAATCTGATGCTACGGCCGCAGGACCGATTGATGATCGAGCGGCGGCCCCGCAGCTTTTCTGTATTGGGGGCAGCGGGCAAGGTCGCGCAGATACCGTTTGATGCCCCGAAGATCAACCTTGCCGAGGCGGTGGCGAAAGTGGGTGGTCCCGGGGATTCGCAGGCGGATCCCCGCGCCATCTTTGTGTTCCGCTATCAGCCGCAGAGCTCGCCGGTGATCTATCGACTTGATCTCATGAATCCGACTAGCTATTTTCTCGCGCAGCGGTTTGCGATGCGGGATAGGGATGTCGTGTATATCGCGAATGCCGAATCCAATGGCCTGACCAAATTCGTGTCGATATTGAACTTGCTGTTCTCGCCGGTGTACACGACTAATCAGTTCTTTCGCAAATGATTGGTGAGCGACGCCGTTTGGGTACCCGGCTGCGACAGGTAGCTCAGGGAGGAGGTGAGTACCCAGAGCCGCGGCGAGATACTATTGCGTCGATCGGAGTGAAAGAGAGGGATGATTTACACTTTATTGAATAGTTTCAATAAAGCGTCACAGTTGGCTGGCTAGACTCGCGCCAGCTGCTTAGAAATGTCATGTATGTCCAAGGCTGAACGAATCTACCGTCCCACTTCCCCGGACCGATCCCTGTCCCAATGCATCCAGAAGATCCGAGAGGCGATTGCCTGGATCGTCGAGGAGTACGCGAAGGTGTCCTATGATACGTTCCTGGCCGCCGCAAAGACGGCCTTGCGTCATGACCAGGCCTATGCCATGGACAGATTGAGCGAGGAGTTTCCTGCAGTCGATGAGGACGAACTACGGCGCTTGCGCGTAGCTGATGCATGCATCCTATTGATCGCCGCCGAGGAGGCATTCCAGGCGGGCGAATTTGAGTCGGCCTGGTATCGATGTACGGTTGCCGAGCATCAGCTTGGGTTGTATGAGGGAATGTTTCGGGATCCCTTTTCATCAGCCGAACGCTCTGACTTTGCCACCATGGGTGGTTACGCAAAGGCGAAACGGACGGATGTTGTGCGTGACGAGTTGGCTAGGCTTATCACGCAGCTACGACCGGCGGGCGGGTGGGAAGGTATCCCTCAGATCGCGATAGCGGTAGAGAAACCGCTCTATGCGTTCAGCCAAAAGAGCGGCGGGCACCTTTTGGAACCAAGTTTTCGTCAGAACATCAGACGGTGGTTGCGCAAGCGCGAGTACAAAGCGCTGCAAGAAGCTCTGAAGCGTAACATGAAGCGTGGCGTAAAGCCGCACTAGGACTCATCTGGCTAAGCTAGATTTTATTTGGTTGATGATCCCGGCGGGGTCGTCGCGATCGAACTTCCGCAGTCGATCGACTTCGATGGTCGCCGTCGTAATGTTGGTGCCGCGTTGAAGCTTGAGGGTGACGGATGGTCGCTGGCCAGATTCACGGGGCGGGCGCGTGAGCTTCAGAAGCGTCGCCTCGGTTTGTGCGAGCAAAAATTGAATCGCCTGGTTCTCAGTCATCGGTCGCCCTTTCCGGCCGGCTAAGTCGCTTGCCACGATTGTACCCCCGGCCGCCGGCTTGCATCAGTACAGCGTTGTTCGGCAGATGCGGGCGCAGTAGGATAGTTGATTCCTATTGCTTTGGAGCAGGAAGTGGGCGAAGTCGAACGACTTCTTGTCAATCAACGTCGACAAGCTCTTTAGTGTCATTGCTGCTGCCATGCGTGTGTCGGCGGCGGCATTCGATGCATTGCTCGTTCTCTGGAAGCTAAGGATGGGCGCATCGAGATCGTCAGGCTACTTCGGGAATCCCATTCAGGCTTCCGACACATCGACTTCGTTACCCTCAAGCGCGTCGAATAGGCGCGTCTTTGTCCGTTCCTCCATAGCATCAGTTCGTCATGCCGGTGCTTCCTCTTCATTGCAAGACACGGCTGCGGCTGCACCCATTGCGTCGTGCAATTTGTTGACCCAATGGCTGCGGCACGGCGCATGGCCTACTCGGGGCATCCTCCCATTGTCAATAGGCGTATTCGGGCCGCTGTGATACACGCGGCCGTCCAACGCACTTTGGCGCGATCCACTGCTATCCAAGCCCCTTTCATCCCTGCCTGAAACATTGCTAAGCAATGTTTTTTACTGCAAGGTATGTTTCTAGGAGGAAATCAGAAAGCTCTCTAGACTTCTTTTTGTCCAAGGACATTTTCGCGACAGTGATAGAAAGGAGTTCTATAGCGTTATGAATAACCCAAGTTGGAGTCCGACCCGCGCACTGCCCATTAAGGCTGTGGTCGAGCGAATCGGCCGCTCACGTGCTTCCATCTACGAAATGATGGATAAAACATCACCGCGCTTCGATTCGACGTTCCCGCGGCCGTTCAAAATCGGTATCAAGACTCTGTTTGTGGAGGCGGAAATCGAGGAATATTTGCGCAAAAAAATCGCCATCAGCCGCGTCGAAGCGGCAATCTAGGGAGTATATCGAGAAACCGCGGCGCCCGGCATTGAATGGGTGCCGCCTCCTTGGAGATGAATCGCACGGTACAAATATACCCCCCCAACTCTGTCAGTTATTGAGTGGGGGAGGTGGTACGCGTATGTCCGCGTGGAAAACGGGTTCCGGGAGGAAAGATGATCGGCCAATAGGGTGCATACGTGGATACAAACTGGCACCGGCCAACACAACATAGATCGCGAAAATACATCTTAGGTATGTAGGACACAATCTGCGACCGCCCGAAACACAAGTTGTCACCGTAGGTGTCCAGGAGTGTCGTCGAGGCGGGTATGAGGAAGCTCGCGTGACAGGTGATGCGACTACGGATGGCTTGCCAGTATGTTTTGTTGGCGAGTGGGTCCGGGGATGCTTGCGCCTTGCGTTTCGGGCATAACTACGTATATCGGCTGGATCAGCGTATTTTGGGGAATTTTCGTCGTTTCCTGGTAATCGGGGCGCCGAAGGTTAACGTGTTTTTTGGGTTTTTCAGAGGCGGATATATGGGTCTTATGGAATAACAATGCGAGTGAGGTTGTGCTCCACCATGGATGGGGTTGCATCCCTGTGTGCTGTTCTCAATTGATGAGGTCTCCGGATCTATGGTGCGGTAAATGTAGTAGATGGTTTATTTTTTATTGTCAATCGATTAATTGTGAGGTGAGGATAAATGATTGCTGTTGAAGACGATATTAACAAGCTATACGGCTTTGGTGAGTGGGTGAGAAACACAGAGGGTATGCAGATTGACGGGCAGGACCACATCTATCTTCTCGAGAGTTTCGATTCGATGGGTCCGGCACTTGCTGGCGTGGAGCGAATGGCCAGGGACCTGGAGCGTACGGACTGTGACGTCCGGTTCGATATGCGCCACAACCCGAGCAAGATTCTCATGGCTGTTCCCACGGGCCGTGCTCTTGCGTACTTCTACGCCCTGAAGGTGTTTCTCAAACACTACGCCTACCAGGATCGCTTTGTATTCAGCCCGCACGTGGCGGCAGTCAGCGAGGCTCTGGAAGCCATGAAGCTGTACCCGCTGCAGTTTGAATTCTGCTATCCCGATTCGTATGACCTGACCCGGCAGAAGTATCACGCCGAAGTCTTCAACGAATTCGTCGCCACGGTTCAGCCTATCCTGCGCTCATCGCGGTTCCGGGAGACCCTGCGCACCCGCCGCCGCAACGCCGAGCGCAATGAGGCGAAAGGCCTGGCGATCGAAGAAAAGGTGTTTGCTGCGAAATCGCGTTGTCTTGTCCTGATGCTGCATTTCGGCTATCAGGAGCAATACCGGCAGAAGGTCACGCTTGATGAGATCCAGGCCCACCGCCGCAAGTTCTTTAACAACTGCCGCTCCAACAAACTTCTGCGCGGCATCGTTGACTACATCTGGAAGCTTGAGGAGGGCGACGAGTCAGGGCTACACCTGCATGTGTTGATCTTTTACACGACGGAATCCTGCCGCGACGTCTACATTGCCCAACAGATCGGTGAGTACTGGAAAAAGGCCGTTACAGACGGCAAGGGCCAATATTGGAACAGCAACGCTAACAAATGGCTGCATCAGAACTTCGGGCACGGCATCGGCACGGGTGAGATTGAGTGGCATGAGGAGGAGAAACGCGAGGCGTTGCGCACGAACATCCGCTACATGACCAAAGCCGACCAGTTGCTGCGTGTCAAGTATGGCGAGCATTGCAGAATCTTTGGGACCAGTGCACCACAGGAGAAGAAGCGCCAGGGCCGCCCAAGGCTATTGCCAGCGGGTGTCGACAAGATGGGGCGTGAACAGACGGCTGAGACTACCTGCGAAGCGTAGCGGCCGGCGCGAGCTGCCTAGCTGGAAGGACTCTCTTGGCCGCGGACTGCAACCGCAATTCCCGCGGTTGCTTTGTCTGTCGCGCCTGCGATATTGTTTGTCATTTTGGTTCCTTGTCTATGCGCGAAACAACCATGACGGGTTCAGACAATCCGAAGATTCAGGCCCTCGTCGAGCGACCAAACGAGAGTCTTGCCATTGAGGTCAAGACTTGGTTTGATCCCAATTCGCGGGAAGGGCAGGCAAAGATCGTTCGCGCCGTCTTGGCGCTGCGCAACAACGACGGAGGATACCTGCTCGTGGGGTTTGATGACACGTCGATGCTTCCTGACCTGGAGCATGCTCCAGTAGATGTGCGAGCGACTTTCCATCCGGACAAGATTCACGAGCTTGTCACGCGGTTTGCTTCCGAGTCATTCGAGGTGTCCGTCGAGTTCGGGGAGCGCGATGGCACCCTGTTCCCGGTCATCGTAGTGCCATCCGGCATCCGAACGCCTATTGCCGCCAAATCGGATCTGATCGTAGGGGAAAGGAAGCTGGTAGCCGCCGGCGAAGTGTATGTGCGCACGCTCAACACGAACCGGCGGCCGAGCAGTGCAAAGGCGAACTGGAACGATTGGCCCTTACTCATGGATAAATGTTTTAACAACCGTGAGGCTGACATTGGCCGTTTTTTCCGTCGTCACCTGACTGGACTGTCAGTGGATAGTGTGCAGGGGATCATGAGCGCGTTTGCCGGCGCAAGTGCACACTCGCCAAGCGAAGCGGGCGAGCTGCAAGGTCTGCTCGACACGGGGCGTTCCCGATTCGATAACATTGTCGCGGAGAGATCGTTGACGCTGCCGAAGACCGGCTTTTGGGAAGTGGCCCTGGTCATTCGGGGCCCGGTGCCAGCGCATCCGCTGCGTGAATTCATGAAACTGATTGGCGTCGCCAATCCGGAGTACAGCGGTTGGCCAGTGTGGCTGGATAGCAGCCACTTTGGTGAGCCGGCCCATCGTCCCTATGTGTTTGACAAGCGATGGGAGGCACTTGTGGCCTTGCCCAACGGTCGCCATACTGACTTTTTGCAGTTTGACCCCAAAGGCAAGTTCTACCATCTGCGGGCGCTGTTCGATGACTTGCGCCTGACGAATCAAAGTCCCGCGCCGGGAACGGCTCTGGATATTGCGTTGCCTATCCTGGACAGTGCTGAAGCCATCGCCGTCGGCCTTGCATTTGCGAAGGCAATGGGGTGCCCTGAAGATACTTGTACGCTTGAATTTGCCTTCAGATGGTCAGGCCTAAATGGGCGCGAGCTTGCGTCCTGGATCTATGCGGGCCGTTACATTTCGCCGGGACGGAAGGCATATCAGGATGACCTCACACTTACGCAATCCATACCCCTGAACACACCGCCGTCTGCAATTGGCGGGATACTGACGACCCTGCTTGCGCCGCTATATGAAGTTTTCAGCGGATTCGCGCTTGGCGCTAACGTCTTCGAAGATTTGTCCGCTCAGTTGTTGGCGCGCCGGGCACAGGTTTAAGCGCCTGTGCAAAGTCGATGAGCCGTTGCGGTTGCCCAGAGAAGGGGCGAGACATTGACCTGTGGTTGCGACGGGCAGAATTGTCGAGCTAGACACGTTCTCCGGTGCGGCAAGAGGTTCAGCCAGGCATATGGCGAGGCGCGAAGATTTTCGCTATGAAGCTCTTTTCTGTCTATCGGAGGGAGGACATTTCGTCCATTGTCTCGCCGAACTTGCTCAACCCTTTGATAAACCCGCGGTATCGGGTGGAGGTGTAGTCCGGCAAAGGTAGAGGCTAGAGTCATCGAGGATCAAGAAAAGAAGGCGGACCGGCATGAGCTGCCAGTCCGCCAAACCACAGTGCTCCCCTGAATTTGAACGGCGCGTTTGGTCGTCTTGACGCCGGTAGGTACGTCCGCCTGTGTGAATGGAATTTGAAGTCGCGGAAAAGAACTAGGTTTGGGCCGTCACTGCGCTACGCTCCAGTACCACCGACACTTCGCCAGCGATCCGGGCAAGTCGTTGCTCGATGTCGGCGTTCTCGGCACGAAGCGCCTGGCGTACAAAGCTGGCCCAGGGGGAATTGAAGAAGGACTTGTCTTCGTGTAGCACCAGGTCGGCAGCTTCGGGGTATCTGGCCAGACTCTGGTGAAACATGCCTTGGTCACCGGGCACCTGTTCACCCCACTCGAGCGCATCGCGTGCGAGGTCATAGCGCGACAGGTACGCTTCCCAGTCGCGAATCATGACACGCATGAACGGGTGAGCCATGTTGAAGAGCATCACGCCGTTATTGACGTTCCAGAAGAAGTCTCTGTCATGCCCGGCAGGGGATCCGATCATGGCGTACTGACTCTTGGTGCGTAGATACCCTGGCAGATCGAAGTCCAGGTCTGCGATCCACGCATCGGCATCGACGTAGAATACCCAGCCCGAGAAATCGCGGAGAACCAATTCCTGGAGCAACTCGATGCGGTTGTAAATCGCATGCCAGGGGCGATTGCCACGTTTGAGCCCGATAAACGCCTGGTAGCGCAGGCCATGGCGCTCGCAATAGCGGCGGGTGGTCTGCGCCGTCACCATCAGCATGTCAAAGTAGCGACTCGTGGCATCCGATGACTGCATCAGGATGACCTCGGGGTCGTTGGTAAGGAGAAGTTCGCTCGTTGTCATTGAAGCACTGGCAAAAACTGTGACCAAGGTATGGCCGGCGTGCAGACATTAAGGTCGACGTGTGACTTCGTTAGGGCGAATTCTGGGTAGACCGGCCGCAACGACTAGAGCAAGCGTGCCCACTGCTGCACGACGTACAGAGGAAGAATTGAGAAACCTGACGCTGTTGGCAAACTCTCGCGCCTTCCAAAGTTCCTCAAAGTCCGGTCCCAATTCCCCATGCCCACGCCTTACCAGCGCTTCTGAATAATGGCAAGCTTGGGACGGGTAGATGGCACAAAAGGCTGGCTCAATGTGAAGGCGAAATCGATCGACTTTGCCAAAGACGCGATGCCCTGAAGTTCCGCAGCAGGTAGTGCAGGAAAGGTCTGAGTGCGATACCAATGATCGATCAGTGCGGCCGTCGGTATCGTGACGGGTAGGGCGCTTTCATAGAACGGTGACTGCCAATGGAGGTCCTCGATAATGTACAGCCCGCCAGAGCGCAGTTTTGGGAAGAAGTGCAGGAACGCCAATTGCTGGTGGAATGATGCGTGCGAGCCGTCGTCGATGATCAGGTCGTAGGGGTCACGATTGGCTACAGCGGCCTGCAGATCTGCAGGTGAGCCAGAATCTCCGCGCGTGAAGTGGAACCGAGGATGTTCGAAGAACGTGAAGTCAGAAATATCGAACCCATGGATCGTGGCGTGCGGAAAATACTGCAACCACATGCGCACTGACGGCGCGTCCGGTGGACGGCGATCGGCATTTTTTCCGACTTCGGGTCCACCGGCGCACAGACCGATCTCTAGCATTTGCCTGACTGTCTGTCGGCGCGGTTGCAGCAACATGTCGTAGGCAAGTGTATAGGAATGCGGTTCGGAATGGGTGGTGCCCTTGTCCGAACGGACAGCATTGGCCAGCTGTGTCAGCGTGACGGGGGTGGGAGCCTCAGGGCGGTATGGGAGTTCCGTGAACATGATTGCTATCAGGGGAAAGATCAGGTCTGCGCCACCATTGCGCTACGCTCCAGTACCACCGACACCTCGCCAGCGATCCGGGCATGTCGTTGCTCGATATCGGTGTTGTCGGCACGAAGCGCCTGGCGTACAAAGCTGGCCCAGGGGGAATTGATGAGGGACTTGTCTTCGTGTAGCACGAGGTTGGCCGCGTCGGGGTATCTGGCCAGACTCTGGTGAAACATGCCTTGATCGTCGGCAATTTGGACATTCCACTCGAGCGCATCGCGTGCGAGGTCATAGCGCGACAGGTACGCTTCCCAGTCGCGAATCATGACACGCATGAACGGGTGAGCGATGTTGAAGAGCATCACGCCGATATTGACGTTCCAGAAACGGTCCGTGCGGTGCCTGGCCGGGGCGCCGATCATGGCGTACTGACTCTTGGTGCGTAGATACCCTGGCAGATCGAAGTCCAGGTCTGCGATCCACGCATCGGCATCGACGTAGAGCACCCAGCCCGCGAAATCACGGAGGACCAACTCCTGCAGCAAGTCGATGCGGTTGTAAGTGGCGTGCCACGGACGGATGCCCCGCTTGAGACCGATAAATGCCTGGTAGCGCAGGCCGTGGCGCTCGCAATAGCGGCGGGTGGTTTGCGCCGTCACCATCAGCATGTCAAAGTAGCGACTCGTGGCATCCGATGTCTGCATCAGGATGACTTCGGGTTCGCTCAAAAGGAGGATTTCGCTTGTCGTCATAGGAAGCGCAGGCTGAAACGATGTCCAACGTACGGCTGGAAGCCAGACATTAAGGTCGATGCGTGACTCATTCGCGGCGGATTCTTGGTAGATTTTCCCTGTGCGATCTCCTCTACCGCGCGTCGGTTTTGCGCCCATACGCGTCGTCAAACCTCACAATGTCGTCCTCCCCGAGATAGCTGCCGGATTGCACCTCAATGATCTCGAGCGTGGTCTTGCCTGGATTTTCTAGCCGGTGCACGACGCCGAGCGGGATGTAGGTCGACTGGTTTTCACTGACGAGGAACGTTTCGTCGCCGCGCGTCACGCGGGCTGTTCCCCGTACCACGATCCAGTGTTCGGCGCGGTGGTGGTGCATCTGCAGTGACAAGCGGCCGCCTGGTTCCACCACTAGCCGCTTGACCTGGAAACGCTCGCCTTGGTCAAGCGAATCGAAGCGGCCCCATGGACGCTCGACTCGCCGGTGGGTGCTAGCCTCCGTGCGTCGCTGCGCGCGGATTTTCTCCACGGCGGTCTTGACGTGCTGGACATGCGCCATGTCTGCCACCAGCACCGCGTCGGGGGTTTCCACCACGGCCAGGTTGTGGGTGCCGACGCACACGACGAGCCGGCTGGCGGCGTGGGCCAGGGTGGACCGAGTCCCTTCGAGTAAGACGGGGCCGCGTATGGCGTTGTCTGCCGCATCGCGCGGCATCTGTTGCCAGATGGCGTCCCACGCACCCAGATCGCACCAGCCCGCGTCGAGCGGCACTACCGCAGCCGATGTGTTGCCAAGATGCTCCATCACGGCGTAGTCGATCGACTCGGCTTGGCAGCTGGCAAACGCTGCGGCATCCAGCAAGATGCCATCGTGCAGAGGAACAGCGGCGGCATGCGCTTGCTGGCAGGCGCGTAAAATTTTCGGCTGCAGCTGATCGACCAAGGCAAGCCAGACGTCGGCGCGTACCACAAAGATGCCGCTATTCCACCAGTGGTCGCCGCCAGCCAAAAATTGCTGGGCAAGTTCGCTCGACGGTTTTTCAGCGAACCCTTCGAGTCGGCGCGTGCCCGCGGCATCCAGTGGTGCCCCCAATTCGATATAGCCGTAGCCGGTTTCCGGCGTGTTCGGCACCACGCCCAAGGTGACGATGGCGCCGTGACCGGCGTGAACGGCCGCCGTGGCAACCGCGCGCTGGAACGCGGTGACATCGGCTATGGCGTGGTCCGCCGGCATCGCTACGATGACCGCTCCTGGATCGGTAGCGGCGATGTCGAGCGCGGCAGCGGTGAGCGCAGGGGCCGTGTTGCGCGCGCAAGGCTCGAGCAGCAAGCGTGGACGATGCCCGCTGCTGTGCAGCAGACGCGCGCTGGCTTCGGCGTGCGTCTGGCCGCAGACCACCAGTACATGCGGCGCCAATTGCGGACCAAGTGCGTCGATGCCGGATAGCCGCGATGCAGTGGTGCACAGCAACGTCGTATCGTCGATCAACCCCGATATTAGCGGTTTAGGGGTTTGCTCACGCGACAGTGGCCAAAGCCGTGTGCCGGCCCCGCCGGACAGGATCACGGGCTGAAGCCGAAGGCAGCTTGAGATTGTCTGGGCAGACTCGTCGGAGAGTGTGTCGATAGCTTCCATGCGCTTCTCCTTACATTTCGGCCAAGAGCTGGGCAGTCTGGTGGGCCACTTGCAGGAGATCGTCGACTTCCTTTGGTTCTGAGAGCGCATCGAGATCGCCGAGCGTGACGGCCTCGACCAATCGCAACCGCGCTGCGATGTCAGCGGCCGCGCACAGGTAGATGCCGAGGACTGCAGGACCGATCACGCGGTGGTCGGCACCTTCGGTGGACTCTGCAAGCCGCTCGAAGTCCTCTGCGTAGAGCGACACCTCGATAAGGCTGTCCGGGCGCGCGTCCACGTGCGCTGAAATCCACCGCGTCTGCCCGGCTTTGAGTTCGCCTTCTGCGCAGATGCCTTCGGTGCTCTCGAGTCGATAGCGGGTCGCGGTCGAGGGCAGGCCACGCACGCACAGGTAGACCCGCGCCGTGTGCCCTGGCAAGTCGTCGCTAATCCGTACAACAATCCGGCTCTCGCCAGGCTTGCTCCAACAGCCCCAGTTCTCGACGGCGTGCCAACCGTCTCCAGCCCGCAGGCTCTCGGCAGCGAAGACGCCGCGCGCAAGAGATGTGTGGCGTGGTGTAGCAAGGGGATAGTAGCGGCCGGACCTGAGTGACGGAGCACATGGGTACTGGGCCATACCAGAGGGCATCTCGCCTTGCCAGGAATCGACTACCTGTGCAATTTGTGCGCCCAGTTGTTGCCATGTGCGAGGGCGAAATTCTGCTGCAATGCGCTGCTCGCGGGATACGCGGTAGGGCGCGTCGAAGATCAGCTTCTCCACCACGCCCAGCATTTCGGCGGGCGCCCTAGGATCAAAATAGTCGGCAAACTGTGCGCCGGCCTCCGGTAGTGATGCCACGTCGGAAGCGGCCGGGACCTTGCCATAGCACAGCGATTCGGTGACTGGCAGCCCCCAGCCTTCGTAGAGGCTCGGATAAAGGGTAAAGAGGCAGCGCTCGAGAAGCCGTGCCACCTGCGGGTCGGTGAGCCCCGACAAGATGGTCACTCGGCTCGATAGCACAGGATCCTTGTCAAGCATGGATAACGCAGCTTCATTCTTCCACCCCTTGCTGCCGACACACACAAGCTGCGGGACATGATGTACGCCATGGTGGTCAATCAGGCTGCGCCATGTGCGGAAAGCGGCACTATGGTTTTTGCGCGGCTCCACGGTCGAGAGCAGCAAGACGAACGGTTGACTGTTCCAGCCCCAGCCCTGCATGTTGGTGGCTTCGGCGATGCGCAGGCCGGTCTTGCGAATGTCTGCGTCCAGGCGGATCACGGCAACGTGGTCCATTTGCAACGGATGACCAAGGTGGACCGCCGCGGCCATCAGGTCGCGCCGCGTGGACTCGGAATTGACGAGAAAACGGTCTGCATGCCTGAACGCGCCAAGCAGCCAGGCGGCGAACCGCTCGACCAGGTCGTCGACACAATGCTCAGGCATGACCATCGGGATCAGGTCGTGGACGAAGGGCACATAGCGAATGCCGTATTGCTGCTTGGCCAGCCTCACATGCAGCAGGTATTCGGGAAACCATGACGTCCCCAGGCTAACGAGCCATGTGCCTTGGGGAAAGCGCATTGGCCCACTGCCAAGCATCAGCGCGTCGAGTTGCATCAGCGTTTGCTGCCATTCGCCGGATGTCCCGTCGCCATGACCAAGGCATATCTGGCAAAGTCGGGCGAAGTGCGCCCCGGGCACTTCGAGCCAGCCCTGCTCGCCCAGATAGCAAATCATTGGCACGGGCCGACCCGGCTCACACGACTGATAGGCGGCCAGGATCAGTTCGAGTTGCACGCGCTGAATGCCAGTCGGCAGGCGTGAACCGCGAAAATGGTGTATCAGGTCGGTGGCGTCAAAAGCGATGGCAGCGAGATCTGTGCCCACGTGCACTGGCTTAAGCGCATCGCGATCGAGCCGGTGCAGGATCTCCACGGCGCTTGCCAGTTGCTCGCGCGCTTGCCGCGCCGACTCTGCGTACTCCGGAAGTGGTTCATGGGCACGGACGGCGTCCAGGAGGGAGGAGAGCGCGGCCACCGGGTCCTCGGCAGGCAGGGGCGCGGGCGTGTGCTCCCACGCCCCCCGCAGATGGGTCACATCTACCCGTATGCCCCGCAAGCTCAAGGCGTGCAGTTCGCGCAGCGCGTCATCGTGGCCCGGAGCGAGCGTCAGTGCCTGTGCATAGCAGGCTGCCGCCTCCTGGAGTTCGCCCGCCAGCTTCGCAGCGTGTCCAATCTGCAGATGGGTGTCGGCGACGTCGGGGGCGAGCACAAGCGCGCGTTGGTAGGCAGAGCGGGCATCGGCCAGGTTGCCACTCTCCTTGAGTGCGTGACCGTACTGCATCCAAATAGGTGCCATGGCGGGAGAGGCATCCAGCGCCTTTCGATATTGAGCGGCAGCCGCCGGCCAATCACGGGAATCGCGCGCGCGATCGCCATCGGCAACGAGCTTTGCGGCGTCGCTTCCAGCGTTGGTGGACCACAGGGTTTTGAATAGTTTCACAGCTAATCTCCAGTTCAGGCGGCGTGTTCGCGTACCCCAGCGACGATCAGCCAGCCGATGCCATAGGCCACAAGAAGGCTTACAAGAACACTTGCCACAATCAGGGCACTGCGCGGATACAGTGCCCGTACCGGCAAGTTGGGCTCTACCACCCGCACGATGTAGAGCTGCTGCTTCAGCGCGTTCTCCCTGGCGACTTCGAGGGCTGCCGCCACGCCTGCATAGCGCTTGGCGGCAAAATCCTGTTTCATCAGGAGACGCTGGTAGTCGGCCATGCGCGGTGCCGTACCTTGGATATCAGTGAGACGGGCGTTTTGTACCGAAAGCTGTTGTTCGAGCGCGGCCACCCGGTCGCGCACGGCCACGACCTGTGGACTATTCGCCTCTACCGTGGCCAACATCGCCGTCAGCTGCGCGCGCGATTGCGCGAGCGTGTCCTCAAGTCGACCGACCAGCGTCAGTTGCCCAACACCCGTCTTTTCGGGGTCGATGTCACGCTGTTGCAGCCGAAATGTGGTGAGCGTGCGCTGGGCTTCTATGACATGCTCTTCGGCTTCCTTGAGCTCCGCAGTAGTGATGCGCACCGCGTCTTCTACCGCACGCTGGTTGAATGCATTCACACGCAATTCACCAAATGTCAGCAGCCATCTCGCCAGCTCGCGCGCGTCGTCGGGACGAAACGCATGCACGCGCAAAGTTGTGATGCCCGTGTCCTGACTAAAGGAGACTGTTACCTGGCGACGGTAGTAGCGCAGCAGTGTTTCGGGGCTCGGATCTGGCCACCATAGTCGGGACACGAAATCGGCTTCCGGACGACGGAAGAGCGATACAAGGTCTACCTTGTCGTGCAGGGCGCCCACGGCATCATGCGATCCCAGGTAGTCGCTCACGCTGAACGACTGCGCCTGCGAGTCATTGAGAACACCCGCCAGGCCCAGCACTTGGCCAAGACCGCCGGTGCCCTGTGGCATCTGTGCCTGAGTGGAGCGGACGACGAAGCGGGCCTCTGATTCGTACTGGTCAGCCGCTATGACGAAGTAGTACAGCGCGGCCAGCAACGTGGGAAGCACCACCACGACGAGGAACATGCGGTGCCTGTGGAAGATCGCCGCGATGCGTGACGTTGTGTCTTCGGGTGCCGGAGGGACGGGAAGCTCGGTCGTCGGGGCGGTAGATACATCGGCAGTCATGGCAGCAAGCGGATTAGTGATGGATATGGCGCCGCAGGATACGCAGGCACGCAAGACCGGCCAGCGTCAATGCAAGGCACCACGCTACGATGTAGAAGGGGTCGATATAGGGGCTCTCAAAGCTCTCGAACTGGCCGACACGAAGCAGCTCGAAAATCTGTGTGAGAGGCACCCACGACAGCCATGTACGATAGGGCTCTGGAATCCACTTAAGTAGAAAGAAGGCGCCAGACAGTGGCATCGCGAGATAGACAACGGGATGGATCAACCTATGCGCCATCTTGCTCAGGTATGTGGCCGTGCAGACAAGCATCGAGACCGCGAAGGAAAACCAGGTCATCAATGCGAGCGCTGTCAGCAGGATTAACGGCCGTGCGGGTGGCTCCGCCACACCGAGCGCGCAGGCGCCAGCGAGCAGCAACATCAGAGCGACGACGCTCGAAGCGGATTCCAGGAGAGCGCGGGCCACGAGCATGTCAAATATCGTGACCATGCGGTGATAGAGCAAGGGCTGGTTTGCGTGCAGTACGCCTTCGGCGCGCGTGATGATCGAGCGGAAGATAATGAAGGTGCAGTAGCCGATCAACGCGAACGGCACCGGATGAATGCCGCCGGGTCGATGCGCGTCTCCAAGGTGAATGAGAGAGACCGAGCCCGCCAGGAGCATGGGCTCAGCGATCATCCAAAGGTAACCAATGTTCTCGCGCCCATAGCGTGTATGCAGCTCTCGCATGATGAGCGCACCGATCACTCGGCATTGCACTTGCAGGCCATAGCGCAGCGTCGGATCAACTCGCAAAATTGGCCTCCATGGGATGCTGGGTGACGGCGGTGGGTAGCCGGTCTATGGCGTCGAGGACGATGCGGAAATGGTCTTCCCAGCGAGGTGCCCGCCACGCTGCAATACGACGAAGCTGTGCTTGACGACGTGTCGATAGTGGATCGATGTAGTCGTGAATCGCTTGCAGCCAGGCGGGGCCGTCCAAGGGGTCCAGGAAGTCGGGTGCATCGCCACCACCTTCATGCAGAGCAGGGAGGTCGCTCGCGATGACGGGAACGCCAAGGGCCAGCGCTTCGGCCACCGGAAGGCCATAGCCCTCGGCGAAGGACGGCATCAACAATGCGCGGGCGCCGCGCACCAGTGCTGTCACTTTCCGATCCGGCAGACCGGACGAAAGCGTGACCACGCCGTGCAGCGACCATGATCGCTCGAGCATGTTCAGAATGTGAGAATTTTCCCAGCCACTGCGTCCGACCAGGTGGAGTCGCGGCGCGCGCGCGGGGCCCATTTGGGCGACGAGGCGCTGCCACAGCTGAATCAATAGAAGGTGGTTCTTGCGAGGCTCGATCGTGCCGAGGCAGACAAAGTACGGTAAGCCGTCTTCGGTGCAATGTGGTACTTGCCGTGGAGGTGTAATGCCAAGCGGGGCGGTCAGCAGCCGGGCGCCGTGCGAGAAGCGGCTGAGTCGTCCGCTAATCGACTCCGTCGTCGCGCGCGAATTGCAGATGATCAGGTCGGCGAGTGCGTCAACGGTCTCTATGCGACGACGATGAATATCGGAGACGCCGGCACGCATGAATTCGGGATGGGTAAGTGGGATGATGTCGTGGATCATGCATGCGAGTTGTGCTCGCTCCACTGCCAAGGCGCGCGCCACGGCTCCCGGACGTTCGAGATTGGTGTGGGACAAGATCAGGTAGACACAGCTTCGGCGAGGCCAAGCGGGTCCCGAGAATCTTGGCCGAGAAAGGAGCGCGTGGGTCCAGAGTCGTGTCGCTGTCGAGCGGGTGTCGTGCCCGTCGCCGTTCCACTCGTGAGCCGATGCTGCAAGGAATTGACGGGCAACTGAGGTAGGTAGACGTACGTGCCAACCGCCGGGATGCATGGCTGCATAGGCAAGCCTATCACCCGCGATCCGAGCCAGGTGGGTGGCATAGGCCATTTCCACGCGGTCGATTCCGGTCGGTGTGGCGAATCGCGCCCGCCGCATCAGTCGGGTGATGTCGAGGAGCAACTCTGGATGAGTCATGCGGCAACCTCTTGCAACGCTGCTGGGGTCGATTCGGCTTGAACGCGGATCTCGCGTGCGTCTTCGTTGGCAAGCAGCCGGGCGCACACAGGCGTAATCATGATGTCGATGGCCGCGTTATTGTGAAATCCGCCGTGAAATAGACAGCGATCAATCAGCACCCGGCGAAAGGCATCAAAGAGCGCAGGGTCGGGTGCGCGCGGCGACTGCCAGAATCCCTCCAGCGTCTGCTGATCGGTAATTCCGGCAATGTCATACACGGCCGTACCCAGCACGCAGACAGGGACGCCGGCTGCCAATGCCAACGTGCCGCTGGTGCTGTTGACCGTAACCATCCCGCGCGCACCTCGCGAGAGCAGATCGATGTCGCCCCCGTCGAACCACACGACGCGATCAACTATTCCAAGGCGCAATGCTTCGCGTTCTGCATAGGCTCGCCAGTTGACGACGCCGTTGTCCAGCGGATGAGACTTGATGGCCAGTACGCTTTCTTGCGGGGCATGCTGGGCAAAGCTCCGGATGACGAACTTAAGCGGAGAGCCGATGCCGCCGAAAGGGGAGTGCACGCGCAGTTGGTAGTCGGAATCGAGCTGCAGCGGAAAAAGAAAGTAGTTCTGGTCGGCAATGCGGGCAAGCTGCCGCGTGGTGTCGCGCACTCTGGACTGACGACGGAGGAATTTTTCGGCCCAGCCCACAAGCTCCAGCGCGGGATGGTACGGCCTGTGGTTCGTGTAGTTGGGGTAGAGTGGCCACGAAATCCACGCTGCAAAGTAGTAAGCGAAAGCCGACCGGGCCCGCTCCCTGAAGTTTCCGGGAACCGGTGCGCAATCCTTTTTGGGTGGCAGGCCGTTCGCCGTCTCGCGAAACCACGCAGGATCCCGCGGCAGTGACGAGTGGCCGTTGACACCATCGCGCTCGAGGGTCACCCAGTCCGGTCGCAGATATCCTTCTTCAAATACATGCACGCGTACGTTGTGCCGACGTGCAACATCAATCGCGGTGCCGTGCAGGGGACGACAGTCGCCAAAGAGCACGAGGTCCGTGATGCCGAGCCTAAGGAAGCGCTCCGTCAGCCAGGCGGGCCAGCGGGCAGTGCGGCCCCGCCATGACATGGCGCCTTCGGCAGGCCAATCGAGCACGTCGCCGCCATGAAAATTGACCCGGTGCACCACATGTCCGGCGCTCCGCAGGGTATCCGCCAGGCGCGAGAAGAATCTTCCGGGCGGGCCTTGCAAGAACAGAAACCTTTGGGCTGGGTTGCTCATGACTGGGCATCCACAACGCGTGCTTGCATCGACCATAGCCAACGACGCAACTTCCCTTGTAGCTGGCGCACGCGGTTCAACGTGGATGCTGACGCTTTGCGGTGTTTCACAAAGCGGTGCAAGAGCACTTCAGGTGGGCAAGGTAGGCCGGTCTGCGGATCAAGATAGCGAGGGTAGAGCAAAAGAGAACCCGCGACGAGCTCGTCCAGTGTGAGGGCGCGTTTGCGCCATGGCACGGGCGCGAGGTCACGAGTCAGGCCCCAGCCGGCATAGAAGGGCTGGCCATGCACAACGACCTCGCGCCCCCGCAGGAGAGCCTCGAACCCCGCAAGTGATGTGAGGACGTGCACGGCATCCACCGCATCCAGCCACCTGGCAAGGGACGTGTTTCTTGTGATGGCGTTGGCGAATCGCAACGCGTCGTCTTCGCTGACATAGCCAGGGCGGTGACCGGCCTCCACGTCGGGGTGCGGCTTGAAGATGATGTACGCATCTGGCTCGACAGCGCGCACGCGTCGCAGCAGTTCCAGGTTGCACGACACGCCGGCGCCGCCCAGTCGCAGCGAGGCGTCGTCGGTGACCTGGCCGGGTACGAGGACGCAGCGCCTGCCTTGTGGCAGAAGCGGCAACTCGGTATTGCCTTCGTCGTTGCCGTACTTCGTGATGCGATGGGTGACCAGCATTCGACGAAGGAAGCGTGCACGACGCAAGGTCGCCGCATTAAACTCTGTGCGGGAGAGGAGCACCTCCAGGTCGCTGCCACTCGTCGGATCGTAGTACATGCCGTGACGATCGACGACGATTGACATGGGGGGGTAGAGGTCGCTTCCGAGTCCGCGTGAGCGGATGAATCCATCCTCGACGCGATACATCGGCACGCCGGCTTCCGAGGTGGATGCCGCGAGTTCTAACGTCTCTTTGGTCGCCCACACGGCCACTGCGCCGCCATGTTTCTTTGCGAACTGCGTGGGCCGGCGAGCGCCTGCAAAGAATGGAACCGAACGGGACCCATTGTGAAAGAAGCGGGAGATGTCGCGCCGCTTCCAGAGCGCCATGCCGGTGCAACATGCAACGTCGCGGTTCTCGTGACAAAAGCCGCGCCAGAATTCCAAAAGCTCGATGACCGCCTCGCAGGTTGCTGGATGACTTGTGAACGGGTCGGTGTAACGGGTTCCCTTGCTTAGCACGGCCTCGGCCAGTTGGTGAAGGGATCGAGGCGCCTTGTGCTCGTTCAGTCCGACGTCGTGCGTGAGGCCACGGCCGGATAGGAATCCGGCCTGAACACAGGTCACCGGCTTGCCCGCCAAAAGCGCGAGGAAGCCAACGGTATCGTTCCCATCCACAATGACGCGGTCGCAGCGATCAAGCAGTGGCCATGGATCTACGGGGTCGTGAAGGAGGATGCCGTCGTGCTCTTCGACCCGCACATGAAGCGTGCTCTTCCAGTGTGCGGTCGTTGGCATGATGAGGCACGGTGTGAGCTTCCACCCGCGAGCAAGCGAGATCATTTGCTCCGCTTCGCGCAGGTTTCCGGGTCGCAAGAGCGCAAGGGGGCGGTCTCCAAGCTCACGCAGCGCAGCTGAGGGATCGAAGCCCCAGAACATCCCGCCAACACGCGCCTTGAGGAGCTTCTGGGCGAGCACGGTGGTGGCCTTCGCATTCTCGTCGCGCATTGCGTCCAGCGCTGCGTCGATCCACCCTTGGGATCCCTCTGCGCGGGATAGGAAAGTCTCGCTCAGTGAAGGTCCGTTCCATTCAAAGTCAGGCGCGGTCAGCACGCCCGACGCACGGCGCAGACCAGAATTGTTGGCACTCGACAGGTGCTCGTCTTGCAGCGGGCTCGATGGCATGGGATGGTTTGGAATTTGATCAAGAAGCTCTGACCTTGGGCGAGGACGGATGCTAGGGTGCATTCGCGTCTCACAGATGGCGAAATCTACGTAGATCGTCAAGGCGGCGTCGCAACAGGCATCGTGTTCGTGAATGCGTTGCGACAGGAACCATCTCTATTTCAGTCGCGAAGACACAACAAGGCGAGACGGGGGGAAATTCGGGAATCGTTGCTGGGCTTGGGATTGCGGGAATCTACACATTTCCAGTCACAAACGCGTCACTGCAGGTCTGCAATCTGCCGCGATTTTGAGTCGACCCCTATCCGGCAATGAGCAAGCAGCAGACGGTGAAATCGCAGGGAACATCCCGCGCATGCAAAACCAACACATGGCGTCGTTTGCCCCGACCGCTTGCAAAAGCGATGGCCTTTGCGATCGCCGCGTGGTCGACCCAGGCGCAAGGCGCTGGCCCAGCTTTCAATGCAGCGTGGATTAATCAGCAGGCCGGGAAGCAAGCTGCTGCAGATGCGGCGCGCATTGGCACGATGACGCAGTGGGGCGCGACCCTTACTGCGAAGCAGATCCAGCAGATCAACGAGCAAACGCGGTTGTCGATCGCCAACCTTGGACAGGTCGCGCAGGCCGCCGCCGCAGCCGCAGAAGCCCAGCGCAAAGCGCGCGAGGCGGCGCTGCGTGCCAGCGGTGGAATACCGGATGGTCTGGGCGATGGAGGGCTCAAGGTCGACACCAATGTGGCAACGGCCGGCTGGAGCGGCGCGGACGCGCCCACCCAGACGATTGATCCGGCCACGGGCCGTGTACTGGTTGGCGTGCGTCAGATCAGCGAGCGCGCGATTCTGAACTGGGAGACGTTCAACGTCGGCCGCAATACCTCGCTGCAGTTTGATCAGCAGGCGAACTGGGCCGTGTTGAATCGCGTCAATGATCCGCAGGCGCGCCCGAGTCAGATCCAGGGGCAGATCAGCGGCGCGGGTACGGTCATGGTGCTGAATCGCAATGGCGTGATCTTCTCGGGAACGAGCCAGACTGACACCGGCAACCTCGTGGCGGCCGCTGCGCGTATGGGCGACGCGCAGTTCCGTGACAACGGCCTCTACAGCACGACCACGACCAATGGCTTTACGCCGAGCTTTACCGATGCTGCAGGCAGGCTGATTGTCGAGCGTGGCGCGCAACTCTCCACGCGCGCGCCGATGACGGCCACGCAGGGCGGCGGCTATGTGCTGCTGGCTGGCGGCGAGGTCACCAATAGCGGCACCATCACCACGCCGCGCGGCCAGACGCAACTGGCGGCGGGGGATGCGTTCATCCTGCGGCGCGGCTATGGCAGCGAGGGCAATCAGGTTTCGACCACGCGCGGCAACGAGGTAGCGGTGCAACGCGTGGCAGGCGGTGCGGCAGGAGCGGTGACCAACGATGGCGTGATCCTGGCCGAGCGCGGCGACATCACGCTCGCTGGCCATACGGTGCGGCAGGATGGCGTGGCGCTATCCACTACGTCCGTCAGCCAGCGCGGCACCATCCATCTACTGAACTCCGCGAGCGATACGGACGGTAGCGTCACGCTGGGCAAAGGCAGCGTGACGGCGGTACTGATCGAGGACAGCACCGAGACAGCGGTCGATGGTCAGCGTGATGCGCTGCTCAAGGAATCGGCCGAGCAGGACCTGATCCGCCGCAACGGCGTGGCGATTCCGCCAGCCTTCGACAACCTGGCTATGCTGGCCGATCGGCGCGATCAGTCGCGCGTGGAAATCGTCAGCGGTGGCAATACGGTCTTCGAGAACGGCTCGATGACGCTCGTGACAGGCGGCCAGATAGCCGTGGCGGCCACGGGGCGCAGCTTTGTGGCCGAGGGCGCCAAGCTCGACGTGGCCGGTGCCGCGGCGGTCAAGGTGGCGATGGACGCCAACAACCTCAAGATCAATGTCCAGGGCAACGAGCAGCGCGACGCAGCCGGCAACCGTGACAGCGCCGCGCTGAACAACAACGATGTTTGGGTCGATGTGCGCGACCTCGTGTTCGTGCCGGCGGGCACCAACGGTTACGCCACGGACCGCTACTACACGCGAGGTGGCCTGCTCGAAGTGGGCGGCTATCTGGGGACCACGGGCCGCACCGTCGCGGAATGGGCTGCCGTGGGCGGTGCCATCACGCTCGGTGGGAAGGAAGTCATTACGCAGAAGGGTTCGAGCATTAACCTCGCGGGCGGCTCGCTGGCCTATCAGGACGGGATGGTGCGCACCTCGTGGGTGAAGGCGCCCGATGGCCGTCTGTATCCGCTCTCCACGGCGCCGGGCGACATCCTCTACGAAGGCATCTACAAGGGCTTCGAAGTCGACTACGCGCGGTGGGGCAAGACCGACCGCTTCTACAACGTGGCGCTCGCACCGGCCATGCGCTGGCAGCAGGGTTACGTGGTGGGCCGCGACGCGGGCAAGCTGACGGTGAACAGCCCGACCGCCGTGCTAGAAGGTGATATCCAGGCCAATGTGCTGCAGGGCGACCGGCAAACCAATGCGCGCGTGCCCGGAATCACCGATGGCTACAAGGTGGGTGGCAACACGGTGGCGCAGGCCGGGCAACTGACGCTGACCAACCTCAACGGCGTGCAGCCGCGCCCCTACGAATCGGAAGTACTTTTCGGCAACGTGGACAGCGTGACCGGGGGCATGCAGGCTGGCGATGCATTGTCTGCAGACCGCATCGGCCGTGCGCTGTTCGATGCGGCATCGATCAACCGCATAGGATTAGGCGGCCTGTCGATCGACAGCGCGAGCCGCGTGACCGTTGATGCGCCGATCACGCTGGCGCGCGGTGGCGAACTGCGTTTCATGGCACCGGAGATCAACGTAAACGCGGCGGTGACCGCGCAGTCGGGCCGCATCACGCTGACCAATATCTTCACGCAGTCGTCCACTGCGCAACTGGCGCTGACACCGGCTAACGGCGATCCGATGATTACGCTCGGCAGCGGTGCGTCGCTGAATACGCGCGGTGTGTGGGCTAACCTGTGGCAGGACCCGAACAGCGGCATCGACCTGGCCTATGTACGCGGCGGCAGCGTGACGCTCGACACCACGGGCGGCATGGACCTGCAGCGCGGCAGCGTCATCGATACCTCATCGGGTGGTGCGGTCCTGACCAGCGGCAAGACGGCGGGTGCGCGCGGCGGCGATGTCACGTTGCAGGCCAACCGCGCGCTGGGCAGCACGGGCACATCCGGCACATCGGATATGACGATCGATGCCACGCTCGTGGGCTACGGCGCCACGGGCGGCAAGCTGACCGTGGGCAACCGGCAGGTCGTGATCGGTGGAACGGGGGAGGCTTCGGCGCCGGGCACGCTGCGCATCGGCGAAGACCTGTTCAGGCAGGGCTTCTCGCAATACGTGCTCGACGGCTACAACGGCCTGACGGTGGCGCCCGGTGCGCAAATTTCCGTCGAGATGCCGGTGTATCGCTTCAATGCGAACGCGCGAGATGTGGCCAGCGGTGCGCCGCCCACGGACGCCATGACGGTGTGGATGCCGCCCGTCTACATCGACGATCCGGTGAGGGGCCTGTTGACGCAGCGCGGCAGCGCAAGCCTGACGCTGCAATCCTTGCAGGCAGACGTGCCGGTGGATCGCCAACGAGAGACCGGCAGCATCACGGTGAGCACGGGCGCGGTCATCGCCGTGGATCCGGGCAGCCGCATCACGCTGAACACGCCGGGGCAAATGACCCTTGATGGCCATCTGAACGCGTGGGGTGGCGAGATCGCGTTGCTCGGCGAGAACACTGTGCAGCGCCTGGCGCAGACCACCACGCACGGCCGCTCGATCTGGATTGGCGAAAACGCGGTGCTGGATGTAGCCGCGCGAGCCGTGACGCGACAGGATGCATCGGGCCGCACCTACGGCTTGGTGCCCGATGGTGGCAGCATCATCGTGGGCGCACGCGCCACGCAGGACAGTGGGCAGGCGGCTGCGGCCGATTCGTTCATCGTCGTGCGCTCCGGTGCGGTGCTCGATGCCTCCGGTGCGCAGGCCGATCTCGATGCGGTCACGGGCCTGACGCGCAACGCGACGTCGGCAGCCGGCGCCGGCAAGATCAACGTGGCGAGCAACGGCGGCACCATCGCCTTTAGTTCGTACGATGGCGTTTATCTCGATGGCACGCTGCGCGCGCATGCGGGTGGCAGCGGCGCGGCAGGCGGCACGTTGGCGGTGTCGCTGGAAACGCCGCTCTACCAGCGCAGCTTAAATCCGGCAGCGGAGTTGCTGGTGCCACGCGAGATCGTGCTGAGCCAGAAGCAGCGGGACAGCGGGATTCCAGGGCCGCTGCAACCGGGCGTCGCAGGTCCGTCGCTGGCCTTCGGCAAGGCATACCTGGGCGTGGACCGGATCGGGGCAGGCGGCTTCGACAACCTGAGCCTGTTGTCCAACGGCATGCTGACCTTCGATGGCGATGTGTCGCTGAAGCTCGGCCAATCCCTGCAACTGCGCCAGCGCGTGATTGGCCTGTCCGAGACGTCGGGCGCGGACGCCCGGATCAACCTGCAGGCGCCGCACGTGTTGCTGGGTGGTGTGACTTCGGTGCCCGCCGAGCAGATGCTCTTTCCGGTGGTCAATGGCGGCGTGTCCACGCGTGCCACCTCGGCGAAGTTCGGCGTGGATGCCGGATGGATCGATATCCGCGACGGCATCGTCTTCGGAGTCAATGAGACGCTGGCGCTGAGCAGTACAAGCCAGGTTGTGGATCGCCGAGGTTTCGACAGCGTGTCGCTGGCTAGCCGAGGCGATATCCGCTTCCAGGCCGGCGGCGCCAACGTGGTGGGCGCCAGTGGCGGAGTCAACACGAGCATCGTGACGCCGGGCGACCTGACGTTGACGGCGGCGCAGATCTATCCGGCCACGGGCGCCAACGCGCGTGCCATGGCCGGCTATACCGGCCCGCAGAGCTATGCCGAGGGCCGCACGCTGACCATCGGGCGCAACACCTGGAATACCGTGGACGATCCCGCAATGCCGTTCTCGCTGTTCGGCATGCTGCTGCTGGGCGCGCCGCACGTCGAGCAGGGCGGCGTCGTTCGCGCGCCGCTCGGCAATCTGCAGTTGGGGACCGATGGTTTCTCGACGGGGCGCACGGAGAGCGTGCGATTGCTGCCCGGCAGCGTGACATCGATCAGTGCGGCGGGGCTAACGATGCCGTACGGCGGCACCACCGATGGGGTCAACTACAGCTACAACGGGGCGGAGGTGACGCTGCCGTCCAATCCGGGCGGCATCACGCTGGCTGGTCAGTCGATTGCGACGGAGCAAGGATCGCTGCTCGACCTGTCGGGCGGCGGCAAGGTGACCGGGGCAGCCTTCGTGAGCGGGCGCGGTGGTTCTACCGATGCGCTCATGAACGCGCTGATGCAGTACGACCGCGACGGCGGCAACTTCTCGCTGCCATCGCTGGCGAAAAATCCGGTCTATGCCATCGTGCCCGGCGCGCAAGCCGGCGCGGCCCCCGCAGCACCTGCGGGTAACACAGCCTCGCGCGCGATGGTAGGCCAGCAGATCACGATCCCGGCCGGTGTGCCGGGGCTGCCGGCCGGCACCTATACGCTGATGCCGTCGTACTACGCGCTGCTGCCGGGCGCATTCCGCGTGGAACTGGGCGGTGCGGCGCCGCTGGGATCGACGGGCCGCGTGGTCTCGATGCCGAACGGTTCGTACACCACGACAGGCACAGGCAGCGTGGCAGGCGCCGGCATCTACAACGCCGTGCCGACGCAACTCACGCTGACGCCGGGCGATACGGTGCGCAAGTATTCGCAATACAACGAGACGAGCTACAGCGACTTCGTGGTGGCGGACGCCGCGCGCCAGGGCACGCCGCGGGGGGCGTTGCCGGTGGATGCCGGCACGCTGACGCTCGGCTTCGCGGCCAAACCGGGTTCGGGGCGGGCGCTGCGTATCGATGGCGCCATTGACTTCGCTGCGGCAGGCGGCGGCTATGGCGGCACCGCGGCAATCACGGCAAACTACAATGGCAATATCGAAGTGGTGGGGGACGGGGCGGTCGCACCCACCGAAGGCTATGTGTCGCTACGTGCCAATGACCTGAACGCGCTGCACGCGGCGCGGCTCGTCGTCGGCGGCAATATGGGTATCAGGGTGGGAACTGCCAGCGGCACTGGCAACGACCGCAGCCGAGTCGGCTGGAGCGCCAATTCGGGCGACATCGTATTGCGAAGCGGTGCGCGGCTGGCCGCGCCTGAAGTCATCCTTACCACCGATCCCACCAACAGGATCACGGTGGAGGCGGGTGCGGAGATCAACACGCTCGGCATGGGTGCGGTGCCGTATGACTCGCGGGACGGCTACGTCTACGCACCTGGCGGTTCCATCCTGGCTGTCTCCAACGGCTGGCTCGATTTCCTTCCTTCCGGTGCGGGAAGCAGCGAGCGGCGCGGAAGCATCGATGTCGGCGCCTGCGCGGCAGCCGGCTGCAACGGCAACGCCGGGCTCTACTCCGATGGCACGATCACCGTCGCCACGGCAGCGGATTTCAATCTGCGCGAGTCGGCACGCTTCGGCACCCGCAACCTCGTGCTGTCCGTGCCCGCCGTGCATATCGGCGATACGTCCGGGCTGTCCAACGTCGACACCAGCGGCCTGAAGCTCACGCAGAACCTGCTCGCCCGTTTGCTGAACGGCGATCCGGAGAAGCGCGCGCCCGCGCTCGAAAGCCTGGTGCTGGCAGCCGGCGAAGTCGATTTCTATGGCAACGCCAACCTGAGTACCATCGATCCGTCCACCGGCAAATCCACGCTCGGCCAACTGGTGCTGACCACGCCGGTCATCAAGGGGCTGGGCGATGCAGATGACCGCGCCACACTGTCTACGGGCACGCTGGTGTGGAATGGCGTCGCCAAGTCCGCGCCCGGCGCCGTGGCGAACGGTGCGCCGGGTACGGGCAGCGGCACACTCGACATCCTCGCGGACACCATCCTCTTCGGCTATGCCAGCAAGACGCAGCCGGCAACGCGCTACAGCGTGGACCGTATGGCGCTGGGCTTCGACACCGTCAACCTGACCGCCAGCGACCGCATCACGGCCAATCACGAAGGCAGCCTGTCGGTCTATCGCGCGCAGGGTGAGTACGAGACGGGCAAGGGCTACCGCTACAGCGGCGGCAACCTCGTGCTGAACACGCCACTGGTGACGGGCGATGCAGGCTCCGTCAATCAACTTACGGCGGGCGGTAAGGTCAGCATCGCTGCGCCGGCTGGCGCGAAGGCGGCCACGGTAGGCGCCGAGGCGCTTGGCGCCGAACTGCGCATCAAGGCCAATAGCATTGACGTGGCGAGCACCGTGGCGCTGCCAAGCGGCAAGCTGACGCTGGAAGCGCCGGGTGATGTGACGTTGCAGGATGCGTCGCGCATTGATCTGGCTGGACGGTCGAAGACGTTCTTCGACGTGACGCGTTATAGCTGGGGCGGCGACCTCGTTATCGAGAGCGCGCGGGGCAATGTGCAGCAGGCAGGCGGATCGGTCATCGACCTGTCGGCGCAGAACAATGCGGCCGGCAGCCTGTCCGTGACAGCCACGGATGCAGCAGCGGGGCACGTCACGCTGGCGGGCCGCATCGACGGCGCCAGCTCAGGTCGCTACGACGCGGGCGGCAGCATGGTGCCGTTCCAGGCGGGCCGGATCGACGTGCGTGCGCAAACGCTGGACGATTTCAGCGGACTCAACCGCCGCCTGACTGATGCCGGCATGACCGGCGTGCGCAACTTCACGCTGAAGCAGGGTGATCTGGTGATCGGCGACGAGGTCAAGGCGAACGCGGTATCGATCTCGGTCGATGGTGGGCGGCTCACCGTGAATGGCATGGTCGATGGCAGCGGCGTGAACCCCGGCAGCATCCGGCTAGCCGCGCGCGATGGCCTGACGCTCGCCAGCATGGCCAAGCTTGATGCGCATGGCACCGAACTGCGCGTGGACAGCTATGGCCAGGCCATCGACGCGCCGAACCGTGCGACGGTTGACCTGACCGTCAGCGGACGCGACGCCATGCTGACGCTGGCGCCGGGCGCGACCATCGACCTGCGCGCGGCTGACAACGTGGCGCGCGGCACGCTGAGTCTCAATGCCTCGCGCGATGCCGCACGTGGCAACGACATGCGCATCGACGTACAGGGCACGCCTGTGATCTCGGGCGCGAAATCGATTGCCGTCAACGCGTTCTGGCGCTACGACGACGCGCCGTCCGGCACTCCGGGCAGCGATGGCCGGCCCGTGCAGGAGATCACGCAGGCGTATCTGGATCGATTGCATGGCGACAGCCAGGCGTTCATCGACGCGGCATCCGGCAACGCCGGCCTCAACGGACGGCTGCGCGGCCTGATCGACAGCTACGGCAGAGTGCTGCATCGGCGTCCCGGCGTGGAGATTGCCAGTTCCACGCCGGATGGCGACCTGCGCATTGTGGGTGATCTCGACCTGTCCGGCTATCGCTATGGCGCAGGGGCCGATCGGGCAGTGCGCGGGTCCGGCGAACCCGGCGCGCTGGTGATCCGCACGGGCGGCAACCTCAGCGTCAACGGCAGCATCAACGATGGCTTTGCGCCGCCACCGCTGACCGGGAACAAGCTCGACGAGAACGGCTGGGTGATCGACACCGGCAACGTGGTGGGCACGAACATTGCCGTGCGCGGCACGGTGGTCCTGGCGGCCGGCACGCAGATCGACCAGACACGCGGTGCGCTGACTTTCGACATCCAGATTCCGGCATCGATGGTCAGCGGTGGCGTTACCGTACCGTTGCGCGTGACGCTGAATCAGGACTACGCGGTATCCGCCGACTGGATTGCCGGTGGCGAGGTGCGGCTGGTATCGGGCAAGGTCTACCAGAAGGGCGATGTGGTGCCAGCGGGCACGCTTGGGCGCGGGACGGTGATCGGCGCCGGCAATGTGCTGCCGATGTCCATGGAGATTCAGGCCATGACATGGCCCAAAGGCACGCCGCTCGATGCGCTGCAATCCTCGGTCACGCTGGCCGCGTCAGCCACGCTGAAGACTGGCGATGTTATTCCAGTGAATACAGTCTTCAAGGTCGCCGGCAATCTCAACGATGAGCCGGTTACCCAGCCGTTGGTGCTGACCTCCCCGATCTTGCTGTCCGCGGGTGCCACGTTCCGCTCTACCGAGACGCTGAACTTCGGTATCACCGTGGGTTCCGCATCGGTACGGCGCGGGATGGTGATTCCGGCGCAGTTCATCTCGGGCGCTAGCGTGGGGGTGCCGGCTGGCACCACTGGCTGGGTCACTACCGCGCCGATCTGGAACAGCACCGGCGTGCTGCTCTATCCGGCCGGTGCCACGGTCACCGCTGCCGTTCCGGCTGGTTCGTTCTACGGCGCGGGTACGACGCTGCCGCCAACATCGCCCACCAATCCCGGCACGCTGACCACGCGCAGTTCCACGGTGCCGGCCAACGTCTCGCTGTCGTTCTACAGTGCCACCACGGTCCGACTGGCAGCCGACACGCGTGTCGAGGCCGGGGGCATCATTCCGGCAGGCACCACGCAGGTCACGTCCACGGCCTACCTCCCGACCACGCGTCCCGTGGGGACGGACGGCACGCAGGGCAGCCTGTGGGCCGTGGCGCCGATGCTGCCAGCGGGGTCGCAATCGTGGGACATGCGCCTGGTATCGGGCGCGGACATCACGGCCGCGGATACGCGCACCTTGCGTTCGGCCAGCGGCCTGAACGGCGCTGGCAACCTGACACTATCTGACAGCCACTATCAGTTGAGCAGCGCGGCGCGCACCGCAGGCCCGATCTTCAGCGTGATCCGTACGGGTACGGGCGACCTCGACATGCTGGCCGGAGGTGATGTATCGATGGAGTCGCTGTTCGGCGTCTATACCGCAGGCACGCAGTCGCGCACGGTGGGTGCAGTGGGCACGGACCCCTACAACCAGCCGCGCGGGCTGAGCCTGAACGGCAGCGCACTCGGCACGACGGTGCTGGGCGCGAATGGCGCCGCCTATGAAACGCTCGTAGGCCCGGGCAGTATCTATCAGGCGTACTACCCCGAGCATGGCGGCAATCTGTTCGTCACGACCCAGGGCGATCTCGGCGGACGCGTGCTGGGCAGCGCCCAGGCGCCGCTGACCGGGCAGACGTCGAAGCAGGGCCCGTCGGCGTCCGTAGGCAACTGGCTGTGGCGGCAGGGCGGGGCGGACATCCCCACGTCGTGGTGGATCAACTTCGGCACGTATGCCCGTGCGGCAGGAAGCATCGCCGCGGAACTTCCCTATGTCGTGGGCTTCACCGGTTTTGGCGCGCTGGGCGGCGGCAACGTGACGCTGGCGGCGGGTGGCGATGCCGGGATGATGGGGCTCCCAGCAAGCTTGGCCGTCTCGGACAATTCGCCATTCAGCAGCGCGCTGGTGGCGGTGGTAGGCGGCACCGGACGTGTTGCGCCCGATGGTTCGTTGACGCTGACCGGTGGAGGCGACCTGAACCTGCGCGTGGGGCGTGGACTCAATGCGAGCTTCGATGCCATTACGCTGAAGAACGTGCAGCATGACCTGCAAGGCGCGATGACCAATCTGCGCGGCCATATGAATGTTAGCGCCGCCAGCGTTGGCAACATTGACCTTGCCTATACAAATGACACCGGACTCAGGGCCAATCCGTTCGTTGCGCGCACGTCGACTGCCGATGGCGGACCTGTGCTGGTGCCCGGCGATGCCACGGTCAGTATCACCACGCGCGGCGACTTGGTGCTGGGCGGCGCGGCCGATGCGGGGCGCGTACGGTTGTGGAATTCATCGCCGTTTGCTGCGAATGGTGTGCACTATGGGGGCGGCGGGCAGGCGTGGTTCTCGCTGTGGACGGACCACACGGCAATGGACCTGTTTGCCGCAGGCGGCAACCTGACGCCGAGCACCCAGGCCAGCGAAACTTTTGGTAACCGGGTATTGGAGGGGGATTACGCAGCCACCGATGGGCGCTTTGTCTATCCCGGCACACTACGTGCCGTGGCGGCCAATGGTAGTCTTTACTATGGCGGCGCCATCCTGGCTGCAAACGGCAGGTCGCAAAATTCCGACCTGCAGTATTCGCTGGTACTGGCCCCGTCGGCCCGTGGTCAACTGGAGTTTCTGGCCGGCGATTCGATCTACGCGGGGCGCTATGCCGTGGATATCTCGGGCGCAGATCCTCGTACGTTGCCCACGCCGGTCCGTCCTGCCTATGTCGGCACCGGCGCCCCGGTTTCGGTAGGTAACGTCAGCCCCGATGGCGTGACACGTACGGGGACCAATCCCTATCCGCTGTTTGCGCTAGGCGCGGACACCGCCAGCGGCACGCTGCACACGCGCGATAGTGAGCCGGCCCGCTTCTATGCGCTCGATGGCGACATCCTGGATCTGCGCACTGGCGAGATCCTGAACTTCTTGCCAAGCCTGAACCGCACCACCTCAACATGGCTGGTGGGCGGGAAGCCCGTATGGATGATGGCGGGGCGCGACATCCTCGGCGCGGGAACGATTCCCGGATCGCCGACGGCCGCACCTGCGGAAGTGGGATCGGCCACGTCCATTGGCAACCTGTTCGTCCACAGCAATCCGAACGACATCTCCGTGGTGTCCGCCGGTCGCGACATCGTCTATTCCAGCTTCAATGTGGCCGGCCCCGGCACGCTCGAAATCACGGCGGGCCGCAACATCCTGCAGGAGGACAAGGGATCGCTGGTGAGCATGGGGCCGGTGGGTGGCGGGCGCGACCGTAATGCAGGGGCCGGTATCGTTGTGCAGGCCGGCGTCGGCGCGAACGGTCCCGACTATGCTGCCGTGGCGCAGCGCTACCTGGACCCGGCCAACGCCGCCGACAGCGGATTGCCGCTGGATAGCGCCGAGAACGCGGGCCGTGCCGCCAAGACCTACGAGCGCGAACTGGCGACATGGCTGACGGAGCGCTACGGATTTTCCGGTCCCACCGATGATGCATTGCAGGTTTTCGCGGCATTGCCAGCGCGGCAGCAGGCGGTCTTCTTGCGGCAGGTGTATTTCAGCGAACTGCGCGCGAGCGGACGCGAGTACAACGATGCGTCAAGCCGGCGCTTCAACAGCTACCTGCGCGGCAGGCAGGCCATTGCCACGCTGTTCCCCGGGCAGGACAAAGACGGCAAGCCGGTGCAGTACGCCGGAGACTTCACGATGTTCGGCGGCTCTGGCGTACGCACGGATTTTGGTGGTGCAATCCAGATGCTGATGCCGGGCGGACAAGCCGTCTTCGGCGTGGAAGGGGTGGCTCCGCCTGCCACGGCTGGCGTGGTGACGCAGGGCTCGGGCGATATCCAGATGTACGCAAAAGGCAGCATTTTGCTGGGGCAGAGCCGCATCATGACCACGTTTGGCGGCGGCATCCTGGGCTGGTCCGCGCAAGGCGACATCAACGCGGGGCGCGGCAGCAAGACCACGCTCGTCTATCCGCCGGCGAGTCGTGTCTATGATGCGTTCGGCAACGTCACGCTGTCGCCCACCGCGCCGAGCACGGGCGCGGGCATCGCCACGCTCAATCCGATACCGGAAGTGGCACCGGGCGCGGTGGACCTGATCGCGCCACTGGGCACCATCGATGTGGGGGAGGCCGGCGTGCGTTCCTCCGGCGCGGTCAACTTCGCGGCGCTGCAGGTAGTCAACGCGGCCAACGTGCAGGCGCAGGGCTCGACCACGGGTTTGCAGGTGGCCTCGGCGCCGAACGTCGGTGCGCTGACGGCGGCATCGGCCGCAGCGAGTTCGGCCACGCAGACCGCGCAGGACGCGTTGCGGCAGCAGGCGGGCGATGCGCGAAGCAAGATGCCGTCGATCGTGTCGGTACAGGTGCAGGGTTTTGGCGGTGACGCGGAAAGGCAATGAGACTGTGCCGGCGCATGTCCGCTCGCGTGCGCCGGCGCTGGAAAGAAGGTTTGTGCCGGAGGAAGCATGCTTAGCACGATGGATCTCTCGGAGGTCGGCGTGGCGGTCCGCACCGGAGGCGTTCGTACTGCCGTCCTGAAAGCGCAGGGACATGTCTTCACCATCGATCTTGAGATTCGGGACGGTAGCCGCGTGACCCTGGTGGCGGTAGCCGACCGGAAGCCACGCACATTCCGTGATCCCGCAGCCGCACTGCGCGTGCTGCACGACCTTGGCATTCCGACTGGGCAATTCGACCTCGCTAGCTGGCAGAAGGGGGCGCCGCGTGGGGCCACGCTGAAGAGGCCAGACCGCTCTCAGGCACTTAAGGCCGCCCATAACGCCGCCGCGGCAGATCGCGAGTTCCGACGCCAGGTGGAGCAACTGCTGGCCATGACGCAGCAAGACAATGCGCAGGTAGGGCAGGTCGCTGCCTCAACGCTTCAATCCGAGCTCGCTGCATTGCTCAACGACGTACCTTCCTCCAAGCGATAGATCCGAAGATTTTGTTCGTCTCTTTGGATTTCGTTTTCTCTAATTTCTGAATTAAAAAAATATCATATCTATTTCTTGTTGAGAACTCGCTCTCCGATTTTCATGCGCGACAAGGGTCGTAACGGAAGATCTAGCTTATGGTATTCCGACTATCGTGACACGGTAACGTGTTGTCGTATCGACAATGTAGGTATCGGGAGAGGGTGGTGAATAGATTGAAAGTGCATCAATTTTGCACTCTATGGATGATTTTAGACTCTTCACCGATGCCACAGCGCCATGTAGATCAACGGATTGCGCCAGATCGTCGAAGTTTACCCAGTAGAAATTCAGCGGAAAGCGTCGGTATGAAGAATGGATTGAAGATTAGCAGCGATGCCAAAAATGACAGTCATCGAACCGATTCTGCGCAGATTGGGTAGCGGCATCTTCACGCACGTTGCTTTAAATGGCTTCGTCGCGCAGGCACCGGGAGGCACTGTGCGGCAGGAGTAAGTCAGGTCAGCAACTACGTCTCCTCATGGCTTCATTGTTAGTTCCACTTTCCAATTTGGAGTTCAACGTGAATCAACGCAATCTGATCAAGGCCGCCGTGGCCGTTCTGTGCGCAGGCGCCGCTTCGGCTTCGATGGCTGCACTGGTTTCGGGCGGCGCTACGCTGCCGCAAGGTCTGTACACCGACGTGCGCGTGCAGAAAGACACGCAGGCCGCGGGTGGTGTCGATCTCTTCAGCTACACGGGCGTTGGCAGCGGCGCGGGCAAGAACGCGTTCTTCAACAACGACCAGTGGTACCTGAATGGCAACACGTCGCACCTGTCGCCGGTTCACTTCGCTGGCAGCGACTCGGTCATTTCGGCGACCGAACTGAGCAACTACAATGGTGGCACCGTTGCCGCCACCGCCGGCAAGCTGATCCAGGTGCCGGCCGTCGCCACCTCGGTGGCCATTGCGTTCAACAAGTCGGGCGTGTCGTCGCTCAACCTGACGTCGGCTCAGCTGTGCTCCATCTTCACGGGCAAGAACGTCGTGGATGGCACGCTCAAGCCATACACGACCTGGGACAAGATCAACTCGTCGTTCCCCGCCACGCCGATCAAGGTGGTGTACCGTTCGGAAAGCAGCGGCACGTCGGAGCTCTTCACGCGCCATCTGGAAGCCATTTGCGGCACCACCATGTTCAAGACCGGCACCACGTTCGCGACCGCTGCCCAAGGTGGCGTGCCGGCTGGCGCCGTGGGCGCAAACGGCAACCCGGGTGTTCGTACGGCAATCGATGCGACTGACGGCACGATCGGTTACGTGAGCCCGGACTTCATCCAGAGCAAGCCGGTGGCTGGCCTGTACAACTCGAACGAAACCAGCGGCCCGGCCCGTCTGCCGGCAGGCAACGGCGACGTGCTGACGGCCCTGTCGGCTGCGCTGGTGGCGCCGACTGGTGCAGATCGCCTTGACCCGATCAAATGGGTGCCGGTGGTTGGCAATCCGTCGCAAGGCTATCCGATCGTTGGCACGACCAACCTGATCGTGAGCCAGTGCTACAACGCGGCAGCTGATCGTGACAACGCCCTGGCGGTGCTGAACCAGTTCTACGATCGCTTTAGCGGTCGCTATGCTCTGGCCAAGGCCGCCATCGCCGATCACCAGTTCGTTGCGTTGCCGAATGCTTTCGTTGATGCTGCCGCTGCCACCTTTATCGCTGGCGATGGCCAGAACCTGCAGGTGGGCCTGTCCACCCAGTCCCGTTGCAACAGCAAGGGTCGATAATCTCGATCGTGTCACGTTGCAAGTACCGCATGCAGGCGTGATGTAGAACGAAGGCGTCTTGATCAAAAGTCAAGACGCCTTTCTTATTTTTCAGGCTACGTAGATTCGGTCACTTACGCGAAATTGAGAGCGCGCAAGATTAGCGCTTGCTCGGGCGGGCTGGACACGTTGTGGGAAGGCCGCTGATGGCATTCGATTTTTGGTAAATTTTGGGAGATCAACATGGCAGTTAGCGGCTTTGACTTGGAGCAACTTGGTGCTGCGCCGTACGACGCAAGAAACTTTTCCGTCCGGTATGCCGAATGGCAATTCAGTGGCAATCCAACGGCAGGCGTCGTCTACGATGATGACGGCGCGGGACGGGAGTACAACATTCGCGAAGGCGGCGGCGGAACGGTAGCGTATTCTAGCGCGCTATCCGTTGAGTTCTCCAACATTGACTCCGAGCAAGGACTCGTAACTGTCAGACTTCTCGATGCAAGTGGAAACGCAGCAGGTGCGGGCCCTTGGTTGGATGGCATTCAGATGCAGGTTGTCGGATACGTTGGCGCAACCGGAAATCATCCTTCTGCCATTCTACTCGCGCCCGTTGCCGGCCAGGAATCGACCGGCGTCTTTCCGACGCAACGTTTCTTCTTTTCAAGCGGCCCCATCACAGGTTCAAACAGCTTGGCCGGGGCGACGTTTGTTGAAGATGCGCTTGCTGCGGGATATGAGGCGCCCGCCCCCTGCTTTGCCAAAGGTACGTCGATCCGCGGTGTCGATGGGGATGTTGCAGTTGAGAATCTCTCAGTCGGCGAAATCGTGCTGACGAGTTCCGGCGCGCAACGTCCAGTCACCTGGATCGGGCACTCCCGTGTCCATGTGCGCAACCATCCGCGGCCCTGGGAAGTTCAGCCTATCCGTATTCGCGCTCATGCGTTTGGCGATCAACTGCCTGTTCGAGATCTTCTCGTCTCGCCGGGCCATGCCATCTATGTTGAGGGCGTGCTTATTCCGGCCGGCTGCCTCGTGAACGGCGCAACGATCGTGCCTCAGGAAGTGGATGTCGTGGATTACTACCACGTGGAACTCGAATCGCACGATGTGCTGTTGGCCGAGGGTTTGCCTTGCGAGAGTTATTTTGACGATGGCAACCGTGCGAGCTTTGACAATGCAGGCGAGCACGTGGCGCTCCATGGTCGCCTCGATCCCCAAAGCTGGGAGAATGCCTACGCACCGTGCGTGATGGCCGGCCCGCAACTCGTCGAGGTCAAGCAGCGTTTGCTGGACCGTGCTCTGGAAATGGGCTTCCAGATGACCGAGGAGACGAACCTGCATCTGGTAGTCGATGGTGAGGTCATTCATCCGACGGTCGAGGCCCATCAACGCGTCTGGTTCGCGATCCCTGCGGGGGCTTCTGACGTGCGCATGGTGTCGAATGCCGGCGTGCTGGCGCAACTGGTGCCTACGCGAGAAGACGGCCGCCGCCTGGGTGTCTGCGTGGCGGATGTACGCTTCAACGGTGATTCCGTACCGATGGCGTCCGAGATCTTCGGCCGAGGTTTCTACGGCTGCGAAATGCAGGGCGCCAAGCCTTGGCGCTGGACGGACGGCAACGCGCAGATTTCGCTGCCTACGCAGAAGACTGCATCCATGCTTGAGCTGACTATCGTGATGCGTATGAAGAGTTGGGTGCCATCTCCTACGCTGGGGTTGGCCAAGGCCGCCTGATCTGGCGGTGGATCGTCATGAAGCCGTCCGGTGCTTGTATGCCGGGCGGCTTTATGCATTGAGGGAGGGCATGCATGTCGTCGCTTCTGTCAAAGCGCCTGCAGAGATCGGGGCAACGCGGCATTGCAGTCGTCACTGCGCTACTGGTCGTCGCATTGGTTGTCTCGCTGATTGCGGGAATGTTCGTGCGTCAAAGCACGATTGTCCGCTCCCTCGAAAATGCACGGCTGCGCGCACAGACGCGATGGACCGCGGAGAGCACAGTCGAAGGCGTGCGTGTGTGGCTGCAGTTAGCCGCACGCAATAGCGAAGTCGACCATCTTGGTCAGCCGTGGGCTCGGCCGCTCTCGCAAGCCAGCCTAGACGGCTTGTTAGTTTCCACTGGCCGTGAAGCCGATGAGGATCTGCGCCAGCTGTCGATGCGCGGAGACATTGAAGACGCGCAGGCGCGCTTCAATCTCACCAACTTGTTGAACCAGGAGGCATTGGGGCAGCCGTACCAGCTCGATGCGGACGGCATAGCTGCATATCGCAAGCTGCTGTCGAGCCTGTCAATGAGTCCCAATCTCGCTGCACTGACGGCGGCATATCTGTTGCGCGCCAAAAGCTCAGGGCGGGCGCTCAGCATCACGTTAGTGGACGATCTGCTAGTCATCCCTGGATATACGCCAGATATGGTACAGCGCCTGTCCCGATACCTCGTCATCCTGCCAAATCGTTCCCCGGTCAATATCAATACCGCTGATGCCATGGTGCTTGCGGCCGTCGTTCCCGCGCTAACCGAAGGCCAGGCGCGGCAGTTGGTCAGCGCTCGTAACCAGGCGTATATCCAGAATGCTGGCGACCTGGAGAACCGGATGCGCGCCATCGCGCCTGGGATAACGTCCACGACAGGCCGCATCGACGTCAAAAGCGGCTACTTCATCGTGCGGTGCCAGGTGCACAACCAGCGCGCTAATGTCGCCATCGAGGCGCTGATCGAGAGACAGCGCAACCTGGCGCGGTTCGTGGTGTCGCGTGTCGTGTGGGTGCGCAACATCGACGATGTCAATGCGGGCTGAAGACACCCGTTACGGCTGCAGCGGAATCAAGCGCACGTAGGTGCCGACGCCGATGCCTGGCCGCACCATGACTTCAAAGCCGCGAATGCCAGTCGTCCCGGCATCCACATCGGTTGGTACCGTCAGTATCGGCATTACTTGCCGGGCATCGCGCATATCCGTGATCCAGCCACGTCCGCGCACCCAAGCGCGCACGCGTAAGTCAGCAACACCCGTGGCAATTGGCAAGCCCGCCCCGGAGAGCGGGCGGGCGAGCAGCGGTGCGATCGCGTCGCGTGCGTCCACTGGCGGGGAAGCTTGGCGCAGGATGACACCCTGCACCAGGCGATACTCGACGACCTGCCAGCGCATTGGTCGTCCGTCCGAGCGTACTGCGCGCACCATTCGGAGCTGCCCCTGGCCAAACGAAAATGCTGGTGCGTGGAGGTCACGGTCACCGACGATCTGGTCACCATCGTCGGAGAGCTGATCGAACAGCTGGTTGAGCGCCCGGGTATTTTCCATCTCTTCGGTCAGGGCAGCCCGGCTGCGTGTGACGCCATCCAGCGCGCGCCAGGAGATGACGGCGATGATCGCAAGGAGCGTGATGGCTATGATCATCTCGATTAGCGTGAACCCAGACGCCCCGCGCCTGCCGGCTCTAGTATTCACTACGTGCCTCACTGGTGATGAGCCGCGTGAGCCTCGCCAGTCGCGTGGCTGTCCCGCCCGCGGCATAGACCGAAACGTCGACTCGGCGCACCATCGGGTCGCGGGTGGTGCTCACCACCTGCTCACATGTAAGGGTCACCGGTCCCTGTGGACAGGCAAAGCGCTGCACTCCCGGTTCAGGCCATCCCTTGTTGATCCGCAGGAGTGTGAGTTGATTGTCGGCGCTCCACTGCGCGAGGGTGCGCGAGCGAAGCGTCTCGCTGGCGTCCGTCATCGAGCCGAGTACCCGAATGCAGGCGCCAAGTGCGACGGCGACGATCGTCAGCGCGACCAGCACCTCCAGTAGCGTGAAACCTGCAGGAAGTCGCGAGCGATTCGAACGATCCGAGCAGTCCGAGCAATCCGAGCTATTCGACATAGAATCGCCCCGAGCCGTCGCTCACGACCGTTGCATCCTTCCCATCGCGCTGCAGCGTCAGTGCGAACACCGGTGCGGTGGCTTCTCGTGTGAAGACGATGCGCGGGCCGCTCGTCCCGGACCGCTCCATCGAAATGCCTGTCAAGGGACGTGTCCAACCGCGCCCGCGCAAGACGTCGTCGTGTATGGGGAGCCATTGGCCCGCCGATCGAGCCATAAAGCGATAGTTCTGGAGTGTGGCTTCCCACACCACCGGTGCATTGCGCAGACGTGCCTCCTCGTGAGCCGACTGGAAGCGCAGCGCCAGTGCCTGCGCTTCGCCACGCAGTTGACGCTGCGGATCGGGTCCGGCGTTGACAGTAGCAAGCCCAAGCACGATCCCCGCGATCACGATCACGACTAGCAGTTCGAGCAGGGTGAAGCCGCGCGCGGGGCGCCTGAGCTGAATCATCGTAGATTTTGAAAGCGGTCCGTCATGCGATCGGGGTACAACGTCAACATCCAAAACGATTCTGGGGTGGCGGCAGGACGAAGCCGTGACGAAAACTATGGAGATTCGGACGCGCAAATGTCGTGTTGCCGTGCCCTGGCTCGCGGCGGGGGCCGTCCTACTCGGTGGGCTGCTGGTGTCAAGCCCCGCTCGCGCCGACTGCTTCGAGGCGGCGGGCGTCTATCACCAGGTCCATCCCATGGTGTTGCGTGCCATTGCCTGGCACGAGTCGCGTTTTCGGGCCGATGCGATCAACCGGAATGGGAACCAGACCGTAGACCTGGGCCTCATGCAGATCAACTCCGTACACCTGCCCGAACTGAAGCGCTATGGCGTGGATGCGCGCATGCTGCAGGACGGCTGCGCGAGTGTCTTCGTCGGTGCGTGGCATTTGCGACGAAAAATGAATCGCTACGGCAATACGTGGGAGGCAATTGGCGCGTACCACTCGGAGACGCCTGCGCTTCGCGACCGGTACGCTGCGGCCATCGCCAGTATCCTGCGCCAATGGCAACGCCCGCGGCCCGAACGCACGATGCAAGCAGCAGGCGAAAACTAGTACTGTGACTAGCGTTGTGGATGGCGTGCGCGGTCGACGGTCAGGGCGAGGGCAGCGCCAGCTCGGCATTAACCGAGACTTCACCGCGCTCTGTGCCCGTTTTTTTCGCTTCCATACTGACGACGGTCAGCCCGAATTCCGCACGGGTGCGTGCAAGCCACTGCATCCACGTGTAGAACGAAATTTTGTCGGCATGAACCTGCAACGTGGCGCCCGACAGTTTGACATCCGGACCTGTCAGGCCGGCTGTTTCGAGGGATTTAGCTACGCTGTCGCGCATGGCGTCCGGTGCCTTGCGGGCGATGTCGGGCATGTTGCGCAGTCGTGTTGCTTCCACGCCTAGCGTCTGCACCTGAAGCAGCTGTTCGCGCTCAAGCGGCAGTTCGCGCTGGATCCGGGGGATAGCTGCTGCTGCCGGTTCCCAACCGAGTTGCCAGACAGCGGTGGCGGCAATGACGACTGCACACGCGATCACGGCACGCTGGTCTCGCAATGGGAGTGCCCGCCATTGCCGCCGGATAGCAGCAAGCGTTGCATAGCGGGTCGGGTTCCAGGCGTTGGTGCCGTCGACAATGTCGCCCTCCGGGACATGCAACACCTCATCCATTGGCGCGTTCATGACCTCACCTTCACGAGCCATTGGCCTTCCACGTGCTTAGGGACGAGGCCGGTGGCGTCGAGTCGTTGCCTGAAGGCGTCCACGTCGACCTTGGCAGTGTCTGCCAGTCGAATGTGCAGTGTGTCGTTGCGATACTGGATTTCGGTGATCGCATCGGAGGGAATCGGGCCCAGGGCCTTGGCCAGCCGGTCTGTCAGGTCTTCGAGATCCCCGGGCAGCGGCTGGCCCTTGGTGCGTGCGAGCGCTGCGACTTGCTGCCGCATTTGCACAGGCGCATCGACTACTGTGCCGACTCGCGGAAAGTGCTCGAGCATCAGTCGTGACATCTCGGCGCGCATCTGGGCTTGTTGACGTGCAAGCACCCACCAATGCACGTTGATGCCGAGGATGCCGATGAGCAGCGCGACCATCGTAAGTGATGCTGCCCAGCGCCAACGCGCAAAGCCTGGCCGACTCGCCGCGTTGCGCCGGGAAGGAGACAGATCGAACTGGCAGAGGTCGATACTGCCCAGTGCGTCGGCGCCAGTGATCCAGAGGGGCCAGTTGTCCGGCGGGGCGCCGTCTGCGTAGGTGGACGCGCTACCCAGGCGGCTGCCGATCCAGTCTGACGCGTGTGCCATGCCAAGCGCGATGCCGTAGCCTGCGTGCGCTCCGGTACGGATGGTTAGAAGCGAGCTGTCGCTGGCGCCCGGCAGCGGTTCAACCACCACCGTGGTGCCACTCTCGGCCAGCGGGATGCAAAGCTGGGCCGGCAGCATGCGCGTTCGGCGCTTGCCGCCGGCCCCGAGCAAGAACTTGAGCCAGGCATGGTCGGCGACTGCCAGCGTCGCGTGGCCGTCGACGTGGCGGTGCACTATCGCAATATGGCTTTGCTGAGGATCGGCCAGCAGGTGATCTTCAATGAGCCCGGCCAGCACTGGCTGCAGGCGCGCACGGGTGACTTGCGGCAATTGCAGGCTTACCAGCAGCACGTCGCGCGCATCGAGGATCAGGATTGTCTCACCGGCGTCGGGTAGCGCGCCAATGTCGGTCAGACCCACATCCAGGGGCGTCCCAGCGTCGTCGGTAGTGGCATAGGGCAGGCCGCATAGGAGATTGGCATCGCAATGACCCGACGGCGGACGAGCGGGCAACCGGACGTAGCAACGGGCAACGCGTTCAGGCATGGTGGCTTGGCTGTGTCATTTGGTAGCGGGACCTGGTAGCACTATTCCCAGGAGCCGATGTCCGCGTCATTGCCTGTGCCGCCGGCCTGGCCGTCTACGCCGAAGCTGAACACGTCGATCTCGCTACGCACGCCGGGGTTGATGTACTGGTACGGATGTCCCCAGGGGTCCTTTGGCAGCTTTTCCAGGTAGCCGCCGCCTTTCCAGTTGTTTGGGATTGGCTCGATGGTTGGGCGCGAGACAAGCGCCAGGAGTCCTTGCTCGGTCGAGGGATAGCGACTGTTGTCCAGCCGATAGAGCTTGAGCGCCTGCATGATGGACGCGATGTCCTGGCGAGCCGCCACGGCGCGCGCCTCGTCCGGGCGGCTCATGATTTTCGGTACCACCAGTGCCGCCAGTACGCCGAGGATCACGATCACGACCATGATCTCAATGAGCGTAAAGCCGCGGGAACGGTGACTATGTCGTTGACGGGTCGTTTTCATCGTAGATCTGGCAAGGGAGTTGTCATCGTTGCACGCTAAAACCTGTTTGCCTCGCACGCTCTCATGCGCGGCCGACTGATTCTGTCGGGTTAGACCGGTCGAAACGGTGACATCTTCTGCGCGGGTTCCGACATCGAACGTTCACGAAGGACGCCTCTTCATGCGATCTGTACTTCAACAGTTTTCTGTAGCTAGTGTGCGCACCTGGTTTGGACGCCCCATTGGGGAGCTACTTCCGGTGGCTTTTGCAATACTTGTTGGGTTGGGATGCCTCGCGGTGGCTGCCTATTGGGTCCATCGAATCCTTCCGTCAATGAACGAAAAGATGGGTGTCGCCGTACCGACGGTATCGACGCCCCCGCGCACGGGTGCAGGCACAAAGCTCTTTGGCGCAGAGCCGGGTCAGGTTCGTGAGGCCAAAGTGCTGGTCAGTGGTGTCGCACGTTCGACAGATGGTAGTGGGATCGCCATTGTCTCGACCGCCGGCGCGCCCGCCCGACTCGTGCGGGTGGGGCAATCCGTCTCCCCCGGCCTGGAGCTCGTGGAGATCAAGTCGCGCGCGATTGTGCTTCGCCGCGGCGGGGAAATGATCGAGGCCGTGATGACGCCGTCCGATAAGTTGCCGTCGTTGAAGGTATCTTCTGGTGACGGCGGTGTCCCTGCGACAGTCAGCAACGTGGCCAGGTTGCGCCGGCCCTAATGCCCTGGCGCGATATTGTCCTCTCGCCATAACGCCATAGCGTCCTCGTCTCACCCCTCGGAAGTCTGGTCGCCATCTTTGTGCTACGCACTAAGATGTAGCTTGCAAAAAATCTAAACAAAAGTTCTCGGGGAGGAGAGCCATGAAGAGGGGAGCATTGATTGCGCTCGGCCTGTTGACGCAGGCGTGTACGACGTCGCTGCAGACGCAAAACGTGGGCGGACAGCAGGAGGATATTGCGGAGGGGGTCGCCTATACGCTTCCCGCTACCGCAATCGAAGGAACCATCTCGTTCGTGCCAACGCGCTGCGTGTATGACGGGAATAAAGGAACGGCCACTTTCGAATATGACATCCTGAGCGCTGACTTGCAGCAGCGCTTCATCCCGGATCCAAAGGAAACGCGCGTCATCAAGCACGAAGAGCTTAACGCCGCATTCAAGAGGACGAACGTTAAGGTCCTTCATTACCCGAACACCGGGATGTTGAAGTCCATTAACGCTGACATCGACGATAGAAGCGCCCAGGTTGTCGCTTCAATTTCCAGTGTCGCGATTAATCTAGCCAAGGCGGGAGTCTTCCAGGTCGGTGTTGTGAGTGCCGCCGGGAAGGATGCATGTCCCGCATCGTTGAAGAAAACCATTGACGATTTTCGCGCCTTGCAGGGACGTATCGTAGCGGCCAAGCGTCAGGATGATGCGCTGCGTGCCGACAATGACGCGGTCGACACGGCAGCTGCCGCACTGGAGGCGGCACGCGCGGCAGCTGCCGCCGCAAAGGACGCAGAGGGTCAGGCGAAACTCAAGGCAGATGTTACGCAGAAAGAGGCGACTCTCGCGAAAGCCAAGAAGAAGGTGGCTGGCAGGTCTCTCCAGGTGCCCACCTTGCAAGGAAACTTCGATCGGCTGCAAACGTTGGTCGTCGCGAAGGCAACCTTTGCGTGGGTACCTGTTGAACAGAAGGACAAGCCAGAGTGCAGCGACGAAGTCTTTGTACCCTTCAAGGATTACGCCAGGCGGTACATGGTCGAGAAAAAAACGACAAGGAGGGCGATGAGATTTGGAATCTCCCTTTCACCCCAAGTCAGGGATTCAAGGCGGTCGTCTGTTTGAAGCGGCTCGCGGGTGCTCCCGTCCTTGATCAGAGCAAAGTCCAGCGAAGCGGCGTGGTCTACCGCATCCCGCAAACGGCCCAGCTTCTGGTCGCAAAGAGCCCAGATAGTCTGAAGCAGCCAGCCGGCGGTTCTGCGTTGATTTCCGTGGCGCAGTACGGTCCCAAAGTGGCACTGACGCTCACGAACAAGGCCTTCGACAAGAACAACATTACGGTCGCCTTTTCGGAGGACGGTACCCTGGCAAGTTTTGAGTTCAATGCTGAATCGCGGGCTGAGCGGGGCGCGGCAGCGATGGACCAATTGAGCAAGGCCTACGGACAAGTTCTTGAGGAACGGGATAAGGCAAAGCTGGCGAAGGAAAAGGCAACTGACGATGAGGTGAAACGTCAGCGGCAGCTTGAGATCGACGAGTACAACGCGCAGCTTGCCAGCATTACGAAGCAACGCGAGCTTGAAGTTTCGAGAAGCGGCGTCATGGACCAGATGCAGGTACAGATTGATGCGACAAACCGCGAGACGGCGCTCCTGAAAAGCCAGATTGAGCGTGAGCAAAAGCGGCGGGAGCTGGAAAACCTGAAGGCGGGGACGCCGTGATTCGCGCCGGCGTGTTGGCTGCGGTGTTGCTACCCTGCGCTGTTGCAGCCCAGGGCATCCCGTCTGGGATGCCAGCATCGTCTCAACGGGCGCTGGCCGAAGTCATGACCAAGAGCGTTCAGCGCGATCTGGTTCCGTTCAATCTCGACACTGCCACGAAAGCGCGCATCGATGAGGTTCGTGACATCGGCGTGCTAAAGCGTATGGCGCGCGAGGCCGAGACGGCGAAAGGCAAGGCTCCGAAATCGTCTGTCGAGGTAGAGAAGGCCTTGCAGGAGTCGGTGCAGACGCGCCTGGGACTCTATGAGCTCAGCAAGCGTGTACCGGATGATGTCCTGCGCGAGATCGATCCAACGCTGTCGCAAGAGAAGTTGCGGGCGATGGCTGCTGATCCGGTCATCGACAAGGATTTCGCGTCTTCGCTCCTCACTTCGCTGCCTCCGGACCGTTTCAGGAAAGAGCTTCCGGCGATCATCCATCCCAACACGCCCACTGACGAGCCTGTGATTCCGCCGGGAATGCTGCCGGTGGTTGTCACCAACCCGCCGCCACTGGACAAGGAAAAGCAGAGAAAGGGCGCAAAAATCTGGCGTCCTGGTTTTGGGGCGGTCGGTGCGCTGGCCGACACCCGCCAAACGCCGCCTCTGACAGTATGTTCCGGCCTGGTCATCGAAGAAAAATGGTTCCTGACGGCGACGCATTGTCTGCTCGATAGCGAAACCCAAGGCGCTGTCTCGATCAAGGATCTTGCTGTGTTCCTTCCTTTCCAGGACGGTGCTGCCAAGATCGTCGATCGGCAAGGCCGGCCCAGCGTCCAGATGCTGCGAGTCGCGCTACGGCCCGACATCTTTTGGCTTGGGCAGGAAAGCGGCAAGAAATTGCCGACCACTGAGGACGGCTTCAAAGCCGCAGTCGGGGATGGCAACGACATTACATTGCTTGAGCTCGATCTGCCGGGCGGCAAGCTGCCGCGAGCTTTGCGCGCTACGCGCATCGCCAGCACTGCCGAAATCAAGGCGCCTATCACGATTGCCGGGTATGGCCGAACGACAGCGGTTGATCAGATCAACGATCTGGGGCTTGAAGTAGGCTGGCGAATGACGATTGCCGACCTCGACGATCCCGCCAACCTGATTATCGGCGATGATCGCAAGCGTGCGGCCGATGGACGCGTCTGTTTTGGCGACTCTGGCGGTCCGGTGTTTCTCGGCTCACTCAACGGCGTCGAGAAGCAGCCTTTTACAGTAGCGGCCGTGGCAAGTGCAGTCGACCCGGATACTGGGAACGACTGCAGCGTTGGCGTCCAGTTGTACGCGCGGCTTGATCGCCCCGCGGTACGCCAATGGCTCTGCAAGCGGGCAAAGGTGGGGTGTTGAGTGATGGCCCAGGACCGATTCTTATCGGACCATCTGGTTGATCTCGAGAATTGGCATTAGCACCGCCAACACGATCATGAGCACCATCAGCCCCATGCCGAGAATCAGTGCTGGCTCCAGCAGCCCGGTGATGAAGAGCGTGCGTCGTTCCAGTTGGCTCGCTTCGCCTTGGGCAGCGCGCTCAAGCATCTCCGGCAGGTTGCCGGTGGCCTCGCCCGAGCGAATCAGGTGGATGAGTACCGGGGGGAACTGATTGGCCGTGGCGAGCGAGCGTGCCAGTGAAGTGCCTTCACGCACGCGCGAGATCGCGTCCTCAACCGTGCCTCGTAGCGCAACGTTATTCAACGTCTCGCCTGCCGCCTGCAACGCGCGGAGAATGGGTACACCGGCACTTGTCAGGATGGCCAGTGTACTGGCGAAGCGCGCCGTGTTGTAGCCGCTAACGAGCTTGCCAAGCAACGGGGCAGTCAGCAGCCATGCATGCCAGCGCAGCCGCGGCCCTGGTTGAGCCAGAATACGTCGAATTAACCAGGCGAGCGCAGCGATTCCGAGACCCGCTGCCCAGCCCCAGTCCCGCATGAAATCGCTGCAGGCAAGCATCACTTCCGTAATGAGAGGCAGTTTCTGCTTTGTCGTTGTGAACACCCCGACCACTTGCGGCACGACGTAGGTGAGCAGGAACACGACAATGCCGAATGCGACGACGGTGACCACGGCAGGATAGGTAAAGGCAAGCTTGATCTTCTGGCTCAGCGCGTTCCGGCTTTCCACGTAGTCGGCCAGGCGCGTGAGCACCAGATGCAGCTTGCCGCTGTGTTCGCCCGCGGAGACCAGGGCGCGGTAGATGTCTGGAAAGTCGCGCGGATGTTGTGACAGCGCGCCGGATAGCGACTGGCCACTCACCACATCGGCGCGGATCGCTGCGATCAGGTGGCGTACATAGGCACGTTCTGCTTGGTCGGCAAGCGCCGCTAGCGCATCGTTCAAAGGTAAGCCCGCCGTTAGCAGGCTCGACAACTGGCGCGTAAATAGCGCCTGCTCCTGGGCGCCGAGGCGGCTGCCAAAGAGCGTTGTGCCGCCGCCTGTTGCTGCAGAGGTGACCGGCAGTACTTGGATCGGGGTGAGCCCGCGTGTGCGCAGCTGGCCGCGCGCGGCCTTGCTGCCTTCGGCCTCGAGCACACCGCGATGGAGCTTGCCGCCAAAGTCGACGGCCTCGTAGCGAAATGCGGGCATGAGCCCCTCCTGTCTCAGTCCTTGGTTACCCGCAGCACTTCCTCCAGTGTGGTGTCGCCGGCATCGATCCAGCGCTGGCCATCCTCGCGCATGGTGAGCATCCCGCCTGCAACGGCCGCGGCCCGGATGTCGGCGTCCGATGCTTGCTGGTGGATCTGGCGCCGTACTGGATCGTCGACGACGAGTAGTTCATAGACGCCAGAGCGTCCCTGGAAGCCCGTGGGGCCGCAGCGTTCGCAGCCAACTGGCCACCACCGACCGTCCTCGTGGCGCCGGCACGCGGGGCACAAGCGGCGCACCAGACGCTGTGCAAGAACCCCAAGGAGCGAAGACGACAGCAGGTAGGGCTCGACACCCATGTCCGTCAGCCGCGTGACCGCCGATGCGGCGTCGTTGGTGTGAAGCGTGGCCAGCACCAGGTGGCCTGTGAGGGATGCCTGGACTGCAATCTGCGCGGTCTCCAGATCGCGAATTTCTCCGATCATGATGACGTCGGGATCCTGGCGGAGGATGGCACGCAATGCCTTGCCAAAGGTCATCCCGATTTTCTCGCCGACCTGAGTCTGCCCAATCCCGTCGAGATCATATTCGACGGGATCCTCGACGGTCATGATGTTGGTTGCGTCGGCATCGAGCCGGGAGAGGGCGGCGTACAGTGTGGTGGTCTTGCCTGAGCCGGTAGGGCCCGTCACCAGTACGATGCCGTGAGGTTGCTGGATTAGGCGATCGAATCGCTCCAGCGTAGCGGCGCCCATGCCCAGGCGCTCGAGGTTCAGCCGCCCGGCGTCCTTGTCCAGCAGTCGCAGCACCGCGCGCTCGCCATGGGTCGTCGGCAAGGTCGACACCCGGACATCGACCGGGCGGCCGGCTACTCGCAGCGTGATGCGCCCGTCCTGCGGTAGCCGTTTTTCGGCGATGTCGAGTTGTGCCATGATCTTGATGCGAGAGATGAGCGCACCGTGCAACGCCTTCTTGGGGCGGACGATGTCGCGCATCGTGCCGTCCACGCGCAGCCGAACCACCGAGCTTTGCTCGAATGCCTCGATGTGGATATCCGAAGCCCCTTCGCGCGCGGCTTGCGTAAGAAGCGCATTGATCATGCGGATGACCGGTGCGTCGTCCTCGGCTTCCAGGAGGTCTTCGACAGCGGGTAGCTCCTGCATCAGGCGCGACAGGTCGACTTCCCCTTCGACTTCTCCCACCACTTGCGCGGCCGATCCCTCGTTACCCGCATATGCTTGCGAGAGCGCCTGGCCCAGATGTTCCGCCGTCACGCACACCCATTCATGAACCCCGAAAGTGCGGCCTACCTCTGCGATCGCCTCGGCTGGCGTTTGGTCGCAGACCCAGGCGGTGGGCGGGGCACCTTCGTTGGCGATCACCAGGACCCTCGCGGCGCGTGCCCAACCGTACGGTACTAGCCGCGCCGAGGCGCCGCGGGGAAGCTCTGGCGTGCTCACTCGCCACCTCCGTTTGTGCCATCGCTCTCGCGCGGTGGTGGCAAGGTGAGGGCGCTGTCATCTGATTGGCCGCGCGGTGGGATCTTGGGGCGCTTGTTGCCAAGTACCAGCGGCAGCGTTGAGGAAGCCTCAGAGACGTCAGGGAGCTGCGGGGTGTCATCGTCGCGCACGAACCAGTTGTCCGTCAGGGCGCGCGAGCCCTCGTTGCGCATGTAGTCGTAGCGGGTGAGAACAACGCCGCGGGCAGCTTCCGGGGTGCGCACGATGACCGGGCGCAGAAAGACGATCAGATTGGTCTTTCTGCGCTGCTTGTTCTCGTAACGAAAGAGTCCGCCAATGAGGGGGATGTCACCAAGTCCAGGTACCTTCTCGACGCCTTCGTTGTAAGCGTCCTGCATCAATCCACCCAGCACGATGATGTCGCCGGCATCGGCCATGATCGAAGTCTCGAGTGCACGTTTGTTGGTGGTCGGGCCGTTCACGCCGCCGGCGGAGATGACGTCCGAGGTCTCCTGGTAGATCTGCATCTTGATGCTGTCGCCATCGGTGATCTGCGGCCGCACGCGCAGCGTGAGCCCCACATCCTGGCGCTCGATTGTCTGGAATGGCGTGACAGAGGTCGACGATCCGGTCTGTGCATAGGAGCCGGTCACAAAAGGAAGATTCTGGCCCACGATGATGTGCGCCTCTTCGTTGTCCATCACCATGAGGTTTGGGGTGGACAAAATGTTCACGCCCGTAGTCTTGGATAGTGCACGTAGCAGGGCGTTAAGACCGAGTTTCCCACTCAGTACGCCAATGTTCAGGCCCCCGGCCCCAGGTAGACTGGACGCAAGCCCGGCGAGAATTCCGCCGCCTTCGACTGTGTTCGATCCCATGTTGACGATGTTCTGGCCATTCGAACCGAAGTTTGTGCCCCCAAAAAAGCGGCCATTCTGCGTTTGCCATTGAATACCTAGTTCGGCTGCGTTGTCGGACGTGATTTCCACGATCATCGATTCGACGTAGACCTGGGCACGGCGCGTGTCGAGTTCATCGATGAGTGCGCGCAGGTTTCGGTATACAGGCTCAGAGGCGGTGATGAGCAGGGAATTCGTCGCCGGATCTGCCTGGATGGTGCCGCCTGTGGTGGGCAGGTTTTGTGTGCCGTTGGTGCTGAATCCGCCTCCACCAAGGCCGCCGCTTGTGCTTGAGCTATTGCTACCGAGTCCTCCTGTTGTCGGCGACGAGGTGCCTGAACTGGCAGGCAACGGTGGCATGGATGGGTAGGAGGCGTTCGTCGCTGTGGCCGACACGGCGCCGCTCGACGACGACTGGCCGGCTGCGCCTTGCTGCATCGATAAGGTGGAATCCGCCGCGACCAGCGCGCGAAGCGTCTGGGCCAGTGTGACGGCGCTGGCGTTCTTGAGCGGCACCATGTACATGTTCCCAGGGCGCTTGGAGCGCCGGTCCAAGCGCTCGACGAGGGCTTTGGCCTGCTGAAGACGCTCCGCACTCGGCGCTCGTATTAGCAATGCGTTGCTTCGTGGCTCAGCCATCACGATCACGCGCAGGCCGCTTTCGCCCGAGGCGGCGGAAGTTCCGCTGCCAGAACTGCTACTGCCACTTGCGCTGCTGCCCCCGTCAAGCATGCGTTGCAAGAGGACGGCGACATCGCTGGCCACCGCGTATTCGAGAGGGACTACCTCCACATCGCCGCCAGGCACGCCCCGGTCCACAGCCGCGATGATGGCGCCGATTCGCTTGACGTTATCGGCGTAGTCAGTGACAACGATCGTATTGTTGTTAGGGTAGGCGTTGATCGTGTTGTTGTTCGAAATAAGGGGGCGCAGCACAGACACGAGGTTGTTCGCGGATTCGCGCTGGAGCCGGAAGACGCGCGTAATGACCTGAGCGCCGGGAATAGCGGCGTCGCTGCCGGTCACGATCGGCATGCCCTGTAGTTTAGCGTCGGCCTCCGGTAGCACCTTGAGTGTATTGCCGTCCTGCACCATGGCAAAGCCCTGCAATCGCAAGGCAGCCTGGAGCATGCGAAGAGCTTCCGAGGTGGGCAGGGGCTTATCAGAGCCGAGCGTCAGTGTGCCCTTGACACGCGGGTCCACGAGGACGGATTTTCCATCGGCGCTCGCAACCGCTTGGACGACTTGAGCGATGTCGGCGTTCTCGAATTCAAGCGTGACCTGACGATCTGTTGCCTGAGCGTTTGTGAATATCAGCAACGCTGCGGCGGCGTAGATCATGCGGAGCATGACTGGGCGGGGAAGCGGCATGGTCTGGGAGACAGAGTGCCGTGACGCGCTGCCTGCTTCGCGCTCGGCCAGTGTTGATCGAGCGGTTAAGGTATCGGGGCATTGCGGCAGAACCATGGCGGCAAAAGGGCAGGATTTGCCATCGAATCATCATGCAGCTGGATAGGCCCCTCAATTCATTCAAAATGGATCAGAAATTCCTTCGGAAAAATAGCGATGGATGAAAATCATTTCTTCTTTTTTAAAAGAAATGACAGGAATCTCAGACATTCCACCAAATGAGTGATGGTGCTGGTGCGCTGTGGCCGCCCGAATGCGGGCGGCGCGCTGCAGGGTGCGGGGAAAGCTAGTCCCTACAAGATCTTTCGTATTGTCCCGCGAGTTCTGCGATCCGTGCCTTATTCTCTTCGAGCTGGGTCATATGCTCCCTCCACCATGCAGCGGATACCAGATAGGCATGGGGCCGTTGATGCCGGATGACGAGCACCGGCTGTTCTTGCGCCGCTTCCAGCGCTCTCGACGGGTTGGAACTGAATTTTGTCACGTTCATGACCCATTGGTTTTCCGTCATTGCTTTTCCCTTCTATCCGACGAAATGACTGCCGCCCTGACGACATTGAGCAACGGGAGTCCGAAAATATGGTTGTCACGCCGCGAGCCTTAGACGAATGGATCCGGTGCATGCGAATCGGACCTGTTGGCTGTGAATTGTGCTTGTTGCGACGTAGACGCGAACGAATGGACTGCCTCGCGTTTTCCCGGCCAAGGAGAGATTTAATGCTTGCGGTGAATGCGCTATCCATTGCCGTCTGATCGCGCACTCGATTGATGCAAAGGCCGGTGCGAAACCGATGCTATTTGAGGTCTATGTCGGAATCGTTACATGATCTAGCCAGACAATGCCATTTGTCTTACCCAATCGCCGGCCGGGATTGACACAAATTGTCGCGCGCAGAGTGCACCCCTCTCTGGAAGGGATGCACCTGTAACGCTAACGGCGTGGCCCCAGGGCCGGGATATAGGTTGTGCGTTCCGGCGGCCGTTGGGCTTGTACCGATGTGCCGAACGTGTTGCCCATTCGGTTGGCAGTGGCCGAATAGTTAAAGAGGCCAAGCTGGTTTGATGGGCGCCGCGAGACTTGCTCGCTAAGTGATGCTGATGCGTCGCCGGCCGGACGGCGCGACGCGACGCTCTGCGCAAGCCGTTCGTTAAGGCAATCAAGCGCCGGTGCACGCTGTCCATTCACTTCAACGCTCACGCACGCGGTCATTTGTTGTGCTTCCGCAATCTGGGCAGATTCCGCAACAACCACGTCACCGTGCGCCGCAAGAATCGCCGCCATTGCAAATCCAAGAGGTTTGTTCAACGCTGTGCTCCGTGGGATTGGCCAGGACCGCCGTTGAGTAGACGTTACAGGAGGTCCCTCGCCATGCGCAAGGTCTTGCCCCATTTCCGCCGCACAGCAATCGGCTCCAGCCTGTTGATTGCCATGTTGGCTTTCCCCGCCATCGCTGCCGACAAGATCGTCGGACGCAGTGGCAATGTCAGTGTGACCCAGGACGAGCTGGAAACGTTCCTGCGCTCGCTCGATGCGCCGACACGGCAAAGATTGGCTGCTGACCGTACGATGCTCGAGCAGCTGATTCAAAGTCGTTTGGCACAAAAGGCCGTGTTGGCCGAAGCCGAATCAAAGGGCTGGTCCAAGAAGCCGGAAGTGGCCGCCATGGCGCGAGACGCGAGTCAGCAGGTCGTGGTGCGCAGCTTCCTGGAATCAGTTTCCCGGGCGCCGCAAAGCTATCCGTCGGATGCGGAATTGCAAGCCGCTTACGACGCCAACAAGGCGGCATTCACGGCGCCCAAGACATTTCATATCGCCCAGATATTTGTCAACGCTGCGCGGGATGAGCCAGCGCTAGCCAAGGCACGCAAGGATGCCGAAGAGATTGCAAGGCAGGCGCGCAGCGGCGACTTTGCCGCAGTGGCCAAAGCACGTTCGCAGGAGCCTCGATCGGCGGCTAATGGCGGCGATACGGGTTGGATGTCCGAGACCGGGATGATTCCGGAAATCCGCGGCGTTGTATCCGGCATGAAGGTCGGCGCCGTCTCCGAACCCGTCCGTACGCCCAATGGCTTTCATGTGCTGAAGCTACTCGAAGTGCGCGAGGCTGGACTGCGTCCGATCGTGGAGGTACGTGACCAACTGCGCGCGACGATGCGCGAGCAGTACGAAGCCGATGCAGCGCAGAACTACCTCAGGCAGCAAGTCAGTGCCCAGGGTGCGAGCACGGTCGACAAGGCAGCGCTAGACAGCGTGATCTCTTCAATGCGCTGAGCGCCCGGACCAGCAAGAGGGTAGGTATGAAAACATCCCGCAAGTACGGGATCGGGGAGCGCTCGTGCCTGGCGAAGGCAGCCATGGTGCTCATCGTGTTGGCACAGGCCAAGTTGGCCTGGTCGCAAACCACGCAGCAACCGGAAGCGGTCCAGCGACGCTTTGATGTGAACGAGTACGTGGTGCGCGGCAATACCGTGCTGAACGATCTGGAAATCGAGGAGGCTATCGAGCCGTTCCTCGGGCCGGACCGCTCTGTTGACGATGTCGAAGGTGCCAGGGCAGCACTGGAGAAGCGCTATCAGGATCGCGGATTTCAGTCGGCGGTCGTGGAGCTGCCCGAGCAGCGGGTGACTGGTGGCGTAGTGCTGTTGCAAGTCGTCGAGACGCGGGTCGGCCGCTTGCGCGTGGTAGGAGCCGAGCACTATTCACCCGCCGCGATTCGCGAGGCCGTGCCGTCGCTGGCCGAGGGGGGGATACCGGACTTCAACGCCGCACAAAAAGAGCTCACTGCGCTTAACGCAACGCCTAACCGCCAAGTCGTGCCGATGGTCCGCCCCGGCTCGCTGCCACAGACTGTTGACGTGGAGCTTAAGGTCGATGATCACAATCCGGCGAGCGCAAGTGTTTCGCTGAACAACGATCACAGCATCGACACGCATGCGCTTCGAGCGTCGGCGACGATCAGTCACGACAACCTCTGGCAGCTCGGTCATCAGGCGTCGGCGACCTTCTTTGGCGCCCCCCAGGCGCTGAGCGAGGCGCGCGTCTGGTCCTTCAGCTACCTGGTGCCGTTCAAAAACTCCCCGTTCAGCGTGCAGGCAACCGGCTATACATCGGACAGCAATGTCGCAACGGTGGGCGGTACAAGTGTCCTGGGTAAGGGTTACGCGGTCGGCGTGCAGGGCAACTATGCACTGCCGCAAACGGGCGATTGGAGCGGTTCCGTCGGGCTGGGGGTCGACTTCAAGGATCTCCAGGAGAAGGTGTCGCTAGGTGGCGGAAGCTCCGACGTGCCCATCCACTACGTGCCCCTGACGCTTTCGTTAAATGGGTACCGCTACAGCGAGCGCTCGCAGAGCAGTCTGGCTGTCTCAGCAGTCGTAGGCACTGGCGTGGGTAGCAACAGCCAGGAATTTGGAACAAAGCGCTACCGCGCGTCGCCCGATTTCATGTACCTGAAGGCCGACGGCTCGCATACGCAAAATTTGAGTGGTGGTGTCCAGATTTATGGGCGCGCAGCGGCGCAGATTTCCTCCGGCCCACTAGTGTCCAGCGAGCAGTTCGCCGCTGGCGGCGCTACCAGTGTTCGCGGCTACTACTCCGCTGAAGCCACCGGTGACGATGGCTTGCTCGCATCGATTGAGGTTCGCTCGCCTTCGTATGCGGACTGGCTTTGGGCTGGTGTGGACGACTGGCGCATGTACGGCTTCTTCGATGCGGCCACGCTGCGCCTGCGCGATGCGCTGCCGGAGCAGCGCCGGAGCTACACATTGCTGGGCGTGGGCGTCGGGACCAGCGTGCGCCTCTATCGCTCGATCACCGGAAAGCTTGATTTTGGCTGGCCTTTGCGCGACGCGCAACGTACCGAGGCCGGCTCCCTCACGATCAATTTCAATGTTCGCGCCAACTTTTGATGCGCCCGCAAGGTGCGCGACGGAGCCCTGTCATGCGTAAATTCCTTCTCTCATTGGCTTTCGCCGCAACTGTGGTGCCGCAGGCGGCGCAAGCATGGTGGCAGCCGGAGTGGTCCTACCGCAAGCCGGTGTCGGTGGATACCACGCCAAATGGTGCCAACGTCGCCGAGCCGCTTGGCCGCGTCCCCGTACTCGTAAGACTGCATGCAGGTAACTTCCAGTTCGATGGGGTGCAGGAGAAGGGCGCTGACCTGCGGTTTGTAGCGGCAGACGACAAGACGCCGCTCAATTCACAGGTGGAGCAGTTCGATCCATTGCTCGGCATGGCGCTCGTCTGGGTCGATGTGCCGGCCGTGGCCGGCGGCGCACGTCAAGATATGTGGATGTACTACGGCAATCCAAAGGCGACGCCGGTCAGTGGCAGTACCTCGCCTTTTGATGCGGACTACACGGCCATCTATCACTTCGATGGCACTTCCGGTGCGGCGCCAGTCGATGCGACGGGCTATCACAACAACGCTCAAGGCGGCGTACCGCTCGGTGAAGGGTTGATTGGCCAAGGGGCAAAGCTAGACGGCAAGAGCAGTATCGCGCTGCCGGAGAGCGAGTCGCTGAAAGTCGGCCCTGGCGGAGCGCTGACGATGGGGGCGTGGGTTCGTGCCGAGGCAAACACCAATGGTGCGATATTCGTGCGTCGCGACGCGGGCAATACGCTCGTGGTTGGTCTCGCCAATGGAGTGCCATATGTGCGCCTGGGGCAGCAGCAGGCAGCCGCCCAGCAGGCCATTGGCGCCCAGCAATGGACTCACGTCGCGGTGGCTGCTGCCAACAGCGAGATCGCACTGTTGGTCAATGGCAAGGAGGTAGCGAAGTTGGCCGCACCGCTGCCGGCGCTGACGGGGCCGACGAGCGTCGGTGGGGACCCGGCGGGTGAACTGCCCGGCCTGGTTGGTGATGTCGACGAGCTGCGCATCTCTCGCGTGCGCCGTCCGACGGCACTGCTAGCCGCTGAGGCTGTGATGCAAGGCAGCGAATCGAAGCTCGTGGCCTACGGCCCCGACGAAAAGCAGGCAGGTGGCGGCTTTGGCGAAATCGGGTTCATTCTTGCCAACGTGCCAGTCGACGCGTGGGTGGTGATTGGCCTGCTCGCCATCATGTCTGTGCTGTCGTGGTGGGTCACCTACACGAAGGCCACGTATGTGGGGCGCGTGTCGCGCGCTAACGATGCATTTTTGGAGCAGTTTCGCAAGATTGGCCATCGGCTCGAAGCGATTGCAGAATCGATTCCCGCCAACGCTGCGCTGCAAAAGGTGATGGCGCACTCGAGTCTCTATCGCCTCTACCAGGTGGCAGTCAACGAACTGCGCACGCGTCGGGAACAGGAAGATTCACAGGTGGTGACCAGCGAAACCATCGAAGCCATCCGGGCCTCCATGGATGCCATTCGGGTGCGAGAGAACCAACGTCTGAATCGTGGACTCGTGCTGTTGACCATCTCGATTTCAGGGGGGCCATACCTCGGGCTTCTGGGTACGGTGGTCGGGATTATTCTGGTGTTCGCGGCGGTGGCGATGGCCGGCGAGGTGAATATCAACGCTATTGCGCCGGGGATTGCTGCGGCGCTCGTGGCAACGGTTGTCGGTCTGTTTGTCGCCATTCCCGCGCTCTTTTCTTACAACTACCTGCTCACCCGTAACAAGAACGTCAGCGCCGACATGGATGTGTTTGTCGACGAGTTTGTGACGCGCCTGGCCGAACTCCATGCAATGCCAGAGGCCGCACCGGCAGAAGTCGGTGCCGAGGCCAGTGCACACATGGATCGTTTTGTCGAAGAGCTGATGCGTAGATTTGCGCAAGCGGGGCTGGTTCCGGCTGTGGATGGCCGCGACAGCGATGACGTGTTGCGCCCGGCTCGCGCTTATGAGCGCGGCAGCGTCTGACGATCGCATCCGAGGAGAATCGCCATGGCGGCCGCACAAGACGACGATAAGCCTTACGACGACATCAACATCACGCCGCTATTGGACTTGGCGTTCGTGCTGCTGATCATCTTCATTCTGATGACTACCGCCGCAGTCCAGGGCATCAAAGTGGATCTGCCCAAGGCCAGCGCGTCCGCAAGCCTTTCAGAGCAGAAGGTGAAAGCTATCACGGTGTCGGATTCGGGCCAGGTCTATCTGGATGCCATCCCGGTCACGCTACCCGAGCTGGAGGACAGGTTGCGCTCGCAGCGGGCGCTGACGCCGGACTTCCCCGTCATCGTAAAGGGGGACGCGAGTGTGCAGTACAGCAAGGTCATCGAGGTTCTTGACCTGCTGCGGCGATTGGAGTTGCTGCAGGTAGGCCTGGTCACGGGCAAACCAAAGACGTAGGCCGGGCCATGAATCTGCCGTTATCCGCGGTCGAGGCCCGCAGCTTTCGCAAGCCCATCATGGCTGTTCTGGTGGTGGCTGTCCTCGCGCTAATTGCATGGGCGGTCTGGAACTGGTCGTCCGACCATGCTGCGACGCGCCGGGAAGCCCCAAAGCTGCCGTCCATGGTCGCGCTTCCACCGCCACCGCCGCCCCCACCACC
>Ga0187843_10000050_pt1 | contig 100653 bp, 89 predicted proteins | sample SpaLakP09_SKY_43_FD_134516 | JGI IMG/M metagenome (GOLD analysis project Ga0187843, IMG submission 134516) | Oligotrophic lake water microbial communities from Sparkling Lake, Wisconsin, USA - SP09_SKY_43 | ecosystem: Environmental > Aquatic > Freshwater > Lake | place: USA: Sparkling Lake...
CACTAACACTAACACTAACACTAACACTAACACTAACACTAACACTAACACTAACACTAACACTAACACTAACACTAACACTAACACTAACACTAACACTAACTAATTCAAAATAAATACTTTATTTGACGGCACTGTCGGATAAATATAATTATACAAAAAATACGCCGTAGGGCTCACCATCATCGGAGCAGTTTTCATTTTAATATTTTGAATGATAACTCCATTATCAGACAGGTCTTCAATAAGCGCATAACCGAATTTATTTTCTTCTTTTACCCGCGACAATGTGATTTTCGAAAGCGCCACTTTGAACCCGTGAATGAAAATAGTGGCGTCTTTACAACAATTTACTGAGGCGAAACAGACGAGCGCTGTAGTGCCTTTTTTTATGCTTACTGATGCGTCTCGGAAATAATAGCATGACAATACTTGGTTGTCTTGAATAATCATGTAGACATAAATGTTCTTTGTTTTGATTAATTCAAGAATATTGGAAATTTCGGGACTAATGCATATTTCGTATTTATTTTGGAGATTGAGTTTCAAAAAATCGACTAAATGGTGAATGTTGGTGGGACCGCACTCAATCAATTCCAGGCTAGTGCCACCAGGTAAATCACTTGGGATGCTCCATTTCTCCATGGAGAAACCGTAAGTGTTATAAACACACAACGGAACTATTCCAGTGAGTTCATTTTCTCTCTTGAACAAAGAAACAGAAATGGATTGATTGAAATATCTTTGATTATATTCATGTGTTTGTATGATTTGGGGGGCTATACCCTTTTTCCGGTAATTCGAGTCCACGCATAAATGATCAACATAATAGAGATCAAAGTTGGTTTTGTGTCGGGGTTTATTGAAATAAATATGGAGGGGTCGGGTGGTCATTACTGAAATAATTTTATCGTCCACCAAGGTTGTTGCCTGTTTGGCGTCATATAAATAATTGGGTTCTTCGTAATAGCTCAAAAAACAGGGGGCGTTGTGACCAATGAGATATGGCACAATATTTTCTTTCGTGGGGACATACATGTTCTCTCCATTTTTTAAAAAATGGTTCCGGATTAGATTCACAAAAGAGGTCATAGTTTGTTCATTTACTTTGGAAAATTCCTGGGTTTTGATTTGATAAAAATTACAATATTTGTTTTTTTCAGGAAGTTCTTTCATGATGACCCCATAACGATAAAATAAATAATGAAAATCATACACATGATATACTGGTTGTAGACTCCAGAAACGGTATTTGATTTTAATATACATGGCAATCACAAGCAAGACTAAAAACAAAACCAGAAATATATAAGGAATCGCAGGTGTTAAATATGAATACCACATTATGGAAATAATTTATTATAATAATATTTATTTTTATAAAAAATCTATCAATAAAACGTAGTTGAAGAGAGAAACCCATATGCTAATCCCTAATCCCTCCATAAGAGTTTAATTAGGTTTGCCCAAGACAAACAAATATTGGTATTCATAACCAGCGCGAATCAAGTCAATTTTACCTTGTACAATAAAACCAGCTTGCTTAGCGATTTCTAAAATATCCTGGTAAGGCTCCATATACAACTGATGTTCTTGTTTACGGAATACCTTATCGTCGCTTCTGTTCTTGAAAGTTTCCACGAATTTCGCACTATTATCCGCGTCATTTAATTGGAATTCCGACTGGTATTTGAATTCGTCAAAGGTGACCTTACTGTTGGTGATGCGTTTTTCCGCGTATCTTTGTGGTGTTAGTAATAAAAGCGGGTTCGCTGCAGGAATAATAGTGTCAAACATATATTTATCGACTAAATGGACCACCAAGTATCCGCCACCCATTAACCATTTCATACAATTCCTAAAAAACTGTAATTTGTCTGGAATATAGTAAATGGTAAAATAGAGACACAAAATGTGGGTAAATGATTCAGGATTGAAAATCATGGCATTATTTACGTCGCCTTGTAAAAAATCCAAATTAGGATACATTTCTTTTGCCTTGTTGACCATGGTTTGAGATTTATCAACTCCGACTACTTTGAAATTTTTATCTGCTAAAGCAGCCACGTGGTGACCGGTTGCGGACCCGATATCCAAGATGATACTTCTCTCATCGGGTTTTGTATTATTAATGATTTTGTCAATTTCAAATTCATTTTTCACATCACTGTATAGTAATTGATCATATATGTTTACATAAAAATCGTCATAAATTTCACTTACACCGTCTTTGAATGTAAAGTCTTGTCGGGTCACTGTAAATCCTTCTGTACGATTGTTTTTATACAGCATATAAAGAATAATAAGGATGGAAAAAATGACTAAAACCTTTCCCCAGTTGGAAAGTTTTTCATAAGTATTTGAAACAGAACTAACGCCTTTACTTAATGTTTTCATTATTTTCATTTTCTTCTTATATGTATTATTGTTATTTTTTTTGTTTAAATATACAATATAAAATATAAAACAAAAATGTCGGATTATTCAGAAATTAATGATTTAAGAGAACAAAAGGAATTCAAAGGGATTACCTTTTCTGGCTATAAGAAAACCGAAGCGCGCAAAGAATTATTAAATAATTTGATTCATACTAAAATAGAACCAGCATGTTATTGGTCCGCGGAGTTTGTGTGTGCCGGTCACTTTAGCGATTTATGGGAACTAATCCTCTTTTTTTACAGTAAATATATTCATTTAGGAAATCCTAAACTTGCCATATATTTAGAATTACGAATCAACAATTTCAAAGAGATTATAGTTGCTGGATATGTAGGCAATGAAATCAAATTACGCAACAATGAAAAAATTCGTAAACTCTTTTGCGAAATCATTTGTATGCTTTGTAATGCGAAAAGAAAGCATAGTTTTGATGAAATTAAAATAAAAAAAGAAGACTTTGACATGACCCAAATGACCGACCGTTTTAAAGCACCCAATGTGAATTATGCGCAGGCGGTTATTCAAAAAGAAGACCCTAAAGAGTTATATATAGCAATCAATGAATTAGCCTATAATTTATCCAAAGATGGAAAAAATATAATAAATGCGTGTTACTGGTTTGAATGGATTATTGAATATGAGACCATTTGTATAAATAAAAAGAAAAAATGTAAATGTGAAAGACGCCAAGAAATGCCGGTAGATTCCAAGTCTCAGTTAGATATTGTCTGGATTATTTGGGACATTATTTTAAAAGAGTCGGTAAATCATAACAAGATGATACAAAAAATTATAAAATCGTTATTGTCCCTGTTTTCATTGAAATATACGCATTCTTGTAACAAAAGGCGAAAAAACATTATTTATTTTGCCATGTCATTATTGAGCGAGACGGTAAATGTAGAGGAGGACCTGGTGAAAGACAAGGAACAAGTGTCCACAGTCGTATCAAAAATAGACAATATATATAAACAAATTAAGAAGAATGAACAAGCACCTAAAACCGATTATTTGTTTGCGAATTTGAACAAATCAAATTTAGACAAAACAATTGAAAAACTGGAAAAAATGAATGCGCTTGGAGAGACATTTGTGCCTCGACTGTAGAAATTTCCCAGAAATTTCTGGGGTGTCTGGAATTAAAATATAGTTATACTATATGATGCGCACTCGTCGTAATCGTAATCGTAAACAGAAATCATGTAAAAATATGAATCTCAAGTTTGAACAAAACATCGTGATGAAATTTTTAGAAGTGCTAAATACAGTGAAATTATATCATTGGAAGACGCATAGTTATGCTGTACATAAGGCGACGGATGAATTGTATTCAAAATTAAATGAAAATATTGACCATTTTGTTGAGGTACTTTTAGGAAAATGTGGGAATCGCATAAGTTTAGAACATGTTAAACATATTTTATTGAAAGATTTTAATCATGAAAATCAAATGATGAGAGAAATGACGGATTTCAAATCCTTTTTAGTGGGGATGGATACCCAGTTAAAACAAATGGGTGGAATGACCAATAGTGATTTGTTCAATATAAGGGATGAAATGCTTTCGAATGTGAATCAATTTTTGTATTTAATGACATTCAAATAAAGTACTTGAGTTAAAATAATTTGGGTTAAAGAAATTTGTGTATATAATAAAAATTTAATATATTTATTTTTATTATAGTGAATAAAATGAGTAATAGCAGATCAAATTCAATCATGACAAACCCGTTATCAGAAATGTTGAATAAAAATAGTTTAGTATCAGAAAATGATTTTTCAACTAGCGAATCACCGGGTATAAATTGGCTATCTATTATTTTAGGAATAATTATTTTAGGTTTTCTTGTATTTGTGTTTTATAAATATTATACCAAAGGTGAAAATGTTTTTGAGAATATTTATGAAAAAATATATTTTAAAATAAAGGATTTCATTGAATATATTAAAAACTGGTTTCAATCTACTACTACTTATGTAAAAAGTGAGCAAACTAAAATAGAAAATCATATGAAAGAAGACCATGGGGTTGAAGAAAATAAACCCAAGCCAACACCAGAACCAGAACATAAAAGTCCGCAAAAACAAGCACAAGAAATGGATGAAAAAAATGAAAAAGAATTAAGCCGAGCTCTTGATAAAGCAACTCCAAATTATTCACCGTCGCAATGTGAGTATGATGCGGATGATTCATACAGTAGTATACAAAAAAGCAAATCATCTAGTAAATCTGGTTGGTGTTATATAGGCGAAGACCGTGGTTTTAGGAGTTGTATCAATATTGGTGAAAATGATACCTGTATGTCAGGTGATATTTTTCCAACCAGTGACATATGTGTGAATCCAAATTTGCGAATGTAATTATGCGGGAAAAATAAATTTAGCTCCTTGAGGCCATTTATCACCCGATGTCCCATAAGTACGTCTTACTCTAGGATAATAAGTAGGTAATGCGCTGTTATAACATAAAGCAGCGGTAGTTGGTCCAGGAACATCGGATGCGGAGAGAGGATTACAATTATTACGTTGGGTTGTTTTATATACTTCACCAGTGCATTGATTTTCAGTTACATTACATAGCAAGTTACCACCATCTGGGATCACTATCGTTGCGTTTAAATCAGGTGTTAAATCATTCGCTGTACAAATAATACCATCCGCGGTAATAACCTTACCTCTGGCGGTGACAGGATTGATAATAATTTCAGTGTAATTGACTCTTTTCAGACTTTTAGTATTGGGATTTGTATAGGTGTCACTTTGGGTCGCCCAACTTGTTGTTCTATTGGTCCACATACCGCGCGCGATTTGCGCATAGATTTGTTTTTTCGTAAGATTCGAGCTGTTTTTTTTATATTGTAGTATATTACCTTTGCTTAATACGGCAATTTCATAAGCAAGTTTTTTACTTTGAATAATACTTCCCACAGATTCTGTATTATAAACACATTGATTTTCAAAACGATACCATTCTTTTGTTGGAACTGGATTGTAATTTTTTCCTAAACAAGACATATTTATATTTATTTGATACAATAAATATAGATGATTCCTTTGAATTCTAAATCTAATTCTAAATATATTTTAATTTGCTCCATAAAAATACCATCGTAATGATAAATAGTCAGCGGATCTTAATAACAATGACGCTGAATTAGAACTACTTATTGTAAGGGTTGGACCCATTGTGCTTAAACCACCAATTTCATTTAGTCCAACAGCATAATCATAATAACGCAAATCCGAAATATTACCATCAAACCCACCATTCATCGCAACAAATATATCACCATAATTTTGTTTTGGGACACCATTTAAATTTACACTTTTAGTGATTGTACCGTTAATATATACATCTAATATTTTGTCACGACAACGAAGAATCACATTTATCCATTTTCCAATAGGAATATCTTTAATGGTAATTTCTTGATTAATTGTTTCATACGTATTCATAACAATCAATAAATCATTTGTATTTGGATAAATATACATACCTGGTGCGTTATTAGGGAAATATAAACCATTATTTTGTACATCTATATTATTTCCTTTACTAAATATGTGTTTATATTTTCCATCCGATGATGATATATCATTGATAAAAATCCATACAGACCAGGTAAATTCAATACCACTTGGACTATTTATTGAACGATTAATAGTGATTGCACCATTTGATTTTGGATTTTGAGGTATAGTTATAGATGTTTTTTTAGCATCAATCATGCCGTCTATTAATATTGGATTATTATTTATACGTAATAAAATACGTTTTAATATAGTCATTGAAATTTTTAGTACAATTATAAATATAAAAATGATTAACAATAAAAAGGAAAGACGAGCAATTATACTGCTTGAATTTAAAAAATCTTTAATACCACTTCCTCTTCCTGCCCTAGCAAAAAACCCCGATGATGAATCTGTTGGAATATTAGAATTATTATTCATTTTGTCTTATATATATATTATAAAAGAAAAAGCTATTATTACTAAATAAATTTTTTATTTTATAAAACTATTTTAACTGTAATGTTTATTATTTATTAACCAACTGTATAAGAACTCAATTCTGTTCCTGCGCTATCAACCGTAGAAATTTTAAATTTAACACTTGATCCAAATATACTATCAAATATATTAGTTTGATAACCATTTTCGTATATATTCCATGCTGTTTGAGGGTCGGTCGCATTTGGATAGTATTGAAATTTTGATGTCCATCCAGAAAATCCCTTGTCGGGAGTAATATAAACATTTGAATCACCATTTACAGAAGCAGTTCCTGGTAATACACACGTATTGACTAATTTTCCATCCAAATAAATGTCTAAAGTTCTTCCATATACACTAATTAATAAATTACACCAGGCCTGTATTGGTATATTTGATACTTTACATGTATGTGTTGTGGTAGTTGTGGTTGATATTCCAGAAAATACATTTATTCCTACTTCTAAATTATTTTCAATTTCACCAAAACTTACAATTGGACATGGGTTTGTTATTCCACTTGTCGAATTAGTGCCTCTACCAAACAATATTTTTTTCTCTCCATTTTTGTAATTCCAATCATCTATATAAAACCAAATAGTATACGTAAAATTAGAGCTTTTTGATAATTTTGCAGCTTCAATTGTTTGCATAGTTGTTCCAGCTACAACATTTGTTGTAACAGTTGTAGAGGAATATACATAATTTAATATAAAATACAAAAATATAATCAATATGATTATAAAAACAATAACTTTAAAATCCATAATATATACTATAATAGAAATTATATTTTATTTTTATTTTATATTGATTTGATAATTATAAAAAAATTATCAATATAAAAAAATTATCAATATAAAATCACTAAAATACTAAATCAAAAATTTTACACGTTTTGATTATCTTTATTTGCCGTAAAATACCATTTTAAAGACAAGTAATCTGGAGTAAAATCAGATATATTTTTAGGGTCAGGTTTTTGTTCGGGTACGTCTTTATCATCCGGCAATTCATCTCCAGTAGGTAAATTTACGTCATAATTTGGATCACTTGTATTGAATGATGACATTGGTTTTATTGTATATTCTGAAATGTTCATAATTGTTTTATTTATTTCCGAGACAATTGGAGGTGTTTTGTCTTTTACGGAATTATATAAATTATAAATTTGAGAAGATATTAATGTTTGTTTAAAATAATTCACATTACATACTCGTCCAAAAATACCTTTATCACTTCCCACATCTAGAGTATCGTATTCCATAAATGGAACAACTTCTATTTTGGATTTTACTAATGATCCGTTATAAAATATATCTAAAGTTCCACCATTGTAATTAATAATAATATTGTTCCATTTTTGTAATAAAATATCCTTCATTTCAAATATAACATCGTATAATTCGTCATAGCTCTTGTTTACCTTATCTGTTGTTTGAATACCATTTTTTAATACAATTAAACGCATAGTGTTTAATCTTACATTATATTCCAGGTGAAATTTGTCACCATAATGAATAACAGAAGTATATTTATTGCTTGCCAAATTAACACTTGGGTTTTCAGAATCTAAATATAACCAAAAAGAAAGGCCGTATTGATAGTCAAAATCTTCTGATCCATGTAGTGTTTGATAACTGGCAAGAGTCGTTTTATTGCGTATGCTAATTGGATTATTTACTAACAATAATCCGTTTTGTGTTTGTTGATCATATATTAAATATGGATAAAAGGCAAAATATGATATATACAGTAATATTACAATAATTAATAAAATAAAATTATTTGCTGTTGCTTCATTTTGAGTTTTAACACCACTCACGCCACTCACACGAGTCGCACTACTACTACTACTAATACCGGTGAATAATTTCAAAATAAAATTATACGATCCTTCGATTATAGGATAAAATAAACATGGGATGTAAAAAATACTATTTATAATAAATCTTAACAAAGGATTTTTATTATACAAATCAGATGACGCGATTAGTCTAAATATGACTCCAAGAATAATTACAATAAAAAAAGCATTTATTATAAAATTAACAAATCCGCTACCTGTGTTAGAATATGATGATAAAGTGATAACAATCCATACAAACATGATTACAAATAACATAAACCCAAATAATTTAAATATATTATTTTTATTTAGAATTTTATGTGAGTCGTTTTTTATATTTTTAATACCAAATATGTCAAACACTAACAATAATCCCATTATTAAAATTAAAATTATAAATGTAAGAATCATTCCCATATTTATTTTTATATGGGTACCCATTGTTTTATTATAAGAATCCATCGCATATTTACCAATGCTTGAATTGTAAAGAATAAACAAAAATATACAAAGACAAATATAAATAATGATTGAGCTTATTTTTGTATTTTCTAAAAAACGATTATTATTACTATAGAAATTTGTGATTAAATCGTTATAATTAATCGTTTTATATACATTATAATAAAACAAAACTCCGGCAATTATTAAAATTAAAGGGAATAAATATGATGCGTTATTTTTTAATTCAGATTTGCTGAGCTCCGTAACTAAAATGATGATTCCACAAATAAAAATAATGAGAAATACTAATTTATTACTATAATATAATGTATTAAAAACCGAATAAAACGAAAAAAATACTCCTAATGATAATATCGTAATTAAAAAACATAATACAATGATAAATGCGGAATCCGTATTATTTATTTTAGCATATACACCAACCATTACCAGTATAAATAAAATGATTAATACAAAAAATATTTTTGTCAATGTTGGACCCATAAAATCATTCAACCAACAAAATCTATTGTTAAATGTATTTTTTTCAAAAATATTACTTTTTTTTATTTGGGGATTAGGAGGCATGTTATATTATGATTATATTATTATATTATAAATATTTGTAAATATAATAATAAAAAAATATTTATTTACCGGTTTAAATTACCAAGGGTGTAAAAATCGTGAAGGTATGAGTTGCGCTTTAATACTATTATCATGTAGTTTGGTATTGTTATTGGTATACTTTATATGTTAGCAACGGTTTTTCTTGGGGATAAAAGATAATTCATATAATTTAATATATTTATTTTATATAGCTATAATATTATAAATGAATAAATTTTTAACAATTTTCAATTTAGCAATTTTTATAATCGTAATAGCTATTTTATTACATATATTGGGATATGTAGAAATTCGCGTAAAAAACAGAGAAGGTATGACAACACAAAGTACAAGTATTTTAATTATAGTATTACTTAGTGCTTGGAGTTTGCTATGGTACATATTTTTTTATATAATTAAAAAACGTCGCGAATCATAATTGCTTCATTTCCTCAATTTTGTAAAAAGAATATGGTTAAAGAAAATCCAAAACCATATTCTTTTTACAAAATTGCTTATAATGCGATAAATAATAAAGAAAGACCAAATTATTTATCAAGAAGCAAGAATTTATTAGGTAGTTTAGACGAACTACCAAAACCAAAAATTACACGCTCTGCGAAGGGCAAACTTTATTGATTTTTAGTGGGTTTTGTCCCATTTTAAATCTTCAAGGGTGTAAAGCAATCACTATAATTATATTATCCTAATTTATTTTAAAATCTAAATATAATTAAAGATGAACAATGATCCTTTTATATATACAATCATGACTTATATGGTACTCTATTTAGGGATTTATATGTTGTACAATTTATTTGTAAATGATGACAAGCATAATGAAGTACAAAATATCAAAAATATGAAAGAAGATGATTAAGTTTCCCAAATATATTATTACATATTTTCCATTGCGGTTTTTTGTCCATGACATTCTCTACACAATGCTATCAAATTTTGTACTTCATTACTACCACCATGTTCAAGACGAACCACATGGTCTACCTCAAACCAGGCAGTCAATTGTTGTTTACAGTTTCCACATTTCCAATTTTGACAAGAGGCTACGTATTTTTTCTTGGTTTCACTTACGGAGCGCTTGGTTGCCTTACCAGGCGCACCTGTTGCGCCACCGGATTGTAGTATTTTCCTTTCAGAAGGATTTACCGCGTTTAAATTTCCCATAAATGAGCCATTAGCACCTCCATCGTTATTATCAATATTCGTAAAATCAATAATTGGCGATATCATATCCATTGAGGATTTATCAATTGGCATGTATTTAATCATATTATTGGCATGTAAAAGAATATTTTTACACCTGGAGGGGTTTCGTTTCATGAGTAAATAAAAGGAAATACCGAGTATCCCTATAAATGCCATGGTATAATATTTTTTGTATGACATGATAAGTTTCAGGTATTTACCGTTATGGTAAGTATTGAATATAAGAAATGCGGTTATTCCAAATATCACTAATTCTAGTTTCATTATTATACTTATATATTTACTATAAAAAAAATATAAGTATACATTTTTTAATGTTTGATTTGTTTGGTACTATTTTTCTTGGTACTATTTTTCTTGGTACTATTTTTCTTGGTATTATTCTTGGCAATAATTCTATTAATATTATCTATATTTATAATATTGTAATTATTTTTGATATCATCATTTAATGCTATAATTTTACCAGACGGTGTTTTATAATTACTAATCTTTCTGCTATTTAAAGATTGAAATAAATTAATAAAGCTATTTTTTTTATTTTGGATTTCTTCATTTAATGATTCATTTAATAGGGGGTCTATTTCTTTTAAAATTGTAACTAAAGCGTCTATATTAATAGGTATATTTGCTGAATTCAAAATCAATGAATAACCTTCTTTAATTTTATCAATTAATTTTAATTGATTTTTTTTTAAATTTGTTATATCACTTTTTGTATTTTTAATAGAAATATATTCTACAAAATATAAATATATTGAAAAAAAACCCCAAATATCAACATTTTTTAAATAAACCTCTTTAAAAAATTCAAATTGATGAAATGTGCCGTTTTTTATATATTTTTCTAATACTTTACTAAGATAATTATATATTTTTTCAATGGTATAATTATATTCCAAAATATATTTTGATTTATTATTATTTTTATCGTTATTTTTATTTAACAAACCATCATATTCATCTTTGTATAAAACTTTAAATGTATAATTAATTAGTTTTAATTGAGGTGTTTTGCTATTATTAATTACGTATAATATTAATGATCGTATATCAGATTTGGATGGATTTGGATTTTCTTTTAAAAAATCATCACATAATTGTTTAAAATGATTATTTAGTAAAATAGAAGAAAATGGCACATTATATTGAATTGGACGACCCGATAACAAAATAGGTATATTTTTTTCGCCATTATATATGACAGACATTCCCCAATCAATTAAACGAGTACGTATATCATTATTTGATTTACCTACCAAAACATTTGTTTCTTTAATATCACCGTGATATATATTATATTCATTCATTTTAATAATCCCATTTTTCAATAGATGTATTAATTTATTATTTATTACCTTCATTTTTTGAATATTAAAATTTGTTTTATCAACATAATCACTCACTTCTATACCTCCGTAGGGCATATTTATTCCTAGTAAATCATCTAATTTTTCATTAATATTTGATTCGTTATAATTTTTTTTTCCAAGAGTTTTACAGTTTTTATCAAAATTTTTCAGGTCTTCTTTACTTAATTCTTCAGGTATACACAAAGTAATATTATTTATTAAAAAATAATTTTTATAGTTTGGAATGTTTTTTAATATTTTTTTAAATTTTTCAAATTCACTAACTTCGCGTTTTGCGTATTTTTTCATCATTAATTTTGTAACATTATTCACAATTGGATTTTGATCAGTGTTTTGTATGTTTTTACATTTTAAAGGGGGTCTAAATACACAACCATAACCACCACGAGCAAAAACTCTTCCGCCATGGTTATTTTTTTTACTTAATGTATTTTTTCTCTCTTTATTATTTTTTATTGTTGTCATTAATTGTTGTTATAATACAAAGATATAATATTTATTCTTTTATTATTTATTATATAAATATACAATCATTGCTATAAAAAAGATGATTAAAAATAAATAAATGAGTTTATTTTTTAGTCTGCTCATTTCTCGATTTTTTATATCTTTTGGTTTATATTCTTCATAGTATAATTCATAAAATTTATTCAGAGAAATTTTGTTCTTTTCTAGTTTTTCATTTATTTTGTTATGTATAAACCAAACCCAGCGAATAAAAGCGTCGCGGGAGTCTAAATAAGGTGTAATTGGGTATTGATCTAATAATTTACTAAATTCGCCAGCAATAGATTCAACTGGTATAAATAATGGAAGATTTTGTATGAATTCATAATATTTTTTCTTAGTCACACTATTAGGTCTTAATGGATAAGACATGGATATTGTATGGAGAAAAAACCAGTAATGGGGGCCCCATACTTTTGGGTCCAATACCATAGTTAAAATAAATTAATATAATAAGATAATTGTTTAAACATATTTTTTTATGAATAGTAATAATAAAAATATATGAATAATAATATTTGTAATAATTGTGGAAAACCGGGTCATTCCTTTCATCATTGTAAATTGCCAATTACTAGTTATGGTATGGTTGTTTTTAGACACAGCTCAAGAGGATTACAGTTTTTAATGATACGGCGGAAGGATAGTTTTGGTTATATTGATTTTATTAGGGGAAAATATATTTGTTATAATATAGATCAAGTTCAACAAATAGTAAATGAAATGTCGGTTATTGAAAAGGAAAGAATTGTGAAAGACTCCTTTGATCATTTGTGGAAGTTAATGTGGGGCGAATGTGGTAAAAATCAATACAAGAATGAAGAAATAATGTCAATCAAAAAATTTGAAACATTAAAAAATGGTATACTAGTTGGTGATAAAAAAATTACATTGGATGAAATAGTTGAAAATAGTCATACAAGATGGTTAGAAACGGAATGGGAATTTCCTAAAGGAAGACGAAATGTTCAAGAAAAAGATTTGGATTGTGCGTTGCGAGAATTTGAAGAAGAAACTGGTTGTTCAAGTAAAAAACTTTCTGTTATTGAAAATTTACTACCGTTTGAAGAAACTTACATTGGATCAAATCATAAATGTTATAAACATAAATATTATTTGGCATATATGTATGATAATAATGAAGAATCTTCTCTTGATAATTTTCAAAGATCAGAAGTGAGTAAATTAGAATGGAAAACAATAGATGAATGTTTAGAATGTATTCGACCATATAATTTAGAAAAAAAAAGGTTAATTACAAATATAAATAAGGTATTACAAGAATATAGATTATATTCATAATATATAAGAAATGAATAATTCTGATTATAATTTAAAAAAAAATAATAGTGATGGTAGTGAAAGCTCCGGTGCGAGCTTGGACGCAAGATCTAGTGAAACAACAAGTACAACTGAAACTCGACCAGATAATTCATCTCAGAATATTTCATTTAAAAAAATAAATTTAAAGGATGAATATGATGAAAGTTGTCTGGATGACCCATATGACAAAGAATGTAATAAATTTTTATTAAAAAAAGAATTAACAGAAAGTGATGTATTGAGAGAAAATCCTGACCAACACCCGAATTTATATCCCAGTTTGGATGATCCTAATTTTATTATCAAAATTGCCGAAAAGAAGGAATTTAGAGACAATAGTTACAATGGTGAAATATATGACGTAAAAAAACATTCTGAAATATTAAATAATGCCGACTTTGAATTAGCCCCGCATCAAATATTTATAAAAAATTTTATGTCATTCAATACGCCTTATAATAGTATGTTGTTGTACCAGGGTTTAGGTACCGGTAAAACTTGTACTGCCATTGGTGTTGGTGAAGAAATGCGAGATTATTTAAATCAAATGGGTATATCCAAAAAAATAATTATTGTGGCGTCGCCAAACGTTCAAGACAATTTCCGGTTACAATTGTTTGACGATAGAAAGATGAAATTAGTGGATGGATTATGGAATATCCGGTCGTGTACAGGGAATAAGTTATTAAGAGAAATGAATCCTATGAATATGAGGGGTCTAACCAAAGAAAAAGTGGTGAGTCAAATTAAAGTCTTGATAAATTCGGCGTATTCATTCATGGGTTATATTGAATTCGCAAATTATATTGAAAAAGTACAACAAGTTGGAGTTGATATTAAAAGCGAAAAAGAACGAGCGCGGAGGAAAAGACGGAATTTACAAAACGAATTTAACGGTCGTTTGATTATTATAGATGAAATTCACAATGTGCGCATGTCGAGCGATTGTGAGAATAAAATAGTGGCGGAGAAATTGTTACAATTGGTTTCATCCGGTGAAAATATGCGTTTGTTGTTATTGTCGGCAACACCAATGTATAATACCTACAAGGAAATCATTTGGTTATTGAATTTGATGAATATGAATGATCGTCGGGCGGTGATAGAAATTCGCGATATTTTTGACGCAGATGGAAACTTTAGAAAAAACGAGTCGGGTGAAGAAATTGGGAAAGAATTGTTAATACGAAAAGCGACGGGTTACATTTCTTTTGTACGAGGAAATAACCCATATACGTTTCCATATCGTATTTATCCATCAACTTTTTCACCAAAACATTCTTTTTTGAATAAAAGTGACATGAAATTAGATGTCATGAAATATCCAAAATATCAAATGAATGGTAAATTAATAAAACCAGACAAGATGCTGAAATTTTTGGATATTTATTTGACGAAAATAGGATCATACCAGTCATACGGGTATCGCTATATTATAAATCATTTGCGTAATAAAAAAATTTCAATCACTACAAAAACAGGTGTCGTCAGAAATATGCCGACATTTGACGAGTTGGAAAGTTTTGGTTATAACTTATTAATGTTACCTTTAGATGCGCTGAATATTGTATACCCAATTGATGGATTGGAAGAACTTGCTGAGGAAGTTATGACTATTCGAGAGTATTCTTCTGTCAGTGACGAAAGCAGTGAAGAACCGCCGCTAACTGAATACAAACGAATTGAAAAAGCGAAAACTGAGTCATTATCTGTGGATAAAAGTGAAGAAGAGGATACTGAATCTAGTTCAAGTAGTGACGAAGAAGAGGAATATGAAGAATCATCTGACTCTTTGAATGAGATTCAAATTGTTAAAAAAACATCGGATGAACCCAGTGTTGTACCATTTGATTACAAACCCGTAGAAACAAGTAAGGCGTTCGTGGCATCGTCACAAAATTTGAGTGAGAGTGTTATTCCAACAAACCTAGTATCGTCTGAAGAATCTAGTACTGATGAAGAAAATTTTCCTACGACATTTAAAATTCCGACTGCGAGTAGTGCGTCGTCTTTGTCCTCGTCTTCGTCGTCTTCGTCGTCGTCAGCGATGAGTGGAGGGTTAACTAGTTCATCCATATCTTCTGCGTCTTCCTCTAAATCATCTTCATCGTCTGGGTCAAAAAATATATTTATAAATACTTCTGACATAACCGGTGCCGGTGGTTTGAGACGCGTTATGAATTTTGTAGATAGTAAAAAACCGTTTGAAAAGGGGTCTTTTGAATATAAACCACAAATATTATCCAAGTATGGTGCTCTTTTTTCAGCTGACCAAATAGGTAAGTATAGTTCAAAAATAAAAAATATATGCGAAAGCATACTTGGCGGAGAAGGTATTATTTTGGTCTATTCGGCAATGTTGGACGGATCGTTGATCCCGGTTGCGTTAGCATTAGAGGAAATGGGATTTTCGCGATTTAGTAAAACGGGTAAATCCTTGTTTAAAAACCGACCCAGCGAATTGATTGATTCTCGCACTATGAAATCACTGCGGGGGGGTGCGGATTTTCAACCTGCGCGTTATGCTATGATTACTGGTGATCCCAGATTATCACCGGATAATGATTATGAAGTAAAGGCGCTTACAAACAGTGATAATATTAATGGAAATCGTGTGAAGGTTGTTTTGATTTCGCGCGCGGGATCTGAGGGTATTGATTTGAAATGTATTCGGCAAGTTCACATCATGGACCCATGGTATAATATGAATCGTGTTGAACAAATTATTGGGCGTGCTGTGCGTAATTCAAGTCATAAAGAGTTGGAATTCGAAAAAAGAAATGTAGAATTATTTCTGTATGGGACGATTCTAGAGGATGAAGAAGAAGAATCCGCGGATTTATATGTGTATCGTGGTGCGGAATATAAGGCGGTACAAATGGGTAAAGTGAGCCGTGTTTTAAAAGAAACAGCGGTTGATTGTATTATTCATCACGATCAGACAAATTTTATACAAGAAAACTTTGAAAAAATAGAGGAAAATCGCAATATTACGCAAATATTATCGGATGGAAAAGTGTTGGAGCATTTTAAAATAGGAGATATTCCATATTCCGCGGAATGCGATTATATGGAAAGTTGTGATTACAAATGTTATCCAGATAAAGAAGATATAAATGTAAACATGAATTCTTATAATGAATCATTTATTGTTGTAAATTCTGACAAAATAATACAAAAAATAAAGATGTTGATGAGAGAAAGATTCTTTTACAAGAAACGTGAGTTGATTCAATTAATAAATATTCCCAAACCTTATCCGATTGTCCAAATTTATGCCGCATTGACTCAATTAATTGAAGAAGATACAATTATAGATAGATATGGTAGAAACGGTTATTTAGTAAATATTGGCGATTATTATTTGTTTCAACCAAGCGAATTGAAAAATAAACATATTTCTATTGATGAAAGATCTATACCCGTGGATTATAAGCACCAAATGATTCAATTTGATGTAAAACCATTTGTTACTGGAAATGTAGAAAATGTAAAGGCAAATTTGAATATTGATAATGTCGTAGAGGTTGACACTTTGGTGTCTAATAAATTAATCTATGAAATGCGCGATCATTATAATATGACTATACATTTTATGCGTGGCGATGAAAAGGTGCCTCGTGGTGACGACAACTGGTATAAACATTGTGGTATTACTTTCAAGAAATTAATCCAAGAAAATATTCTTAGCGAAGGCGAAGCTTTGGGATTTCTCGTGGAACACCTGGTTGATATCCTTATGTTTGATGACAAAGTAGAATTATTAAATAGTATTTATTCGGCAAATGTGGATGTGTTGGATGATTTTGAGATGAGTATTAAAAAGTATTTGGATACCAAAATAATTGAAACCCGGAATGTAAGTGCGATTATATTGTATACGAGTGTTAAGAAACAAATCATGATTTATGCTGACCGTAAATGGAAACATGCGCAACCTGAAGATGTCCTTGAGGTAGAGGCTGCGTATGATTCAAGTGCTCCTGTATTGAGCATGGCGGATTTGATTGGCTTTATTGATTATGAAAATAAACATAAATATTTGGTTTTTAAATATAAATACACGACTTTGAAAAGAAATGCGGGGGCGCGATGTGATGAAGCTGGTAAAGATCGTAAAATCAAGATTTTAAATGATATTTTTGGATTTGAAAAATACAACAAGGAAAACACCAAGGGAATTGTTCAGGCTGAATTGTGTTCCTTACAAGAAATGATGTTTAGAAAGTATGATAAAAGTAAAAAAGACGGTAAAACATGGTTTTTTTGTATGGAAAATGCCAAATTGAATAATGTATAATTTATTATATAAATTAAAATTGAAAAACAATTAAAAAAATAGTGTTACAATATAATAAGTATGGAAACTGTTGACCAACCCACATTTCAAGAAACACAAACACAGATACAAACACAAACACAATTACAAACACAAAAACCTCAAACAAGTACAAAAGTGTTTAAGAAAAAAGAAATAAAACATAGTAGTATTTATACTCGTTCCGTGATTACTCAAAGTGTTGTGTTGCCGATTGTTACCATTGGAAAAAATATTAAAGAAACATTGGAAAAAGCCATTGTTATTCATTTTGAAGGAAAATGTATTGTAGAAGGTTATGTGAAAACCGGATCTTGTAAAATTATTACTCATTCAAGTGGATTGATACAAGGCATTCATGTAAAATTTGAGGTTGTATTTGAATGTTTTATATGTTCTCCAGTAGAAGGAATGTTAATCCCTTGTGTTGCCAGAAATATTACTAAAGCAGGTATTCGTGCCGAAAGCGACGAAGAATCTCCATCTCCAATTGTAGTCTTTATCATGCGAGACCATAATTATATGAATAAATATTTCACCAGTATTAAAGAAAATGACAAATTTATTGTCAGAGTGATTGGTCAACGTTTTGAGTTGAATGATAAATATGTTTCAATTATAGGCGAGGCGGTTGAACCAAAAAAAGATTATACAAAAAGCACTTACAAACCTAAATTAGTAATTGAGGGTTAAATTACCTGGATCTAAAATAAAAATTGAAAACTATTTTTTATTTTGTAGTTTACATAAAATAAAAATATAAAAATATAAAAATATAAAAGTAATATTAAAAGAAATATTAGAAGTAACAAGCAACACTAAAAAACAAAAAAGATGAATAACTTTCCAGAAAAAATTTGTTTAGGATCAAGTGGTATCACAAATATTAGTTTTGAAAATTATATATCAAATTTGAGTGATGATGTGAAACATGATACACTTGAATTGTATATAGGAAACAATAGATTAACTGGTAACATTTCTTTGAAAGAATTACCAAATTTGACATCTATTAGTTGTCAAAATAATGAAATAGAAGAATTTGAAGAGCCTATTCCTAATAATCTAATACGAATTTGTGTTTATAATAATAAATTAAGAAAATTACCCAAACTTTCGGAAAATTTAGAATTATTGTCAATCATGAATAATGAATTAGAAGTTTTACCAGAATTACCGTTGTCTTTGAAATGGTTGTTCATTAATGACTATTTTAGAAATTCTAAAATACAATTAGATTTTACCAAGTTCTCGTTTCAAAGCAAGAAAAGTTTAGCGTATCTTTTGAATAAACCCAATTTTAGAAACGATTTAAACCCTGAACAACTGGAAATTATCTATCGCTTCAAAGAACAACAGCGCGATGTTGCGCATTTTAAAGAGGCGCTTTTTTTGAAAAAGAATTATGATGAGCTTTGTCATGAAAATCGCAACAATAACATATTTCAGAATTTAACTAAATTATTTGTTGTCATGAATGTTATGGAATTCTTGGGTGAAGATATGTAACAATTCTATTCAAGAATTATTTATAGTTATAATATATTATATAAAAAAGATATGTGTTTTTCAGAAAGGGCAAGTATAGTATCTTTTTTCTTTGGTATAATAGGATCATTATTATTGATATCCTTGGGAAGTGTCAATAATAAAATAATAGGTTGTTATTTGATGTATATAAGTTTGATGCAAATCATTGATTTTCTCCTTTGGAGACATCAACTATGCGACAATTATAATCGGATGATTTCATTGTTGGGAATGTTATTGAATCATAGTCAGCCACTGGTTTTGGGGATCATCATTTTATTATTCAATCCAAAACACAAAAATATAATATTGACATTAATGTTCGTATATTTGTGCGTTGTTATTCCATATTCAATACCTTTTATAACGGATAAAAAATTACAATGTACATTAAAAGGTAAAAAAAAATATTTATTATGGAATTGGAATTTAATGAAATATTACATCATTATGTATCCTACGTTTTTGTTTATAATTTGTGGAATGTTTATATATGGGCTTACGAATTATAAGATTGGATTATTTTTTGCATTAACCGCTACCATACTGTTTGTTTCAAGTTATTATATATATAAAACAAAATACTTGGGCACTATGTGGTGTTATTATAGCGTTTTTGTTCCTATTATTTTGTATTTAATACAGTATTATAAATTTTTAAAAAAGATTTAAACAAATTTTGTACTATTAATTATAGTATAAGTATGACTGATTTTTTTTGCGTAGAAGAAAATATTTCCAATTCACTTGGTGGTAGTTATATGTTAAACTCTGAAGAACCTGTGTATAATTTAAATTTAGATTCTGTGGAAAATGATATTGATGAAGAAGAACCATTTAACATTCCAGAATTGAATAGTATTCGTGAAAAAATAGAATCTATGCCAAAATTTAATCAAATTGAAGTATTACGAATCTTGAGTGGTTACAAAAATATTACATTAAATGAAAACAAGTATGGGGTTTTAATAAATATGACGGATTTAAAAAAAGAGGTTATTGAAAAATTAAAAGAATATATTAGTTATGTCAATACACAAGAAATAAATTTAAATGAATTTGAATCGCGAATACAGGAATATAAAAATATATATTTTGTAAAAGATAATAAAGATAAAGACATAAAAGATACTAGTAAGAATAATAAGAATAAGAATGTATAATCATACCCACCGTAATAATTATAACAATTGTAACAATTATAACAATTATAATAACAATTATAATAATAATCGTAACAATAATAGACAACCTTATAAAACTCCGCAACAAAAGAGAGATTATAATGATGTAATAAAAAATTTACAAGATTATATGTTATCAAATAAGCTGTTGGTTCAATCGTTGAAATTTAGGGGTACTGTCACTGGAAAAAACAAAAAACATCAAATCATGACCAGTAATGAAACGCTACAAGAAAAAAAGGAAATCATTATGAAAAAAGAAAAGAATAAATTTTTTTATCCAGCTCAAAAGGACCAGTTATATTGGTGTTTTTTTATTATTAAAAACGGGTTTGACGCATATGAATATCCTGATATATCCAGTTTTACCAATGAAAAGAAGGAAAAATTTAAATGTGTCGATAGTTTGAGACAAAACAAGCAACAATTAAAAGTAAAGAAAATCAAAAACATAAAGGAAGATGTAGAAGACGAATTGGTGAATCGCGAACGCATTAGTATGAAGACCTTTATTGCTCTTTGTGTTGCGTCAAACTTGAATATTTTGTATATTCAAAAACGCAAATGTTTTGAGTTGATGTTTGATGAGGAATCGCCCATACACGTGGTTCATGAAATGTCTGATGGTAAATATTGTTATGAGCAATGTGCTACAAAAGAACAGACAGATTATTATCGCAATACATTTTTCAAATGGGAAAGCATCGAAAAACCGTTGAAAGCAGTGGGGTCATACACATCAGATGAATTGGTTGTATTGTCTGAAAAATTAGGTTTAGAAACTATGAAACCAGGAGGAGTTGATAAAAAGAAAACCAAAAATGAATTATATGAGCAAATCGTTTTGAATATTTTATAGGTTGGGTGGTTTTTTTGGATTTTTATACACATTTTACACTTTTATTTTATATCTATATGTATATGCTAAAAATAATAATTTTATGTATTATAATTATAATTATAATTATAATTATAATTATAATTATAATTCTACTTTACATTTCATACAAATATGTATATGTATATAGTGTAAAAAATTCTAAAACAAACTATCCATGCAATCAAGATTTAACGGAAAATGAATACATAAATCATATGATAACACATCATGAGGTTGCTGTTTATATGAGCGAAAAACATTTACATAATACAAAAAATCCTATAATGTTTGACATATTAAGAAATATAATAAGATTACAAAATTATGAAATAAATATAATGAAGGATACAAAAATAGTAAAAAACACAAATAATGAATTAAAGTTCAATAAAAATATATTTATATTATAATATAATATAATGTCTTCCAAATCCCAAGAAATTGGTAAAAATAATTGTCCTATCTGTTTTCTTGAGGTTGAAGAAAAAAATAGAATGCGCTGTTACCAATGTATGACTTGTGAACAAAAATTTCACGCAAATTGTGAAATACAGTGGAACAATATGCGAAAACCCGACAATAGATTATTAAGCGACGATATTCTTATTTGTCCTGTTTGTAACGGCGATTCAATTGCTTATTGTTCAAATTTAACACACGATATGAACGCCGACATAAAAGCAGCCGTTCAAGAGAATAAATATAGAAAAGTAGGAGGAAAACCTAGAAAAACTAAAAAAACTAGAAAAACAAAGACAACTAGAAAAACTAAAAAAACTAGAAAAACAAAGACAACTAGAAAAACAAAGACAACTAGAAAAACAAAGAAATAAAACAAATAACTTAATAAATAATCGGCGTTTGAAATGTAAAAGGTGTAAAAAATAAATCTGGAAACAGGTGTATTTTTTATTTTTTTTATTTTTATAAAAGAAAACTTGATTAATGTTCAATAAAAATATATTTTATAAAAATTGATTATAATATAAAAAATATGTGTTAATATAGTATATGACAACAATTGTAGATTCAAATTTAGAACAACGAAAAACTAGTAAAACAAGTCAAATGGAGGAGAATACAGAAACTATGATGTCAAAGAGTATGACAAAAACGACTTATAAAACCGGAAAATACACTAGTGAGCAAAAATCCGCGACATCGACACAATCTCCGCAAGTTCTATTTGAAAAAATGGTTGAAAAATTTATGGAAAATAAACCGTATGAAAAACAGATTGATATGAATCATGAATTGGAAGTCCGTTTTGGTACGCGAGGAATCAAACCATTAACCAAAATTGATTATAACAATGTGATTCAAAAACTGAAATCTCTAGGATTTTCAAGTGCGAATGAAGAAGGCGCCTATATGCTGCGAATACAGAGTGAATTTTTGGATCCGGTTACAGGAACTTTTAAAATATCAAACAATATAAGAACTGAAATACGCGGTTTTCAAGTCATTCAAGATTATTGTAAACACAATGATTTGAATAAAATATTAAAATCGGATTATTATTCAGGAAATAATGTCGAGTTTCATAAAAAATCGTTATATAAAAGAGAAAATGACAGTTATTTTCCGGTGAATTTTGATGATTTCAACTTTAGAGTCTCTTATCAAACAGAAGAACGCATGAGGTCGTCAAATCCAATCATTCGTTCACTGGTTGAATCCTGGGAAAAAAGTAAGAAAGTGTTTCGTTTTATTAATCGGGTAAGTTTTTCACACCCAGATATACCCATTATGGTGGATCTAAGTATTGTAAAAAATTCAACTTTGATTATTACCAATAATGGTAAAAAATTTATGAAACCGGTGTATACTACCGCTGATTCGGGTGTTTTTGAAAATCCTGAAGTATATGAAGTTGAATTGGAGGTGAATAATAGTCAAGTTGGTCCAGGTACATCCTATAATAACCCAGCTGCGTTGTTGGCTGGAATCAGAAAAGCAATTAAATTTGTTTTAATGGGGCTACAAGGAACAAATTATCCAATTTCCTATCCTGAACAAAACGATATTTTACACGAATACATGAAAATGATACATGTGGAAAATTACAACCCAGACAAACGTATTTATACATCTGATTTTATTGGACCTTCATCCAATACATTACAGTTAGAAAATATTCTCCCCGTAAACAAAAATACAACGAACTATATAAGTATTTGTAGAGATTATTGCGTTACGGAAAAAGCGGATGGCGAGCGTCATATGATGTATATCTCAAAAAAGGGGAAAATATATTTAATTAATAATCGTATGAAACTTATATTTACCGGTGCTGAAACAGAAAACGTTGAAACATTTTACTCATTATTAGATGGTGAAATTGTTCTACACGATAAGAATGGTAAATTTATTAATTTATATGCCGCGTTTGATATTTATTTCAAGAACGGTGTTGACGTAAGAAAATACGGATTTATTCCCAAATCGGAAGAAGAATTAAAGACAAAATATAGATTACCTATTTTAAGTAATTTGATTAAAGAGTTGAAACCACATTTTATCATCACTGGTCAAAGTCAAAATTCAAAAGAAAAGACGGTTAAAAAAGATTTGGGATTATCACCTGTACGCATTGAATGTAAAAAATTCTATAGTTCATCCACGTCAACCAAGAATGTAAATGGGCCTATTACCATATTTAACTTGTGTAAAACCATTTTAGAAAAAGAAAAAGATGGTCTATTTGAATACAATACCGATGGTTTGATCTTTACACCTGAGAACATGGGTGTCGGTGCGAATAAAATAGGCGAGGCGGGTCCTCTCAAAAAGATTACATGGGATTATTCTTTTAAATGGAAACCTCCACAGTACAATACGATTGACTTTTTGGTGACGACTGAAAAAGAAAACGGGGTTGACATGGTGACAACCATATTCCAAGAAGGCACAAATACCAACAATATGAATCAATTAAATCAATACAAGACACTGGTGCTTCGTTGTGGTTTTAATGAACGCAAAGACGGGTTTTTAAATCCGTATCAAGATATGTTGGACGATAAATTACCTAGTTTTAGTCAGTCCGGATCAAGACTTGAAAATGAAAAAGAATATTTACCTGTGAGATTTTATCCAACAAGTCCACCTGATCCTATGGCGGGAATATGTAACATTATGCTTGATAAAGACGAGACGGGTGTGTATCAAATGTTTACCGAAGAAAGAGAAGTCTTTAGTGACAATACGATTGTTGAATTCAGGTATGAGATGGATAACAAATCAACTTGGCGCTGGATTCCATTACGAGTTCGTTATGATAAAACAGAGGAATTGCGTCAAGGAATACCCAATTTTGGAAACGCGTTTCATGTTGCCAATAGCAATTGGTATTCTATTCATAATCCAGTGACAGATGAAATGATCAGCACAGGTAATCATATTCCTGCGGAAATGGTGGATGAAGATGTATATTACAATCGCGCCGGAGTGAAATCCCAATTGACAGTTGGGTTACGCGATTTCCACAATTTATTTGTAAAGAAAACATTGATTGTTGGAGCGTCCAAAAAGGGAAATACTTTAATTGATTATGCGTGTGGAAAAGGAGGTGATTTTCCCAAATGGATCAAGGCAAATTTGTCGTTTGTCTTTGGAATAGATATTTCAAAAGACAATTTGGAAAATCGCATAGATGGTGCTTGTGCGAGATATTTAAATTATAAAAAAACCATCAAGTATGTACCAGACGCATTATTTGTGAATGGCAATAGTGGTGCAAATATAAGAAGTGGTGCGGCAATGTTGAATGACAAGGCAATTCAAATTACGCGCGCGGTTTTTGGCGATGGTCCAAAGAATGAGGATAAACTAGGTAAGGGTGTTTATAAACAATACGGAAAAGGTGATGACGGGTTTAATGTCTCATCATGCCAATTTGCCTTACACTATTTCTTTGAAAATCAAGTGACGTTCCAAAATTTTATGAGAAATGTTGCGGAATGTACAAAATTAGGTGGGTATTTTATTGGTACTTGTTATGATGGTAAAAGTATATTTAATATGTTGAAAAATAAACAGCCAGGAGAAAGCGTGGAAATATACAATGGTGACAATAAAGTATGGGAGGTTAGAAAAGAATATGACGATACTGATTTCTTGGATGATGTCACCAGTCTTGGATACCAAATTAATGTATATCAAGAGTCAATCAACAAAATGTTTCCCGAATATTTGGTAAATTTTGATTACATGGAACAAATCATGGTAAACTATGGATTTAAATTATTGACACGCGATGAGGCAAAAGAGCATGGTTTACCCAATGGTAGCGGAATGTTTAATGAATTATTTATATTGATGGAAGAAGAAGCGAAACGCAACCGTTCAACTTTAAAACAGAATGAATATGGCAATGCGTTATCAATGAATTCATACGAGAAAAAAATATCGTTTTTGAATCGTTACTTTATATACAAGAAGATATCAACTGTCAATGCTGAAAAGATGTCGATTGAATTGATTGAAGAAGGTATTGATGAAAAACGAAAATCAAAGAGAACCACTACAAGTACTAGCTCAAACAATTCGAGTTCTCAATCGTCCACATCCTCAAGTAAAAAGACAAAAACACCAAAGGCTTTAAATGCTTCAAAATCTACAACTGAAACAAAGGCAAAAAGTAAAAAAAATGGTACAAGTAAAATAACAAGTTCAAAACCAAAAATACAAAAATTAGATAAAGTCTTGATTTTAGATGATACAAATGAAATAATACAAAGCGAACCTGTTACAAATATGGTAAATGATGTTGAAAAATCTCTTATGGAAAAAGAAATGACAGTTAGACCAGAAAGAAATACCGGGGAAGAAAAAGAAAAATTAGTTATAGATGAAACGTCGGTCATTGATAATACAGCACTTCCAATAGTAACATTAACAAAAGAAGAGCCTGAAATGATGACTAATGTGAATACAGAAACAAGAGCAATAACGGAAACAAAAGTAATTCCTGAGGAGGAGGTGGTGGTCTACGAGTCTAAAAAGCACCGCAATAAGTATTACATCATGGATAAAGACACAAATAAGCCACAATGGATACAGCTTTTAGAAAATAAAAAGTATCCTTCTGGTTACTATTATACTGATACTGATAGACAGCAAAATGTTGGTATAGATAAACTGGTGGTTAACAAGGATTAGGATGGTATAAAGAAAAAAAGTTGGAAATGAAAAAGAAAAAAATAAAACTTGTCATTGAAGAATAAAATAAAAACAAAATAAAAACTATTGATAGAATTGACTTAAATGTAAAATAATTATAATATATAATACAATTATTAATTGAATATGAATTATTATATATTACCAAAAAAAAATGATAAAATATCAATCAATATAAACACGACAAATGGTAAAAAATTAGAACCAGTAGTGTCATCATCAGTATATCATTATTTAAATCTTGTTTTGGGACAAATAGAAGAAATAAAAAAAAGGGATAATTTCATTAATTATGATTTAATTTATAAAATTTCAAATCCGTATGAATTTATATTTTCAAATGTTCCTGGATTAAAATATTCAGTTAGTAAACTGAAACCATTAAATAATATTTTTTATATTTTTATGGAAATACTGATAAATTTTAATATATTGGATTTTTTCAACAATGTTGAGATAAAAACATTTTTTTATGGAAAAAACATTAGTTCAACCATAGAATGCATGAATATGTTACGCGAAGATTATAATGATATATACCAGTTTCACAGTGATATATCACCAATCACTAGCGAAGATTTGAACTCAAGTGAAAAAAAATCATTTGATTTTATGTTTTTTGAATTAAAAAATTATCTAAGAGAAGATCAAACAAATGAATATATCATAAGTATGATTCGATGTTTACAAAGAATACTTATTTACCAAAAAAAGAATGGAATTTGCGTAATAAAATTAAATAATATATTTTATAAACCATTGATTGAAATTTTATACATATTGACAAATTTGTATGATAAAATATATATAGTAAAAATGAATACTACAAATATTGTAAATGGTGAGCGAATCATTGTTTGTAAAAATTTTATTCAGAATGATGAATATTGGGTTGAGCACGATTCAATAAAATATTTGGGATTTGCACAAAAATTACAATTACAACTTGATAATATTAGTGCTTCAAATACAAATTCCAATAATGATGTTATTATTGAATCCATCATAGATAATAAATTACCGTATTATTTTATAAATAAGATAGAAGATTCAAATGTAAATATAGGTCATTCGCAAATAGAACAATTGGATTTAATATTGTATATGATTAAAAATAAAAATCGAGATGAAAAGATTGAAACAATTAAAAAAAACAACATCATTAAATGTGCTCAGTGGTGTGAAAAATATAAAATTCCATATAATAAATGTATCGATAAAATAAATATATTTTTACCCTGTGCGAATTATATTGCCGAAACAATTGAAAATATTGATAATGATGATGAAATAATTTCAAACATTTTAAATAACCATTATATCATAAATGATGATGACCAACTTTAACTCCAATTTGTACTTATACCATTATTTGCCACGGTAGGTCCGGCGCTGAGATTTCCCAGGTCTATAACCGCTTTTGACAAGAAATCATTCGATTTTTTGAAACAAGTTTTTGGATTGTCTTGCTGTTTATACATGAATGGATAATATGGATTAGGGACACATTTTGGCGTCTTGGTTTTGTAAATAAGTGGAGTATATGGTTGTCCTCCAGGGTTCGCGTATACAGTAGAAAACCCGGCACCCTTTAATACATTGTTTTGATATACATTTTTCTCAATGGTAGTTAATCCCAGTTTCAATGTTCGTGTACTACTAGACACGCCGCCTTGTACTGCGAATTGGGGATTATTTGGTTTATAAACGACCAATTTACAACCGCGTGGATTACTTGGTCCGTTAAGCGATACGCCCAAATAAGGATTTAATATAATATTTTTGAATACTTGATTTGCCTGTGCCGATTTTCCGGATGGTAATGTATTCAAGAAATTCACATACTCTGCGATTGTTTTTATGCTTAATGTATTAAAATAGGCAATATCATCGGTATTTAATGTTCCATCACTGTTCATGATTTCATAAGCAAATATAATAAGATCCGCTTCCGTAAAATCATTTAATCCGGTATTTGGATAACAATTCGCAACATATAAATTGGTGCTACTATATGGACTACCTGGTTTCACAAATTTGGTTAAACTTTCAACGGTGGAATTATTAATGAGGTTTTCTGTTCCTGAATAAAAATTGAAAATACGTTGCTCATAGGTTTGACAACGGTTTTGACGATATTGTTGAAGTGTCGTGTAATAATTCTTTTTTAAATTAGTGCTTGCCGGGCGGACACGGAGTAGTGCTTTTCTTTGTTCATTACAACAGTTTTGGGGTGTTTGGCAAACAGGTAGTGGATTGTTTGTTAAATAGTATTCAGGGTAATAATTTGTTACTAAACCAATTCCTTTACAATTGATACAATTTTTGTCAAGTTGATTTGTTTCATTTGTTTCATCAATTGGATTTTGCTTTACTGAATATTGTCCAGGGTAATCAATGGTTTGTCTAATTAAGGAAGATGAAGTTGAAGACCTTACTTGACGGTTGGGGTTGATTTCTATATATTGGGTTGGGTCGTCGGGGTTGGTTATTATAATTGGGGTGGGTGGATTGGTGGTTGTTCCTTTACGGTATTGCCATTTTTGTGGGCGTGGTAAGCCAAAACCGGTGGGATATATATTGGTAGGGTCATTATTTGTTAAAGGACGAATATTCCCGGAGGTGATTGCGGCAGGATTGCTATATAGACCAGTTCCTTTCCAAGTTACATATCCGCCTACATTTGATCTATTATTATAAGATCCCATTCCTTGTGGGAGAGGAGATGTTAAAGTTGTCATTATTTATATATAAATATATAAAATTTTTCTTTAGATAATATAATATGTTGATTGAAATATTAATAATATTATTTACCATAATTATTTTTTATGAAATCTTTAATGATGTTTTTTTAAACCGTTCTTTAATGTATGAAAATTTTGATACAACATCAAATGATAAATTATCAGACCAAAATAATAAAGATGTTGAAAAATTAAAAAAAGAATTTGCTTCTCAAAATCAAAACTTGACTAATATAAATACAAGTTTGGCTAAAATGAATAATACTATAAATATTCTAAATCAAAAAATAAAAGCAAAATCGGGAGACGCCTTACAAAAATATAATGAAATTACTGAAGGAGCTGATGTAGACATTAATAATACTGAAAATATTTGATTTTTATTATAAATAAAATCTTTATAGTTGATATTATATATTCTTTTTCTTTAGAATATATATTATGTTGGTTGATTATTTAATTCATTTTTTAATTTTATTATTTATTATCATTATTTTTTATGAAATTTTTAATGATACTTTTAATAATAGTTTTAATAATGTATTATACGAAGGTTTTGGTAATAATAAATCTAATTATACATCACCAGAATATGTTGAGGCATTTAAGAATGTTCAAACGGCAACTGATGAAAAAAATGATGCGGACTCAACCGTAAAAACAATTTCAAAAAAATTAGATTCAGCTAATAAAACAGCATCAGCCGATTCTGCCGATGCTGAAACGGAAAAAAATAAAGCATCTAAATTATACGAAGTCGCAAAGAAAACAAATAAAAAGGGAGATATAACAGACGCTGATGATGCTAAAAAGGTTGCGGATAAAAAAGTACAACAATCACTAAGCTCACAAGCTATTGTAAATAGTATTTCAAAAGATCTTTCCGACGCAGAAAAAAATGCTCAAAATGCGGCAAATAAATTAGATAAGGCAAATAGTAAATTAAAACAAGCAATTGAATTGGAAGATGCTAATGATAAAGCAAAAGCTGATGCGGATGCTAAGGCAAAAGCTGATTTGAAAGCAAAAGCTGACGCACAAGCAAAAGCTGACGCACAAGAAAAAGCTGACGCACAAGCAAAAGCTGACGCACAAGCAAAAGCTGACGCACAAGCAAAAGCTGCTGCTGAAGCAAAGGCAAAAGCAGACGCACAAGCAAAAGCTGCTGCTGAAGCACAAGCAAAAGCTGAAGCCGACGCAAAATTAGCCACAACCGCAAAAGAAAAAGCAAAAGCAGAAGCAGCTCTAAAAGAAGCGGCAGAAGAAAAAGCAGCAGCGGATGCTAAGGCAAAAGCTGCTGCGGATGCTAATAGAAAGGCCGCGGCTCAAGCAAAAGATGCTGCTGAAGCAAAAGCTGCTGCGGATGCTGAAGCAAAAGCCTCAGCGGAAGCAAAGGCAAAAGCAGACGCACAAGCAAAAGCAGCAGAAGAAGCAAAGGCAAAAGCAGTGGCTAATGCTAAGGCAAAAGCTGATGCCGATGCGAAAGCTGCGGAAGAAGAAAAAAAAGCTGCGGATGCTGAGGCAAAAGCTGCGGCGGAAGCAAAAGCAAAAGCAGACGCACAAGCAAAAGCTGCTGCTGAAGCAAAGACAAAAGCAGATGCACAAGCAAAAGCTGCTGCTGAAGCACAAGCAAAAGCTGAAGCCGACGCAAAAGCGGCCACAACCGCAAAGGAAAAAGCAAAAGCAGACGCAGCTCTAAAAGAAGCGGCAGAAGAAAAAGCAGCAGCGGATGCTAAGGCAAAAGCTGCTGCGGATGCTAATATAAAGGCCGCGGCTCAAGCAAAAGATGCTGCTGAAGCAAAAGCTGCTGCGGATGCTGAAGCAAAAGCCGCAGCGGAAGCAAAGGCAAAAGCTGAATCGGATGCTAAGGCAAAAGCTGCTGCGGACGCTGAAGCAAAAAAAACTCTAGATTTTCAAGAAAAATCGAACTTTAAAAATAATACACAAATAATACCATCATCAGGATCATTATCAGGATCACCATATACATCAGGATCATTATCTGGTTCATCATATAGATCAACATCAGGATCATTATCTGGATCACCATATACATCCGGGTCATCATCTGGTTCATCATATAGATCAACATCAGGATCATTATCTGGATCACCATATACATCCGGGTCATCATCTGCTAGTTCTTCTATGCCGGTTACTAATACAACAATAAACGTAGTTGAACCTGGTAATAATAAGAGTAAGACAACAATGACGCCTTCTAGTGTTAATAATCAATACATGATATTAACACAAAAAAACGCAGGTGAAATTTTATTATTAAAGAATCAATATGAATCAAATAATAATACAATAACAGATGTAAAGGGTTATATGACAAAATTATTTGATAATGTAGAAACATTAAATGACCAAATAAAAGCAATAAATGGGAAATAAGATTTATTGAAATAAATTATAATGTGAATAAATTATAATGTGAATAAATTATAATGTGAATAAATTATAATGTGAATAAATTATAATGTGAATAAATTATAATGTGAATAAATTATAATGTGAATAAATTATACGGTGAATATAATATATTTTTCTATTTGTATATATTATATAAAATAATGTCTAATAAAGATAATAAAAAAACTGATAAAAAAACTGATAAAAAAGATGTTGAGCCATCTAAGGGAAAAAATAACAATTTTACAGACATAAATGAGGCGCAACAAAGTTTATTAGGTCAAGATTATCCATATTGGAAAAACATTAAAAACCCGGAACAACTTGGAATGTCTGACGCGGGATCATTAGAAGTCATGGGAAAAGATGTAGCTGGATTAATCAGTTATGTTGAATTACTTGTTACTGGTAAAAGTAAAGCCAGCGCAACTGGGGAGTCTTTAGGCAATAAATTCTTTTTAAACACTGGCGCAAGTTGTTTAGATTCTAAAAGTAAAAAAGAAGTTGACCGTTATATTTATATTAATAATGTGCCAAAAGGTAATATTCCTTTTATATCATATGGTATGGGAACAAATTTCAAAGAATTTAAAGGTCTCATTCCGGGAGCAATGAGCTCGCTCAACACATTAAATCCAATGACTGTTTTACAAGGATTTACTGAAGGTTCAATGCCAGAATGTAAAAAAATAACTCTTGAAACAATTGACACAAAAAACAAAAAGTCCAAGGAAACCCATTATATTACAGTGTCTGACTTGAATGTAATGGACCCATGTGATTTCCCTGATAAAAAAAATCCGGAAACGAAACAAAAATGTAAAGAAATATTTACCAATATGGATGAGTCTGAATTTGGGTATGAAATGGGATTGCCAAAAGATCCCATCGTTCAATTATATTTTGCTGGATTAGGATTATTTGGTATTTATATTATTTACAAAATCATGGGAAAAAATAAATATTAGAAATTTCATATACACTTTTACAGATTTATATAAATTTACATAAAATCATTTTATTTATGTAAATCAATCAAATTAAATCAAACGAAACAACAAAAATGCGGCTAAACCACCTGCTATTTCGGCAACAATATATGGTATAATTTCAGAAAATACTAATTTACCACTGGCAAATAAAGCGAGTGTTACCGCAGGATTGAATGACCCGCCAGAAATTGATCCACCGATTAACGTTGCCACGGCTAATGCCGCGCCGATTGCTAAATAATTACCGGTCGCAAAAATAATAAAAACCAAAAACAAGGTTCCTAAAAATTCAACAATATACTTGTTCATTATATATTGTCTTGATAAAAAATAAAACCCTCAACTACCTAAAAATCCAAAATCCAAAAAAAATAAAATTAATAAGTTTGGCTAACAAGTGCGCCCCATGCGCAAACGCGTCCGTTACATAAACTCGTATTATAAATCGACCCCTTCTTCGCAGGCGCAACGCACCCACCGGCTCTAGAAAATTTGAGCGCAGTTTTGACATCATTCCTGTTGTAATTTTTATAGCTCAACAAAGCGTCGTTTGGTAATCCTTGTTTAAAAGAACTCTTACCAACCGCAGCGCTTTTCTTTGCCGAAATATACATGGATGAACATTTTGGAGCATTGTATTTTGTGGATTGAGAGACCAAAAAGCTTTGTTGTAATCCAGCCGAATATACACTGGTAGGCGGAAGATTTGACTCCATTTTGGTGCCAGTATTCATGTTATATTGGGTGGTACGGGTTCTTAAATATTGGCGACGTGCGTTTGAAAATTCACTGGCGCCATCCGACGGATAAAATTGTGGTGGATTTGGGTGTTTTCCTGGAAGCTCACCATAATTATGACGAGGCATCATTAATGGTGTCCTGTTGGTGCTTAATGGTCCAATTACTGGCGCGCTTACGTATCCGCCATAAGGAATATTGGTATATTGTTTATAGGCTACAGTAGTCATTATGTATATACTATCCTGCGAAAATAATTAATCATTACAAACAATAAATCCCCTAGGAAAGTCTAATAACCCTAACCTCACGTTTCTCTCTTCCATACAAAATTATAATTGGAAAATTATAATTAAATTATAAAATTATAAATGTAAAACAATAGATTTAGTATCTTCTCACATGTCTCCAGGCACTTTGGGATGCCGAGCTTTGATCGCCACCATAAGATGCGTCATTGTAATTCTTGTTAACCGCTTTTTGTTTCGCATAACGAGTATAATCTGAACTGTCATAGACATATTTCACGTTACAAGCGGAAGGTTCGATTCCAGAATTGTCACATTGACTTTGAATATGACCAAAACGTTGTTTTAATCCGTGTAATCTTGGACGACTTTGAAATGTTTGACATGGTCCACCACATGAATAATATGGACGACTTAACAAATCACCCGCATTGTTAATTGCTCTAAATGGGGTGATGATTGATTTTTGGTTGTTTACCTTTCGCGCATAATTGGTATTCCATGCGTTTTTCAAGGTGAATCTGGTTTCGGCAAATTCATTATCATTATTGGTAGTGATAAGTGCTTGTGGAATAAACCCTGGTAATCCACCGCCTAATTTACTTCCTGGATATAAGTTTACAAAATTTGTTAATGAAGCTGATGTAAAAGTATGATTCGTATTAAAACTTGCTTGAGATCCGGCTCCTGGCATATATATAACAAATATATAAAAATACTTATAAAATACTTGTAAAATAAAATAAAACTCCTAAACAAAGACTTTAATTTTTCTCTCAAAACAAATTTACCAAATATAAAATATTCAATTTTGAATCATCTTTACACAAAAATATAATATACCTCTATTATATGTTTGTTATTGTAAAAATACTTATAATAATGCTCACTTTGGCGACATTTGACTTTTTCTACTTGTACTCCATGCGAACAATTTTTGATAAACAAGTTACACAAATACAGGGATCACCTATATCTCTTGACTTTTTTGCGGGTATATTATGTTATATTGCTCTCGCTTTTGGTCTTTATTATTTCATATTAAGAGAGAAAAAGCCGTTATTAGACGCATTCCTTTTAGGAGCAATTATTAATGCCGTCTATGAAACAACCAGTAAAACGTTCTTTAAAAAATGGTCCTATAAAATCGTCGTTTTGGACACCTTATGGGGTGGTATTTTATTCACCTTGAGTACCTTCGTCTTACGGAAGTTCTTTGCTTTTTAGACTTTATTTTACGGCGTGTTAAGTTTCCACCGGTTTTTACTTTCTTTTTTTTATTTTTATCTTTCTTTTCAGGTTTCTTTTCAGGTTCTTTTTCAAAATCAAAATCTATTAAACCACTTGTTAAATCTTTGTTTGATAATGATGACGTAAATGGATTACTAGTTATAATTGGCACTTTATCTGTTCCATTTACGAGTTCTTTGATAATATTGAGTTCTTCTGTTGTACTCCTAGTTTTTGAATTTAATTTTGGGTTTTTTATTTTTGAGATTGATAAAGAGCTTGATTTAGATTTAGATTTTGAGCTTGATTTTAAGTCAACATTTTCTAAAGCTAATTCTATTTGACATTTTCTTATTTTTTCTAATATATCTGGTTGTATTACCGTTTCAAAAATAATTTTTTCATTCCATTTAAGATTTAATAGCCGTTCTCCAATTTCTTTTAATATATAATTTTTTTTAATATTTTCATCTTTTTTATCAATATCTATATTTTCATTTATTACTATTTTTCTAATTTCATTCTTATATAAATGATAATGTTGGTTCTTCATTATTTTTTCTATTTCTTTCGCACTATTTTTACTTTTTAATATTTCTTTTAACCTTTGTTTTATTTCATCTCTGGTTGCCGGATCAACTACTGTATAATTTTTTAGATCAATTGGTTCCAGTTTACCAACAATATTTTGTTCATGTGATTTACGAGTTTTATTCATTATATATATGATTATATTTTTTTGATAATAATATATTTTTCTAAATATAATGTATGTTGTTTGGAAAAAAAAATGATTATGAAAATTTTAAAAAATTTATTTTAGAAAATAGCATTATAGGAACAGCCGCGGGTGTAACGATTGGTGTCGCAAGTAAAGATTTAGTATTATCTTTATCAAGTGATATTATGGTTCCTAGTATTATTCTATTATTATACTGGTTAAATATTAAATCATTAAAACGTTATTTACCGAGTGGTAAAACAAAAATTGATTTTGAAAAATTTTTCAAAAATTTGTTAAGTTGGTTGATAGTTCTCATTGCTACATTTGCGTTTGTTATCATAACTTTTCATCATTTATTAGGTGTTAAAATAATAAGAGATGATAATGATGGTGGTAAACACAGTGAGCTAAAAAAATAAATAATTTCTTTGGATAATATATGCCAACTAAAAAAAGAAATTATTTAAATATGAATAAATCTAAAAAAAACAAAAGCAAAAAAAGAAACCATCCACATTTATCCAAATGTGTGAATGAAATGCCTGGTTATTTTAAAAATATAACAGCTACAATTGATACAAAAGCATTTAAAAATAATTTAGAATATTTAAGAAAAAAATCCAAAGGCGCGGATGTCATGCCGGTTTTAAAAGCGAATGCGTATGGACACGGTATTATTGAAATTGCCAAAATATGTAGAAAACTGGGCGTAAAATATATCGGTGTTGCAACTTTAGGTGAAGCAATTCAAATTAGAAACAGTGGTGACAAAGGTCGTATTTTAGGATGGTTGTATGATGTAAATAGTAATCAAGTAAAAGACGCCGTCGCAAAAAATATTGATATCGGTATTTTTGATGAAACACACATACCAATTATTTCGAAATCACTTCCTAAAAATGCGAAAGCAAATATTCATTTGTTTGTAGATACTGGTATTGATCGTAATGGTGTTCCATATGAAAAAGCCATAGTTGCCGCAAAAGAAATCGTAAGTGATCCTAAATTCAACTTGGTTGGCGTAATGTCACATTTATGTTGCGCTGAAACAAAAAACAACACACCAACCAAAAATCAATTCAAATTATTTAGAAAATTAAGAAAAGATTTGGCTGATTTAAATATCAACCCTGAATTATTCCATATTGCTGCGACAAATGGTATTTTAAATTATGATATTTCAGATTTTCCAATGGTAAGAAGCGGTGCTGGTTTTTATGGATTAGATGAAAGTCAAGATAAAAACCTTATTCCTGCTTTATCATTAACATCTAAAATTGCTCAACTAAAATATATCCCAAAAGGCGCTGGCGTCGGTTACGACAGAAAATACATTGCTCATCACAGAGAATACATTGGTATTGTGCCAATTGGTTATGCCGATTTATTACCATTGATTCCACATGAAAAAATACATGTAACTGTAAATGGAACAAAAAGAAAAGTATTGGGTCTTGAAAGTATGGATCAAATTGTGATACAGGCTAGGAAAGGAGATAAAATTGGGGATGAAGTGCGTTTTTTTGGAGATAAAAAGAAGGGGTTTACTAGTGCGATTGATTTTGCTGAACCAAGTGGAACAACCCCGTTCAATATTATAACTCATGTAGGTAATCGGGTGAATAGAATGTATATTTAATCTAATGCGTCGTCATTATTCGCGGCGCAATATTCATGGTTATTAATTCTTGGAACAACAATTTACACGCATAAGGTATTTCCACATAGGAGAAATCAGTACGGTTCTCACATGTTCTGCATATATGTATATGCATTTCATCATTGTATGTAGCAATCATTCCACATTTATTACAAGAATAAACATGGTATTTATCAGACGCATCATACATACGGCCCTTGGTGAATCGCGAGGCACCATGGGATATCATGGCATCTCTTTCCATCTCACCAAAACGGAGACCACCGTCGCGACTGCGACCCTCAGCCGGTTGTCGTGTCAAATTCACCATTGGACCAATCGATCGCGAATGTTGTTTATCATTCACCATATGTTTCAACCTCTGGTAAAAGATCGGTCCCATGAAAATACTACATTCGTGTTGTTCACCAGTCAATCCATTGTAAAGCAATTCATTCCCTCGTGATTCATAACCTAGACGCAACAATTCTTCGCAAATCGTATGAATCTCTAATTCGCCAAAACTCGTGCCGTCGCCAAACAATCCCAAATGTACCAACACTTTTGTCATAATTGTTTCTTTCAAATGCGCAATTGTCATACGCGATGGTATAGCATGCGGATTCAATATAATATCTGGACGAATACCTGATGCGGTAAAGGGCATATCTTCTTCGGGTATAATATTACCAATTGTACCTTTTTGTCCACTGCGTGACGAAAACTTGTCTCCAATCACCGGTTTTCTCACGGTTCTTAGTCGCACCTTGGCGAAATTATAACCGTCGCCATTTCGGTCAATATAATTCTTGTCAATATAGGTCTCCTCATCTGTACGGTAAATACGACTTTGATCTTCATATTTAATCAGTTTGGTATGATCATTACGATTTTCTTTAATCGGCACGACTTTTGAAATAATGACATCACGATTTTCGACCAATGTATTTTCTGGTATGACTCCGCGGTTATTGACCTTTTGGTAATTTGCGAATTTCATTCCCTTTGTTTTTGTCGGATCCGGTTTACAACGAATTTCTTCATCACCATTGATTTTCTGTTTGTCTTCGTCTTTTTCGGTATGATAAATTGTTGCTTGGAATAATCCACGATCAATGGATCCCTTATTGAATAACAAGGAGTCTTCCTGGTTATAACCCGTATGCGTCATAATTGCGACCACCACATTGAAACCAGAAGGGATCTTGTTTATTTTAATCATATCCATAATACGCGTATCCACCAAAGGTCGCGCCGGGGTATTCAAGACATACGCGGTTTTATCCATTCTGTTATCAAAATTGGTCACATAAACACCCATTGCCTGTTTTGCCTGAGCACATTGATACGTATTGCGCGGCGATTGATTGTGTTCCGGAAAAGGAATACATGATGCCAACACACCAAAGATTGTACTTGGATGAATTTCACAGTGAGTATGTTTAAACATTTCTTTTTTATCTCCAGTGTCCATCAAATCCGCAGGTTTCATCGCAATCATGCTCCAGGATTGTTCTTCTGGATCAATATATTCAATAATAGATTCGCCAATACTACAATTGGTAATCAAATCATTCCAACCGACTTTTCCACATTTAATATCTTCTATAATGCGTTTCTTGATCAAAATATTATTATCCCGAACCCGCAACAATGGTCGCGTCAATCTGCCCGCATCGTTACACACCCGGATTTCGTTGAATTTATAATCAAACACGATGGATGTATAGACATTGATGATACCCATGTATTTTTTCTCCTTCAACATTTGATACAGTTCCACCGGGTTTTCACTAATACCAACCCAAGCACCGTTAATAAACACTTTTGTTTTTTCATACATCTCGCGCGCACTCAAATTCTGTACAGGAATAATACTTGGCAATACATAGTCATACAAAGGACCACTGTTGGAATGAATCGTCACATGTGTCATGTAACTTAAATTTTTTACAACACCAACGGATTGACCTTCAGGGGTTTCCGCGGGACACAAGAATCCCCATGACGTATTATGAAGTTTGCGCGGTGGAATTAATTTACCGCTTTTATCAACCGGAGTAGAAATTCTACGTGCATGACTTAAACTCGAAACATATGTCAACCGGTTAAGCACCTGTGCGACGCCTACCTTGTTACTATTGTTCACATGTTTAATACCAAAATCACCTGTTGAAAGCGCGCGTTTAATACCGTTTTCAATCGTGGTTGACTTGATGATTTTATAAATATTGGTCATGTTGATAATATTCAGATAATCATCTGTAGATCTCCATGAACCCGTATTGATTTCTTTAATCACCTGTTTTTCCATATCTTTTACTAATTTGTTGAAATAATTACGAAATAAATTGTTTAAAAGCGCTCCCGTTAAATCAACTCGTTTATTCAAATAAGAATCACGGTCGTCTTGTTTCATTAAATCAAAACTCGTTTTCAATAGCATATTCGCAGTGTAACCGAGGAAATATATTTTTTGTTCCACTGTGGTACAATGCGGGAATAAATCGTTCGACAAAATATCCGCGGTAAATTCCGCTTTTTTTCTAATTCCAGTTTCCTTGTCCATGTTAATTGGGGTAAACATCACATAACTGGTAATATATCTGACCGCATCTTCCTTTGTCATACAGGTGTTTGACTCAATGATTGACGCTTGTAACGCCTTTAATAATTCCTTGTTCTTTTCGTCGTCAATATCAAGCAAGATATGTTCGCAAATATCTTTATCAGACAATACGCCTAGCGCTCGAAATACAATAAATAATGGTAGCGGTTGTTTTACACGCGGTAATTGTAGGTAAAGCGGACAACCAAACCCGTTGTTCTTGGATGAAATCATCATATTGATTTGTTTTGGTGAAATACATTTAAAATCGGGGACGGATTTCACCTCCGCCATCCAGGTATACTTGGTATTGTTCTTTGAAACATTAAAGCAGTACACACGATTTTCCGCTGCGCGTTCTTGACCCAATACGGTTTTTTCGGATCCGTTAATAATGAAATAACCACCCGCGTCAAATTTACATTCACCCGTATGACTATTGTCCACGTGTTTATATTGATTCAATACACAAATGTTTGATTTCAACATAATAGGTAATTTCCCAATATGAATTTTAGGGAGATTTTTATAAAAGGTTTGAATATTTTCTAAATTTGGACCATTTCTTACCATAAACTTGAGATTCATATCAATGGTCATTGCGGAAGCATAAGTGAAATTTCGTAATCGTGCCTCCTGCGGAAACATAAGCTTTGTCGCACCATTGTTTTCATGTATTTGTGGGCGATAAATATGGAAATTTTCAAAAGTCACATAAATTTCAAGAGAATATTTGCCACTTTTTGCGTCATAATCTTGTTCCGACGCGATTCTTACTGGATTAAACATCTCAATGGTCTTTTGAATTTGATATGAAACAAAATTATTATAAGACTCAAGTTGATGACGAATCAATCTATCTAAATGTTGACCCTTAAAATATGTTTCAATAATTGTCCACGGGATTTCAATGTATTGATCATTTTTAAGATCAAATTCTTCATCCTTTTTTTGTTCCTTTTCTTCGGTTGAGCAAATTTCTTGTTCTTTATTCATGGTTGGTATTATTGAAAACATAAGTGGGGTTACATTCTATTTCAATTTATTTTTAAATTGTTTTCATTATTAGTTTGTTTTTTGTTTTATCAAATGTATTTACAATTACATTTCATAATATATTTTACATTCTTCTTCTTCTACGCGTTTTCCTAGATTTCCTGGATTTCCTGGATTTCCTGGATTTTCTAAATTTCCTAAATTTTTTAGATTTTTTACCTCCCATACCAAATAAACTTAAAAAAAACCCTTTTTTAGGTATAGGTAATGTATTTGTATCCAAATAGTTAATATATTCATCTAACAATGCTTCCTTATCATACCAAGAATTATTTTCAATAGGTTTATATTTTTTCTCAAAAGTTTCTAATAATTCATTATTTCCGGAATTACGTATTCTATTTAATTTTTCTTCCTGTATTTGATTAAATTTACTTGCTTGATTCGCAGCATCCATCGACATTTTATACAATATACAAATATATTTATTTTATAAAAAACATACCTAAATATAAGTTTTGTTATTCAATAAATGACAAACAAGTATTATGATTATTCGCTTTTTTTAGAAAATATAAATAAAAAATATGAAAATATAGATACATCAAAGACAACCACAAATATTGATGAAATCAATAAAAATTATGAATTATATAATTCATTTTATAATTCAAATAAAATATTTCACTATTATTTACCCGAAAAAAATTCCGAAAATGTAAATAACCCAAATAATAGTCCAGAAGAAAGTATTGATCCTGAGAATAAAGACGCTGATAAATACAAACCGGGATCATACGCTTCCTGTATGAACTATAGCTCAACATTGTCGCTTTTTGAACCAGGACCTGTAACCAAACCTACAAGCGAAACAAAAAAAAGAAAAAAACCAGAATTAAAGATTATTATACCAGATCCAATAATAAAGAAAAAAGTCTCCATAAAAACAAAAATCAACAAATTAACAGATCTTCTTGATTTGATTGAGAAATATCCGTTACAAGAAAATATTGAATATGATATTAATATAACATCTCTCAACAAAATCAAAACGGAATTGGTGGAATTGAATCAAATGATTGGAATGAAAGAATTGAAAGAAAATGTCGTTGACCAATTATTGTATTACATACAAGATTTGAGTAAAAACTCCAATGATTATATGCATACAGTGATATATGGTCCCCCAGGTACAGGAAAAACTGAAATTGCGCGTATCATTGGGAAAATATTTGCGAATTTAGGCATATTGAAAAAAGGTGGTTTCAAAAAGGTAACACGTAGTGATTTGGTCGCTGGTTATTTGGGTCAGACCGCAATAAAAACCAAGGAAGTCATTGAAGAATGCTTAGGTGGTGTCTTGTTTATTGACGAGGCGTATTCCCTGGGAAATAATGAAAAACGCGACAGTTTTTCCAAAGAATGTATTGACACTTTGTGTGAGTCATTAAGTAATTACAAGGACCAATTGATGGTCATTATTGCCGGATATGAAGAAGAATTGAAAGACTGTTTTTTCACTTATAATCAGGGATTAGAATCGCGTTTCACCTGGAGATTCAAAATAGACAATTACAAACATGATGACTTGTTTAATATTTTTACAAAAAAAATAAAAGATAGTGGATGGACATATGATGAGAAAAATGAAAAAATATCAGCAGAATGGTTTGAAAGAAAAATGCCCTATTTCAAATTTTATGGAAGAGATGTTGAAAACATGCTTTCAAAGATAAAAATTTGCCATAGTAGAAGAGTGTTTGGAGATCCGGACAGTGAAAAAACAAAAATCACTTTTGAGGATTTAGAAAAAGGGTTTGAGATGTTTTTGAAAAATGATGAGGTGAAAAATCGTAAAAATTCGCAAGAATTAAACAAAATGTTGATGAGTATTTATGTTTAGAATTCTTAAGGTTTAGAATTAGGGTTTAGTCGTTTTATACGTAATTTTGTATTTGAATTATATTTCGTAAAATAATTACGTATAAAATATTGAAAGATTATAATATGTCAACAAAAAAAATAACAGTAAATCCAGATTTATTTAATATGAGTGGATCAACTAGAAAAAATAGGGGTGGCGAAAAAAAAGCTAAGCCTGTATTACCGATTCAAATCAATGAAAATTCTTTGAAGAAAAAGTTTTTAAATCGTATTAAAGAGCATAAAAATAAAGAAAAAGTAGAAAGTGGGGTAAAAAGTGGAAGTGGTCCGCAAAATGAAATCAGGATGAAAGAGCAAATTGCGAATCAAGGCAATGATGGAGATGAATTTCGCGATTCCTTACAATACTTGTCATTATTATCAAAGAAGAAAAAAGAAGATGATGTCAAAAAAAGAAATGTCGCAACATTACAAAACAAAACCGTAAAAAACCCGTATTCCCAGCCTGCGTCAAATATACCTCCACATGTTGAGTTGGAATTACCAGAAGAATTAAAAGAACCTATTCGGGTACCACCAGAAGCTCCTGTGATGAATTTGAATTTTGATGATAGTTATAAAAATTATTTTAATATTAATAATCAAAACAATAATCACTTTCAACAAACACCTATACAAACACCTATACAAAACCAACCAGAAGTGAATTCTTTTCATCCAGAAAATGACCCTCCCTATGGTTGTTTAAAAAACGCTAACAAACCGACTTACCGCACATGGGTAAAAACCAAAAGAAATACTAGCGAATCTGATGAAATAATACCATCATCAACAACATATTCATCAAACATTCATTTCTCTCCTGATCCTCAAAATGAAAGACAAAAAAGACTAGAACAATTAAGAAAGAAAATGAAGGAAGATGAAATACAGAAATTAAACTCATATAATAATCCCATAACAATGCCAGAAAAAGAAACGCAAATTTTAATTAACGACACCCAACCAGTTTCACAAGGCGGTGCCTCAAATTCCACGGAAGACGAACCCGATAAACTCTATATTAAAAAAACGATTAAGAAAAAGTATACACTCGGTAAATCGACACTTTATCGAAAAGTAGGCATATTAATCAAAAACAACGCTACGCGTAAGAAAATATTAAATGCCCAAAAGGACTTAAAGAAAAAATCCATTCACGACGTGAAAAAATATTTGGTAGAACGCGGTTTATTAAAAGTGGGAAGTAACGCGCCAAATAATGTATTAAGAAAAACCTACGAATCCGCCATGTTAACGGGTGAGGTGGTAAATCAAAACAAGGATATTTTAATACATAATTTGATGAATGATACAGGTGACCATGTATAATGTATTTCTTGGTTTTTATATTTACACCCTTGAAAATTTTAAACATTCATTTTAGATAAGTTTTTGTCGTTTTGTTAATTTTTGTCGTTTTGTTAATTTTTGTCGTTTTGTTAATTTTTGTCGTTTTGTTAATTTTTTATTTATTTTCTTTCTCTTTTTGCCGCCCTTTAAATGATAAATCATATATTCGGATTCTGGTATAAATCCGTTTTGTTCATAAAATTTTTTAGCTTCTGGTAATGAAAATATCACAATTTTATGTAAATCTAAGTTTTTTCCTAAGTTTTTCAATATATTTAATAACTCAGAACCTCTTTTTTTATCAGTATTATTATCAGGAACACATATACCTTTTGTCATAAGTACGTCTTTATTGGCAATTTTCATAATTCTAAAATTTACTAATCCTAATATTTCATACCCACCATGTATGAATATAGTTGTATTTTTATCATATAATATATTTGTTTTTAAATATTCAAGCATAGGGCTTCCTCTACAAAAGTCTTCTGTAATAAACGAATGTATTTGTTTTCTTTGGTCTGTTATAGGATTACCATCATTAAACTCAATTATCTTTAGATCAAGTAAAGCATTTTTTATCCTTTCATTATCTGTTATAAAAAAAAAACGATCCATATAATTTACAAAAGAAATTAATTTTACTTAAATATAATTATAACTCGCAAAAATCTAAAGAAAATATATAAAATAGAAGTTTGTAAATCATAAATGTGTAAAATAAAAATCAAAATATTATTTGACAAATACAAATTAAAATGGAATTAAAGAGAGAAATATATAGTATATTAGGAATAAGATAGGAATACATTATGGCATTATTAAAAGAATATTTAGAATTAACCAAAAAATATCTCCGCGAATACGGAGAGAAAACCGTCGTATTGATGCAAGTCGGTGCTTTTTTTGAGGTTTACGGTTTACAAGACAAAACGAGTGGAAATGTTTTTGGAAGTAAAATCACCGAGTTTTCCATCATTTGCGACCTCAATATTGCCGACAAAAAAATCTGCGTGGGTGCGGACTCGGTCATTATGGCTGGATTTTCCCATTACATGATTGATAAATACATTAAAAAATGTCAAGACGGCGGTTATACAATTGTCGTATATACACAAGACGAACAAAACAAAAACACTACCCGGAGTTTATCCGGTATTTATTCCCCAGGAACATATTTTGACCCGGTTTCATCCGTACAAATGACAAACAATACTACTTGTATTTGGATTAACACTGTAGATACATTTTGTTTTAATCATATTAGCGCGTTACCGCGAGGCAACAATATGCGGGTCTATGTCGGAATGGCAAACATAGATGTCATTACCGGGAAAACCAGTATTTTTGAATTTAACGAGACTTATTTGTTGAGCCCGACTACCTTTGACGAATTAGAGCGTTTTATTTCTATTTATAAACCAAGTGAATGTATATTGATTGGAAATATTGGTGAAAAAGAAATGGAACATGTGATTAGTTACGCAAATATTGAATCCAAATCTATACATAAAATATGTTTAAATGATGACCAAAGTCACCCGGATATCAAAGAAAAAATCCGGCGTACATTGAACTGCGAAAAACAAATATACCAGCGGGAATTATTGACAAAGTTTTATGAAATATCCGACTTTGACGCCTTTTATCAGAATTTTTACGAAAACAGTATTGCCACGCAGGCGTTTTGTTTTCTATTGAATTTCATTTATCAACACAATCCGTATTTGGTCAACAAAATCAGCCAACCTAAATTTGAAAATTGTAGTGACCGACTCATACTTGCGAATCATTCCTTGAAACAGCTCAATATTGTAGATGACAATAATTACAGTGGAAAATTCTCATCCGTTGAAAAAATGTTGAATGTATGTATTACGTCCATGGGAAAACGCCGGTTTTCCAATCGTCTTTTAAACCCCACAACCAATATAGATGAGTTGAATAATGAATACAATATTACTGAGCATATGCTTGGCACCGGAGACAAATACGAATTTTTAAAAAACAAATTGGTTGTTATCAAAGATATTTCCAAATTGGTGCGCCAAATCATTATGAAAAAAGTATCGCCAAAAATGCTGATACAATTTTATAAAAATCTACAAATTACTGACTCGGAACTTTTTCACCCAATTTTCACCGAGGACACCGTTTTCATAAAATATTTACAAGACAAAATACCAGATGTTTTAAATATTTCCGTTTATTGTAAACGCATTTGTGAATTTATAGTTTCACGCCTGGATATTTCATTATGTGATGAAATAGAATCCTTTAGTAATTTTGAATTAAATTTTATCAAAAAGGGTATTGATATTGAACTTGATGAGAGAAATGAAACCCTCCTGGAATCTAATGATAAATTAGAGGCAATTCGCGGTTTTTTGAACTTGTCCATATCAAAATTTGAAAAATCGGGGAAAACAAGCGATTATGTGAAGATTTACGAAACCGAGAAGAATTCCTTTAGTTTAGTCGCCACAAAACGCCGATGTAATATTTTGAAGGAAAATTTTTTAAAACCCACAATTGTCAACCTAAAATATGTTTCCTCTTTTGATGGACAAAGCAAAACCTTTGATTTCAAAGCAGAATTGTTTTTTTCAACTCAAACCGCATCAAATGACGCAATCACCAGTGCCACGATTCAAGAATTGTGTAAAAACATTTCAACGATTAAAATACAAATGAAGGAATTAATCACGCGGATTTATTTGGAAATTCTAGGCAAAATGGAGCAATATTTGAATGAAATCAATACAGTTGTTGAATTTGTCACCTTGTTGGATGTCGTATATGCCAAAAGTGTGATTGCCAAAAAATACAATTATTGTCGACCGGTAATTGCTGGTGGTAAAAAATCCTTTGTCAATGCGCGCGGTTTGCGCCATTGTTTAATAGAACATTTACAACAAAATGAATTATATGTGGCAAATGATATTGTGTTGGGTAATCACGTGGTAAATGGAATTCTTTTGTATGGAACCAACGCGGTTGGTAAAACCAGTTTTATACGAGCCGTCGGTATAGCAATTGTCATGGCGCAAGCCGGGCTTTATGTTCCGTGCTCGTCATTTGAATATTTACCATACAAGTATATATTTACGAGAATTTTAGGAAACGACAATATTTTCAAGGGTCTTTCTACATTTGCTGTTGAAATGTCAGAATTACGCACGATATTGCGATTAGCAGATGAAAAAAGTATTGTTTTAGGTGATGAATTATGCTCGGGAACAGAAAGTATATCCGCGACGAGTATTTTTGTTGCCGGGGTGAAACAATTGGAGGAAAAAAACGTGTCATTTATATTTGCCACGCATTTACACGAAATTGTTGACTATGATGAAATACGCGACCTGAAAAGCGTATTATTAAAACACATGTCTGTCATGTATGACCGCGAAAATGACAACTTAATTTATGACCGTAAATTAAAAGACGGACCTGGGGATAATATGTATGGTTTAGAAGTATGTAAATCTTTGAATTTACCAGAGTCGTTTTTGGAATTGGCGCATAATATTCGTATGAAATATCATCCAGTTTCAGGTAGCATATTGTCTTTAAAAACATCGCATTATAATGCGAAAAAAATAGTTGGAATATGCGAAATGTGTAAAAAACAAATGGGAAAAGAAGTACATCATTTACAACATCAGCGCGAAGCAAATGAAAACGGTGTCATACAACAGGAAAATGACGCACCTTTTCATAAAAATCGTGCCGCAAATTTAATGAGTTTGTGTGAAAAGTGTCATGATAAAATTCATAGCCATAGTGAAACAAAAGTAAAACATAAAAAGGTGAAAACTAGTAAAGGAATTAAATTGTTTTAGAAATAAACAACAAAATGTAAAAAACAAAATGTAAAAAAAGCAAAATGTAAAAAAACAAAAAATAAAATTGAAGTAAATAGATTTAAATATTTATTTCAATATAAATAATATATAGTATATACAAAATGATTATTCCTATTAAATGTTTTACTTGCGGTATGATTTTAGCAGATAAATATCGTTACTATGTCGAAGAAGTAAGAAAACGTAAATTAGAAAAAAATATTGATGTAGATAAAGTAATGTATTTGACCAAAGAGTTTAGACAAAAAACCCCAGAAGGTGAAGTCATGGACGAGCTATTATTGAAACGAATGTGTTGTCGTCGTCACATGTTGACACATGTAGATATTGAATAATGAAACCAAGAAAATTTTATTCTTTATATATAATAAATACAAATATGTATAAAAAATACTACAAAACCAGAAAAAATAAATTCATAAAAAATAAAACCAGAAATAATAAAACCAAAACAACAAAGGAAAACAAGGATGAATATGCCCAAGTATTAGACGCAATAATGGTTTTCAATTACAAAACAGATTGGGATCAAGTGTTTAACTCGAAAGAAGAAAGACAAAAACATCTTGATGAAAATATAAAATTATTAAGGGAATCTATAGATAAATATATTCAAAAAAGAAGTGAAAATATAAATAAAGCAATCATAAAGTCTTGATAATATTTTTTGTAGGTAAAAATATAATATTGTCATTTATATATAATTAAAGTAATGACAAAAACACGTAAAACATTAAGAAAACAACAAAAACAAAAACAACAAAAATTGTGGAATATGCGAGGTTGTTCAAAAAAAAATAAAAAATGTGTGAGTGGAGGAGGGTGTAGTTGCGGTAACCCTTTTTTTGGAGGTAATCAACGCGGTGGAGGTTGTGGATGCGGTGCGTCTATTTTAGGTGGTCAACAAACTCAAAGCGGAGGTATGAAAATGGGGGGAAGTGATCCAGCCCTCATTGGCAGTCCATGGACGGCAAACATTAGCAGCTGGCCCGGTGTAGCAGGAAACGCCGGACAAAGTAATTTTTTTTCTTTGAATAATTACACGCCATTTAGTCCAGAAACACAAATGGGACAAGAAAGAGTAGGCGCAATTTTTCCTCCAGAAAATGTCAAATATTTGGTAAGAGGCGGAGGAAAACGCGGAGGAAAACGCGGAGGAAAAAGTAAAAAGACTCAAAAATATCAAATTCATAAAAATAAAATTAAAAAAATATTAAAAGGTGGATCTAGTTTTATTAGTCAAGATTTATTAAATAGTGGAAGAAGTATTGCATATGGTTTAGGAAGTGCGTATAATACTTTATTGGGATATCCATTACCAGTTGACCCACTACCATATTCAGACCAATACAAAAAATTCTAAATATAAATATAAAATTATAATTTTTTTTATAAAATAATATTATATTTATATATTTTATAAAATGGCTTTTCCAAAAACCTTAAAGGAGTTATGCACCCCCGCATTTATATATTTTATATTATCTGTTATCGGAATTTTAATAGCTGCCCTAAGTAATTTAGGTAATACAAACATTTATACTTTAGGTAGTTTTTCATCACCTGTCCCAAATACCATGTTGGTATTTATTGTTAAATTAATTTACATTTTCTTCTGGACATGGATTCTTAACTTGATGTGTAAAGATGGACATAGTGAAATTTCTTGGTTCCTAGTATTATTACCATTTATTCTATATTTTTTAATTTTAGTGTTTATTTAAATTGTAAATTGTAAATTATGAAAAAAATGACATTATAAAATATATTATTATATTTGTATATTTTATAAAATGGCTTTTCCAAAAAAGTTAAAAGAATTGTGCACTCCGGCATTTATATATTTTGTATTATCTGTTATTGGAATTTTAGTAGCTGCCCTAAGTAATCTTCGTGGTAACCGTAATATGTATACTTTAGGTAATTTTTCAACCCCAGTTCCACATACTGGTTTGGTATTTATTGTTAAATTAATTTATATCCTATTTTGGACATGGATTCTTAATTTGATGTGTAAAGATGGACACCGTGAAATCGCGTGGTTCCTAGTATTATTACCATTTTTATTATATTTTTGGGTTCTTGTATTTATGAAAAGAACTGGTTTTGAAGCTTTTAAAAATTATGAAGACGAAGACAAAGAAGAAGAAATAATTGAAGAAGAATTCACTAATAAAAAAGAAAAATTCACTACTAAAAAAACTCATATGGATCTTCCTGTTCCAAACGGATATTAATTCATTTATTTTGAATCTAGTTAAAACGTAAATTTAATATATTTTAATATGTTTTCATATTATATATGACAACAAATAATATGAAAAACTTTAGAAAAATAAAAAATGGTATTTTTTACAAAGAAAATGGTTGGAATTATGTTTCCTTAAAAGGCGCTCCAAGTGAGGTGGGATTTGCCCATGGGTATTTACTTGCTGATGAATACAAAAAAGCACTTGAAGTCACTAAATTCACTACCTTATATCAAACCGGTTACACATGGGATTTTTTTGTAGAATCATCCAAAAAATTATATAATGACACCATTAAAACCGTTTTCCCCGATTTATATGAAGAAATGGAAGGAATGGCAAGAGGATGTACCGACGCAGGAGTACCAACAACCGTCGATGAAATCATTGCCTGGAATAATTCAATTTCTTTATTGGGATATTGGTTTCCTCATTCCGATGTAATGAAGGACAAAGGCACTCCTGGAGGTTTAGAAGGTGGTGGCGCCAAGGATCGATGTAGTGCCTTTATTGCGGTTGGCGATTATACCACCGACGGTAAAATTGTCGTTGCCCATAATTCATTCACTGATTTCACCGACGGTCAATATAATAATTGTATTATTGACATTCATCCAAACAACAAACAATATCATCGCATACTTATGCAGTCGCCTCCTTGTTATATATGGAGCGCGACTGATTTTTTTGTAACTAGTAAAGGGATTATTGGAACCGAAACCACTTTTGGCGGTTTTATTCCTTTTGAAAATAAATATCCGATTTCTTGCCGAATTCGAAAAGCCATGAATGAAGGTAATACCTTGGACGATTATGTGAATATTTTATGGGAAGGCAATTCAGGCGATTATGCAAACTCGTGGTTATTTGGTGATATCAATACCAACGAAATCATGCGCCTTGAATTAGGATTAAAATACAAAAATGTTGAACGAACTACTAACGGGGTTTTTATTGGATTTAACGCGCCGTATGATCCGCAAATTCGTAATTTGGAATGCTCTAATACCGGCATGGACGATGTGCGAAGACATCAGGGCGCGCGCAAGGTGCGTCTCGGTGATTTAATGGCGGAAAACAAGGGCAAACTCAATGCTGAATTGGCAATGAAACTGATTGCTGACCATTATGATGTCTATTTGGGTAAAGAAAATATGTGCTCCCGCACCATTTGTAGTCATTATGATTTGGACGCTCGTGAATACATGTCTGACCCGGGCAGACCCAAACCATTCCAGGCGCGCGGTGCGGTGGATGGATGCGTTGCCGATTCAAAGATGATAAAAAATATGTCATTTATGGGACGATTTGGTAATTCTTGTGGCACTCCATTTATCGTGGATGAATATATAAACAAAAACCGTGTATGGGCACACTTGAAACCATATTTGGTGGATCGTCCAACGCAACCCTGGACATTGTTTTCTTGTACGACAACCGAACATAAAAAATCCCGCGGAAAAAAGAAAAGGACCCTTAAAAAAAAATCATCAAAACAGACTTTTGAAAAAGTAAGGGAAGATACGCCTTATCCCATTAAAATTGAGGAAAATATTACATCTTCCGCACCTGTTGTTATAGAAAGTTTACCGGAAGAAAAAGAAAGACCTGTTGCTGAACTATGAATATGAATATAAATATAAATAATTTTATAAATGACACGTATAACATTATAAAATTATTTTCTAGATTTTTTAGATTTCTTAGATTTCTTAGATTTCCTAGATTTTTTAGATTTTTTAGATTTTTTAGATTTCCTATAATTTCTACTTTTTTTTACACGTCCACCTCTTTCAACTATCATATCATGATCCATCGTATCATCATCCATCGTATCATGATCACTATCATCATTATAGACTGGCCTATATGTTCTGTGTGGATCGTATATTGAAGCTCTAACTACTTCTAGTTCTCCTGGTGGAGGGATCAAAACAACGCCGCTTTTATCATAATCTGTAGAAGGCTCTAATGAATATATTTCACCACTAACAATCATACCGTGTATCGCTTTAGGGCTAACTAAATTTCGTCTTTGTTGGGGATCTGTATTTATTTTTCTAATAAAATCTGCGATTTGTTTATATTTAACTACAGTATCTTTTATTCGTGTCCAGCCGGGCGGATTTGTTCCAGGTATCCAAGCCATGTTTTCCAGGAATGTTAGTTTCTCTTGGTAGGTCAACAATTCTAAGAGATCATTTATTTCCGATTCCTCCAAAAAATATAAGGAGTCGGGTTTTGTTATATCGTAATTATACAATAATTCTTGAATTTTTTTAAGATTTGTTGAATTCATAAGTACATTAAATGCGTCAATCGTGGATTTCTTTCCTCCCCACGTTACATTAAAAGATGTACCATACAAATGTTTCAACATTCCTGTCATTTGTGGTTGATCCCAATTCTCAAAATTAAACAGAGCACAATTGATCGCATAATCTAGATTTGCCATAAATTTTAAAATATCTTCCATTGTATCAATGACTTCGGGCGCGTTTGTCCCACGATCACTTTCCACAATAAATAAATCTGTTGTTTTATACCCCGCGACTTTGATACGGTCAATTTCATAATTAGACCTAGAAACTTTATTATACAAATCAATTATTTTAGCTATGTATCTTTGTGGAATACCGCTTAGCGTGGTTTCCGAAACATTAACTACTCTACCAAAATCTAATAATTTGGAAAGTTCTTCTGTTTGATTCGTGTCTGGATTCGGACGGTCTGGTTTCGCCAATATATTCCTTGTATGACAATCATAATTAAATAATTTTAGTTTCGTAAACAAGGTAAATATTTGGGCGAGCGCATAATTAATATCTTGAGAACGCGCTTCACTATTATCGACATCGGCCAATTCTATAAAACCGTAATTTGCCATCTCCATGAAAATCATTCCTAAACTCAAATTCGCATTATTGTTCAATGATCCTTCAATATAATCCAGTATTTGAATTGATATAGGGTCTCTAACTAATAATTTTAACACATTTATTAATTCAATCCCCTTTGTAGAATTAAAATGTGAAAAATCAACAACAGACATGGTAACTGGATTTCCTGATGGTGATAGAGTAGAAGTATATATATTTTGTTGATTAAATGCCTCATTAAAAAAATCTTGAAACGTTTCTGTTTCTTTTTCATACAATTTACCGCCAACATTCATTTCTTGAAGGCGGTCGTTACCTGTTTGAGAAAGTATCGCAAATTTCACAACTAATGTATAAACTGGTTTAGTAAGGGCGGTTTTTTCGTCGTTTAAAGCCATAAATTGGGCAAGATTGGGGTCATGTGGTATATCTAATCTAAATATATAGCCGGATTTTGATCCATGCGCTATACATTTTAATATCGCTCCTGGTGTGCGAATCATCTCTAATACGGCCTCAAAACTAGAAATAGTTGTATTTATTTTTTTTACGCCTCCCCTAAATATTTGTCTCTTTTTTGATTGTTTTTTTCCATGCTTTTTACGCCGACCAAGATTTGACATTATATTTATATTATAGTAATATATATTATAGTAATATAAATTATTACTAAATTATTACTAAATATTATACTATAACCCTATTCACTTCCAAAAAATGCGCCCTTGCCCATATTAAAGTCACTCAATTTGGTAACGACATACTTATTCTTGTCAATCAATGGTTTAATCAAATCTTTTATGGAAATCAAGCCGATAAATAAGGTCTTGTCATAAATGAGTAAATGACGAATGTATCCATCTTTTAATTGAGGATTTTTTACAATCAAAAATTTTACAAGTATTATCATAGCCGTCTTTATGGTTTAAGTAATAATTGACGGCGGATAATTTATAATCAACGCTTTTATGCTTCATATAATAGATAGATAAAAATTATATTAAGCGTGCCATTTTAAATCTTCAAGGGTGTAAATTATTTTATTTGTATTTATTTTGTATTAAAATTATTTTTATATATACTAATTATAAATGTCTACCACATCCTGGGTTTCTCCTATAAATGCGGCGTATGGTTTAACCAACGATGGTACACGTATATATGTATCAAATACTCAAGATAATGGAGGTTATGGTTCATATGTTAATAGTTATAAAATATCAGATATAACTGATACTAGTAGTTATCTTTTAGCTGGAGGAAATAATACTATAGGACCATTAACAATTGACAATAACTACGTATATGCGTCTTATGCTGACCAAAGTCAACCATATGTTGCTACAATAAATTATCCAACAATGTCATCTGTTGGTATTACTTTTGGTTTTAGTTCATATCAAGATGAGAGTGAACAAAATGTAAGTCCAAGCACATCTGCAATTGTTATAGCCGGTAATTATTTGTATGCTTCATTCTCCAACGGATTTTTAGGAAGATGTACACTAACAACCACACCAAGTGGCGATGCTTACTATAACGATTCTGATTTTGGTTCAACAAACAACTCCTATTATGGTCCAGTTGGATACAATAACTTAAATAATATATTACCGTCTAACACACCAACAGCATTAGCTACAGATAATACCTATTTGTATGTAGGGTGTTCTACTGGAACAATTGTACGAATGACACTATCATCAGTAAATAGTCAGTATAATGGTTATACTGATGCGGCAATTTGGTTATCTGGACTTTCCGGCATAACCGGACTAACTGTTTCAAGCGGCAACGCATATTTATATGTATTATCAAGTTCTGCTTCTACAATTAGACAAGTTCGGTTGTCTGACGGTTCAATATTATCTACATATACTTTGACTGGTGGAAGTTACGCTAATCATTTATATAACGGAATAGTTTCAAATGGAAGTTATTTATATGCTGCTTATTATGGAACTGGTGGTGATACAAATAACGGTAGTATTCTACGATATGGTGCGGGATCATCAAATGTCCCATGTTTTGGCGAAAACACAAAAATACTTTGTTATAACAGCGAAAAATCATTAGAAGAATATGTTTTGATACAAGATATCCGAAAGGGAACGTTGGTGAAAACTTTATTAAACGGCTATGTTCCGGTTCATATGATTGGTAAAAGAACAATTCAAAATTATGCTAACAATGAAAGAATCAAAAATCGTTTATATAAATGCTCCAAACAAAATTATCCGGAAATAATTGACGATGAAGATTTAATTTTAACAGGGTGTCATTCTATTTTAGTACCACATTTAACAGATGCGCAAAGACAACAAACAATAGAAGAATTAACACAAATTTATGTTACAGATAAAAAGTATCGTTTGTTAACATTTTTAGACCCTCGTGCGGAAATTTATCAAGTAGATGGTGATTTTCCAATTTATCATTTCTCACTTGAAAACGACAATTATTATATGAATTACGGGGTTTATGCCAATGGATTATTAGTAGAGTCCTGTACTAAAAATTATTTGGAAAGATTATCAAACATGACCATAATTGAATAAACGTATATTTTACACATTACACCGGTACTTTGCTCTAGTATTTGAATTTTCTCTCTTTGACTCAAATTCAAATATATAATTAATAGTAAAACAATTATAAAAAATATATGATTATTATAATATACACAAATAAAATGGATAAAGATTCTATCTCTTGGAAAATCATAGACAAATATTTTAATGATAATCCTGAAAATTTAGTGGCGCATCATTTAGACTCTTATAATAGTTTTTTTAACAGTGGAATCAATAATATATTTCGTGAAAACAATCCAATTCGTTTTATTGAAAGAGAGAACAACGACAACAGGGGAAACCAGAATCAGTGTTTCTTGTATTTAGCAGGGAAAGACGGTAGTAAAATATATTACGGTAAACCTATTATATTTGACGATCACCATACACATTACATGTATCCAAACGACGCTCGTTTGAGGAATATGACATATGGCATTACTGTTCACTATGATGTTGATGTCGATTTTATCTTTTATGAAAATGGTGAAAAGAGAGAACATTCAATTACTTTAGAAAAAATCTTTTTAGGCAGATTTCCAATCATGCTTCAATCAAATTTATGTATATTGAATTCTCTCGCACCAGATGTGCGTTTCAATATGGGCGAATGCCGCAATGATTACGGTGGTTATTTTATTATTGACGGAAAAGAAAAAGTCATTGTGTGCCAGGAAAAATTCGCAGACAATATGCTATATATACGCAAAAATAAGGCTGACAATTTATACAGTTATTCGGCGGAAATCCGATCAGTCTCGGAAGACGCGTCGAAACCCATCAGAACTTCCGCGGTCCGGTTAGTCGCACAAGGAAGCACTTATTCAAATCATCAAATTGTCGTTAGTGTACCCAATGTAAAAAAACCAGTGCCTCTTTTTATTTTAATGCGTGCTCTAGGGGTTGCCTCTGACAAAAGTATTATTGAATATTGTTTGCTTGATCTTGAAAAAAACAGTTCTTATATTGATTTATTTATACCCTCTATACACGACGCCAATTATATTTTTAATCAAGAAACGGCGTTGGAATATATTGCGACTTTCACCAAGAGGCGCACCATTACAGGCGTATTGGATATTTTAATGAATTATTTTTTACCGAATATTGGAGAGAAAAATTTCTTGGACAAGGCATACTATGTCGGTTACATGGTAAAGCGCATGTTGTATGTTTATATGGGGGAAGAACAGCCCACGGATCGCGATAATTTCAAATATAAACGCATTGAACTGTCGGGTTCTCTCATCTATGATCTTTTCAGAGAGTATTATTTGATTCAAAAAAGAGAAATCGAATTAAGTATAGACGAGGAATACTATTTTCATACCGGTAAATACACAACTAAATTTATTGGATTGATTGAATACAATTATCGCGAATATTTCAAAAAACGGACAATTGAAAGCGGATTTAAACGCGCATTTAAGGGCAGCTGGGGCGCCGAAGAACACACCAAACGCCTCGGAGTGATTCAAGATGTAAATCGTCTCTCATGGAATTCATTCATTTCGCAATTGCGTAAATTCAATTTACCATTGGACGCCAGTGCAAAAATAATCGGACCTCGTCTGCTGAATTCTTCGCAATGGGGTTATATTGACCCAGTAGATACCCCCGATGGTGGAAACATTGGTCTTCACAAACACATGTCCATTAGCACTTTTGTTACGAGTGGATTTTCCGTAAAAAAACTCATCCCATGGTTGCGTTTTAAAATCAACTTGAAATTATTACAAGAATGTAATCCAAATATATTGGCGGTTTTGACCAAAGTGTTTGTAAATGGGGCGTGGATTGGCTCCATAGAAGACCCCATGAAAACCGTTGGGGTATTGAAACTATTCAGGAGAAACGGATTATTACCCGCATTTATGAGTATTTTGTTTAATTATGAAAACAACGAAATCAGTATGTATACGGATGCCGGGCGTTTAACTAGACCTGTATATTATATTGAAGACGGAAAACCCAGTTATCATCGTAAAGATATTCTTGAATTGATTAGTAAAAACAAATTCACTTGGCAACAACTTGTTGGTGGTTTTGGTGAAAAAGAAGACAAATTATTTAGTATCAAAAACAATAAAATTTATGATATAAGTGAATTATATTCTGATAAAATCAAATTGGAAAGTGAGGTTGATGAGAGAAGTGGATCATCCTCCGAAATTACCAAGGCATCATCTAGTGGTTATTCCAAATTATACGAAGAATTTGGCAAATACAATTCAGTGGTTGAATATTTGGATACTTCTGAAGAGGAAAGCGCCTATATTGCCTTTCAAACAGACGATTTGAAAAAAAGCAAATATTATACTCACATGGAAATCGACCCGTCTCTCATTTTTGGCGTGATGGGAAATCTTATTATTTTCCCGGAAAACAATCAATTTCCCCGTGATGCGTTTTCGTGTGGTCAATCCAAACAAGCAGTATCATTGTATCATTCTAATTATCAAATGCGTATTGATAAAACGGGAGTTGTTTTGAATTGTGGTCAAATTCCGCTTATTAAATCGCGTTACTTGGAATACGTAAACAAAGAACAGCAACCCTATGGTGTAAACGCAATTGTTGCCATTATGTGTTATACCGGATATAACGTAGAAGATGCGATTTTAATCAATGAAGGAGCTGTGAATCGCGGTATTTTTCGCACAACCTATTATTCCATGTATGAGGCACGAGAAGAAAGCGCAAAAGTACAAGGATCCATGACGAATTCTTATTTTGCTAACGTGACGACTAAAAATGTATCGCGATTAAAACCCGGTTATGATTACAGCCATTTGGACCAATGGGGACTCATTGAAGAAAATACGGCGCTTGATGATAAAATGGTAGTCATTGGTAAAGTAACCTCATCCGCGTTGGATTCAGATGTTGTGATTGATTCATCCGTGTTTCCCAAAAAGGGACAATTGGGCTATGTAGATAAATCGTTTATTACCGAAGGCGAAGAAGGTTTTCGTATTGCCAAAGTCCGCATCAGAGAAGAACGCATTCCCGCAATTGGCGATAAAATGGCATCACGAGCAGGTCAAAAAGGAACACTGGGACTGATTATTCCTGAGGAAGACATGCCTTTTACCGAGGACGGTATTCGTCCTGATTTAATTATAAATCCGCACGCAATTCCATCTCGTATGACAATCGGTCAATTGGTTGAGTCGCTTCTTGGTAAAGCGTGTTGTGAATACGGCGGATTTGGTGACTGTACTGCGTTTGCGAACAAGGGTCCCAATGAGGATGTTTATGGACACATGCTGGTGAAGGCGGGTTTCAGCGCTTCTGGAAACCAGATTTTATACAATGGTATGACGGGAGAACAGTTGTTTAGTGATATTTATATTGGACCGACCTATTATATGCGTTTGAAACACATGGTGAAAGATAAGATCAATTATCGCGCTTTAGGTCCGCGCACTATGTTGACACGACAGACGGTCCAAGGTCGCGCAAATGATGGTGGTTTAAGAATCGGTGAAATGGAGCGTGATGGTGTCATGGCACACGGAGCATCGGCATTTTTGAATGATTCCTTTATGATTCGCGGTGATGAATATTTTATGGCGGTTTGTAATAAAACAGGTGCTGTCGCGATTTATAACCCTAACTTGAATTTGTTTTTGAGTCCATTTTCGGACGGTCCAATAAATTTCAATACAACTTTGGATGGAAAAATGAATATTCGTAGTGTGAGTCGTTTTGGACGTTCTTTTAGTATTGTGCGAATACCTTATGCGCTCAAATTATTGATACAAGAGTTACAGGTGATGAATATTCAAATGAGGATTATTACGGAAGACAATGTGGATCAATTATTGTCCATGTCTTATTCGGATAATATTAATAAATTATTACAGACGAATACATCCTTGGAAGAAATATCTAAAAATTATAGGACAATGGTAATTAATCAAAAGAATAAAAATGTAACCAAACAAGTGTTTGTTCCTTTTGAAGCCCCCGAGTATCCTCAACTTTCTGAAATTAGTAGTAGTGAGGAAAAGAAGGAAAATATTTCTTCATCATCAGAAATTGATTTAAATATGCCCGCGGCAAATAGTGACTTGTCTTCTTTACCGTCCAGCGAGGGTAACGCAGAGCCAGTATCACCTCCTTATGCGCCAGTATCACCTCCTTATGCGCCAGTAACACCTCCTTATGCGCCAGGATCACCCGTTTCAACCAATAGTAGCGTCCCCTTTGCGCCAGGAAGTCCTCCTTATGCGCCAGGAACACCCGTTTCATCCAATAGTAGTCTATCTTTTGCCCCAGGTTCACCTGTTCCATCTATAAATAGTAGCACAGGAAGTGTTGGCTTTAACCCAAATACACCACCTGGAACAGTTCCATTAAATATTAATATTGAAGACGCAGAAGTATTAAAAAAAGTGATTGAAGACAAAAAGAAAGAAGGAGACACATTTAAGCCAATTGTTTTTGAAAAACCCAAAGTAGAAAAATCTATTTTAGAAATAGAAGATGAAAAAACAGAAAGTGGTAAGGAAGAAAATGAATTGTCATCGTCTTCTTCATCATCAAATGATACTTCAGGTGGAAATAAAATAATCAAATTGACTTAAGATGAGAATATAAATAATATATAAATAATATAAAAATTGAATTAAAAATATAACGTTATTATATTAGTAAGATAATATAATGACGACACCACAAAGCAATTCCAGTAGTTTAATATCCTCTATATATAAGTCTCGTAAGACATTACTTGAACTTATGAAAAAACAAAATTATAATATAGACGACTATGAAAATTTTAGTATTAACGAGGTAAATTCCATGTTTCAAAACAAACAATTAGATCTTTTGTTGGAAAAAAAACCAGACGAAAACGCTCCAAAAACAGAACGCCAAAGAAAAATTTATATTAGTTATTATTTAACAAAGACATTAAGACAACAAAGTATTCAAGAAATGATTGACGATTTATTTCATTTAGAAGAAATATTAACCAAAGAAGATACGTTAATGATTATTGTAAAGGAAGATATGAATGAAACCATGACAAATCTATTAAAGCATATTTGGGAACAAGATGGTATATTGATTATTATTCAAAATATTAAACGATTACAATTCAATATACTTGATCATGTATTGGTCCCGGATCATCGCGTGTTGAATAATGAAGAGGTAGAACGGATCAAATTAAAATACAATATTATACACGATACTCAATTCCCCGATATTTCCAGGTTTGATCCGGTAGCGCAAATTATTGGTATCCGACCTGGACAAGTATGCGAAATTATTAGACCAAGTAAAACCGCAATTAACGCTTATTATTATCGTATTTGTGTTTAGGATTTATAGGTCTTTGGATTTACGGATATATTTTCCATTATTTTTTTCGGTATAGTATATAATATACAATGTCAATTAAAACAGATTATTCAAAAGATATTGATAATATTTACAAAGAATTTTCAACTGTATTGGCTACTTTTAAAGAAAAATTTGTTGATTATTATAAAAATTTGGATTCCACAAAAGATTTTGATAATGCGAAAATGAATCTTACCGATGAAATTACAAAAATCTACAATTTAAAATCAACCATTATGATTAGTATTCGTAGTGTAAATAATAATAATGGTGATTTAGAAGAAAGAATCAGCTCAGAAGAAGATAATTTAAAAGATTTGTCTGATGATTATGAACAACAAACTGGAAATAGCTCTAAAATGTTAATTAGTGACATCAAAGAAAAATACAAAATACAATATGTGGCAAACATAAGCATGTTTTTAGGTATTGTTATTATGAGTTTGATATTTTATTCTTTTTTAAAAAATGGTTCTTCTGGTTCTTCTGGTTCATCATTTCGAAGATAAAATATTTTTATTATATATTTAGATTTAATAAAAATATTATTTACTATTTACTATATATATGACATACGGAAGTTTATATTTTGGTAAAGATGGGTTTTTATATAAAAAAAATGGTGCTGTTGGTAATAGACGAATTTTTTCTTTAGGTTTAATTTGTAATCAACCAACTGACATTAACAATACATATGTATCCGGATCAGGTGTAAATGGCGCAGTTTCATCGACCAATTACGCGATTCGACGCAAAATGATTCGTAGCGCATCCAATTGTGTGAATAACAGCTGTAGTATCAATTACTATTTTTTGGGAGTACCTATCAATTAGATGATGCTTTTAGCTTTTAACTAATATTTTTTAATTATTAACGAGTATAAACTGTATACACAGTAAATTATATTATTTACTATATATATCATATGACACAAAATTCAGATATATTAACTTTAGAAAATTTACTAAAAGAATATTCCAATACAATGATTTTATATAAACAAGCACAAGAAAATTACAATTCAGCATTGAATAATATTGACAAGAAAAAATATGTGACAATTTCAGGAAAAACCTATTGGGGTACTGGTGGTATTCAACAAAAAACTGGGTCTTCTATAAGTAATTGTACTGCGCTATGTAGTAATGATGTGGCATGTAAAGGCGCAACATTTGACTCAAAAGACAACACTTGTTGGACGCGAAGTGGAAATAGTAGTTTAATAAATGGCACCGACACACAAAGCGCCATTATAAGCGAACTCACTAACGCAGCACTAAATTTACAAAGTTTAAACGATAAATTATTGTTAATGATTAATCAAATGAATGATTTAAAAATTGATAATAATGATTTATCCAGACCAGAAATTGATAATAATTACAATATATTAATATTAGATCAAAAAAATATTCAAGAAATTTTAGAAGAAAATTATAAAATTATGAATGATAATAAAAATATGGAGTTATATAATAATCAAAATCGTATTTATTATACTTTATATTCATTTATAGCATTTGTATTTGTAATTGTATTATTAAAAATGTTTGTATATCCAGAAAAGAATATGAATTGGGGTATTTTTATTTTATATACAATTTTAGCCGCGGTATTTTTATTACTAGTACATTTTTTAAGGTCAGCTAATATTTTTTTCCTATTTTTGTTAATCATTGTTGTAGTTGTATTTATAATAAGTTTATTTAGATAAGATAAGGGTAAAATACGGGCAAAATAAATGAATTATATATTAATATTATTATATATTATATATTATTATATTAATACAAATAAATATGAAAAAAATAAATAATAATGATTTAAATTTAGAAAATAATATCATTTCTGATAATAATAATAATAAAAATGATTTATCTGTGACACTAAATCAAGGAATTCAATTTAAAAAATATCAACAAAAATTTAAAACAAATAAAAGAAATAAAGATATTGCGAATGATTTAGAAAAAAACAACATTTCTGGTATAACCGGTTTTAATAAATTAAATGGCAATCAACCATCAAACATTGTAGAAGGTTTTGTTAATAGTGGATTGTCTTCTCTAGAAAGCCAACTTGCTGAATTAAAAACATTAGAAACGTCGTACTCCAATTTAATTCAACAATTAAAAATAGAACAACAAAACGCAAGAAATACAACCAATACCTATGTTGATCAAACGAATGTAAATAATAATCCGTATTTGAATAAAAATGTAACTACAAAAAGTGACGGGAGAACATATTATATTACAGGCGAAGGTGTTGCCAAATTATATGGGTCGGCATCTGATTATACTCAAATTATTGGTAAAAATAATTGCCCCTCGACCACACAACAAATTGATTCAATGCCTTCTTATATAAACACGATAGATGGTACAAATATGATTGTAGGACAACAATGTGGTAATGAAGGAAAAAACGTGCTTGTCAATAAAATGGTTTTAGATAGTGGAACAACATTTATCGGGTGTTATAATGATTCATTACAAACACCCGCAATGACAGCAATCAATAACGGATTACAAGATTATAATTTTACTAGTTGTAAACAAATGTCAGTTGATACAGGTAATCTTTATTTTGGATTACAAAATTTGAATCCAACTACTAAAAAATCCGCGTGTTATGTGAGTAATGATTATACCAAAACAACACAATACAAAAAGGCGACACCCGACACAGTTCCTTGTCAATTTGATACAAGTGATAATTATATATATGGTGGACCATTGGTAAATGCTATTTACAAAACACCAGACGCAACATATCTTGGATTATTACCTAAAAATAGGGAAACCACAGCACCAGCGATGACACTTTTGAATAGTGGAACCGCAACATTTACTTATGAAACATGTAAACAAGCGGCAAAGGACGCAAACAAGACCTATTTTGGATTACAAGATTTTAGTGAAACAAACCAAAAATGCGCATGTTCACTGGGGAATGATATTAGTAAAATAAACTCGAATATTAATGCTAGCTCGACATCATACACTACAGGAACTACCGATAAAAAAAAATACGGTAAGGGTGAGAATATTGCGATTTATCAAGTTGATACTCAAAAAAGCTATTATATTGGTTGTTATAACGACAATGAAACTTCACCTGCGATGACAGCCGTTGAATCTGGGACAAGTAATTATTCTTTTGACTCATGTCAACAATCTGCGATTACTAGTGAAAAAAAATATTTTGCTTTACAAGGCGGTAAAAAAGGGACATCCAAATGTTTTGTCGGCGATGATTTAACTGCTGCGCAAAAATATGGTTTGTATGAAGCATGTATTGTAAATTCAGCGGATCAAAATAAATATGGTGCGAATGGAATAAATGCTGTTTATCAAATGAATGCTGTAGGAGATCCATCATATATGGGTAAAATGGGGTATATAGATAGTAATTCAAAATTATTAGAATATCCAAGTACTATGATTACACCCGGAACAAATTATAGTAAATATGTTGGATATGATAGTAATAGTAACACTCTAAAAACTATGCCAAATACAACTTATACCGCATGTATTGATGAATGTAATTCGAGTAATAACTACTATGGTTTCGTATTTAATAATACTAGTAAAATAGGTTACTTAAAAGGCACCGATATTTTAAATCCGACGTTAAAAAAAATCAATACAGAAACAGACTTGTATATTCGCGATTTCAAAATAAGTGGCGAGGATTCAAGTTGTAACAAAGACATTATTCCTATAGATAGTAATCAATGGAATCGTTATAATAAAGGAGCTCAACAAATGTCATCAATAACAACGTGTAGTTTAACACAACAACTTGTAACACCAAATTCTAAGATTACAGATTTAGAAAGACAAATTGTGGAGGTGGCGAATAAAATCATAGATATTTTAAACAATTTACAGAAACAAAATGATGATATTAAAAGTAACATAGGCATAACTAGTAATCAAATAGATAGTGATTTAAACAATTATAATAATTTAATTTTAGACATACAAAATTATAAAAAGGGTGAGACCAATATGAATAATATAGTAAAAGATACAAATCTTCTTGTTTTGTATCAAAATTATAATTATATATTTTGGAGTATTTTAGCAATATCAACAGTTATTATATCTATGAAAATGGTTGGAAAGTAAAATTAACATGAAAATAAAATTATAATTAATGTAAATAATTATAATATTATTATATTTTATATATATTTATATTATTAATGTCAACAAAAGTTAAACTTGAGGTTGGTACTGATGAATTATATATTGGTAGTGATGAAATAATCGGAACTTCCTCAATTACCGCCACTAAGAGTAGCGGTAGTAGTGTAATCGTAAATATTGCATTATCATTTTTTTATTTTACTGAAGCAACAGTGTATAAAGATCAAAATATTGAAGCAACTTACAACTATAAATCAAATTCATATGATGGTCCATATTTTAAAATATTTAAAAACGGATTTGAATATACAAATATACCAGCAACTAATAAAGCTTTTCCTAGTACAATTATTCAGAATATTAATGTATCTAATACTAAAAATAATAAAAAAAACAGTAAATGGAAAGTATTCGGTGGTGTTTTAAGCGGATCATATGTAATGAATTACCCTTCTAAAACAGACGTATACACTGTAAAACTGATTTTTAAAGATTCTACTTCTTACAAAAGTAGTCCTTCTGATAATAAAGCTACTTTTAAAACAAGTATTTATTTGAATCCTGTATCAAATACAGTTGCGATTATTTCTGATGAAGGTAATAATTTTACTTTAATTAATCCAGTATATCTAAAAGATTCTTCGGGTAATTTAATAACAAATGTAACAAGCTCTATAAAAATTTGTGAGGGTGATTCTTGCGCTGCTTCACCTGGTAGTGAATATATTTATTCATTTGATTCTCAATTTTGGTCAAGTGGTTTCACTCCGGATGAAACAAAATTTAATATTAATAACAATGAAAAATATGATGAGAATAAAACAATCGCGACGTTTATACAAAAAAAAAATAGTAAGGTATCTTTAGCAAATATTAGTTTATCTTTTTATTATAAATCAGACGCAAAAATTTATAGAGATAGTTCAAAGAATGATTCTAAAAATATTAATATGACTTATACTTATGGTGCTGTAAAATTTATAATAGAAAAAAATGGTGAACCATATGTGAATATATATGCCTCTAATGCGAATGGACTAGATTTTCCAAAAACTAGAGATGCGTTAGTTGGCGTATTTAGTATTCCATCAAAAGGTACCGTGAACGGATCTTGGAAAGTAACTGGTGGTGTAATAAAAGGGTCATTTATTATGGATGAAAATAATAGTACAACGGACGATAAATATACAATAAAATTATCATTTGATGATAATACTCGTTTTACTTCGGGTAATACCGATGATAAAATTACTACTACGATTTATTTAAAAACTACTTTACCCGATTCTGAAGTTGATCAAGAAGATATTAACGATAATACCTTTGCCTTTATAGGAGAAATTACAAATCGTCCATCAAATTCTGGTGGATCCGGTACATTTCCTACTATAAATACTTTACTCGTTTCAACTTTTAATACTATTACATCGGGTAGTGGATCCGGATCTTCTGGGTCTTCTGGTTCTAGTGGCTCCGGTTCTTCTGGGTCTTCTGGTTCTAGTGGCTCTGGTTCTTCTGGCTCCGGTTCTTCTGGGTCTTCTGGCTCTAGTGGCTCTGGGTCTTCTGGCTCTAGTGGCTCTGGGTCTTCTGGCTCTGGGTCTTCTGGTTCTGGATCTTCTGGGTCTGGATCTTCTGGGTCTTCTGGTTCTTCTGGCTCCGGTTCTTCTGGCTCTGGTTCTTCTGGCTCCGGTTCTTCTGGCTCCGGTTCTTCTGGCTCCGGTTCTTCTGGATCTTCTGGCTCTAGTGGCTCTGGATCTTCTGGCTCTGGGTCTTCTGGCTCTGGGTCTTCTGGCTCTGGGTCTTCTGGCTCTGGATCTTCTGGGTCTGGTTCTGGTTCTGGTTCTGGTTCTGGATCTTCTGGCTCTGGGTCTTCCAGGTCTGGGTCTAGTGGCTCTGGATCTTCTGGGTCTGGGTCTAGTGGCTCTGGATCTTCTGGCTCTGGGTCTTCCAGGTCTGGGTCTAGTGGCTCTGGATCTTCTGGGTCTGGGTCTAGTGGCTCTGGATCTTCTGGGTTAGTAAGAAATCAGGAAATCGCAAATCTATTAAATAGAATTCAGGCTCTACAAAATCAAGAGCAAGACATATTTAGACAATTAGAATTATATATTGCCAACGGTACATTAACAGATGAATTAAAAGAAAGATTAATCGGCCAAATTGGTAATCTTACTGAATTAAGAATACAATTATATACAAATTTAAATATAATTTCTCAAAATAATTTAGATACTTTAACTTATAATTACATATTATCAGATCATCAAGGTCAAACAATTATTATTGTAGAAAACGAGCTCAATCAAACAAAGGCTCGATTAGAAGAATTAAATAATTTAAAATCAAATAATTTAAGAATGGTACAAATAAATAAATATTATGGTGAAAAATATCAAGATCAATCATATTTAATGATGGTAATTATTGTTGTTTGTATTATTATTATTCTTATAAAATTTTTACACAATAGAAATATACTTCCTGATGCTTTGTATAGTATTTTATTGATTATTACTTTAACCGTAGGCTTTATTATTATATTTTGGAAAATGGTTTATTTATATTCACATGATAATTTTGACTACAACAAGTATAAATGGACATTTGATAGTAAAGACGCACCAAAATTAGACACAACTAGCACAAGTGGTAAAAATCCTTGGAAAGTAGAAAGTGTTCCTCAGCCAAGCTCGTGCCCAAATACAAATAATTATCAGACTTTATAAACAAAAATCTAAATTATGTATACTTTGGTTTCATACAATTTGTATAATTTTTAAAATATAAAATTATAAAAATAAATAAAAACATAATATAGGAGAATGTCAGACACACCAGATATAACAGATGAATTAAATAAAACACTCGCACAAATTAATACATATATTTTAAATTCAGCTGAAGAACTCAGATGTGGCCCAGATTGTCAAGAATTGGAAAAAACAAAAACACTTAAGGAAAAATACGAAAAAGCAAAGTCAAATGTAGAAAGCGCTCCAGGTGAATTACAAACTGCTGAAAAAAATTATTACAAATATATTCTTGGTTTGAATGGTTACAACGAATATATTACAGATAAATTAACCGACCAGGCAAATAATATTGAAACAAATATCAATACAGTGATTAATCCTTTAATACTTGAAATGAAAGATTTAAATGATACTTACAAAAGCATTTCTTCTAGTAATGCCTATTTATTAAAACTCGAACAAAAATACAATGAAGAAATAAATAATTTAGAAGATAATATGGGTGATGTAACAACAAATGATCGTAAAACATATTACGAAACACAAAATTATAATACTTTAATATTTTTTTATAAATTTGCTCTTTGGGTGTATTATATATCACTCATTGTTTTTACAATCATGTTGTTTCTTTATAATCGCACCATGGGTATTACAGTAAAAATAATATGTATTGTTTGTTTTGTATTATACCCTTTTTTCAGCACAGATATTACATTATGGCTTGTTCGAATTTTTTATAATTTGGCGGAATTATTTCCGTCTAATGTATACACCAGAATATAATACAATAAAAAATATTTTTATATTGGCATAATGACAACATAAAGATATAATTTATATTTTTACACACCAGTCATCTCATCTTCTTGACCCTCGGGTTTAATAATCGCAACACCCTGCCATCCATCTTTTCCCTTCTTTGGATGACCAAATTTCTTATTCATGTAATCAAACAACTCAATACCCTTAGGGATCTTTTTGGAGTTGTAAAATTCGCAGTACCATTTCTTGAATGTCTCGCTCAGCTCCTCGCGTTTGACAACACCACCGTCAACCATTTCAATCATTTGTGATACAAAAGCAGCAATATGATCCTCACGTTGTCTATAGTTATTTGAATACATCATCACCATTGGGCAATCATCTACTTTGCCCTGTGTCTCAAACGCGCGTTTTACAAGCATACTCAAGAAGGTCTCGCACCACAATGGTAATTTGTCCTCCAATGTCTTATCTTTTGGGAATACATATGGCGAATCATCGCTTGGTGTAATATTCTCACTTGGATCCGCAAATTTTGCCATGTGTTTAATGACACGAATGCGTCTCCATGTACCATCATCATTACTATTAATCACTGGTAGAATATTGGTGCATACACACAAGTCAAATTGTGGAATAAATGATTCACTTTCCTTGTATAATTGACGACCTACAATTGGATCGCCACCAGTTAATTCTTTCATGACACCTTCATTCAATTGGATTTCCTTGGTAGGCTCTTGCATACAAGCATATCTAACACCTTTTAAATTCATCACCTCTGAGGATGTTCCACCAATCGCATTGCGGCGTTCAGTAATAAGAACGATTGGAACAGTTCCATAATAATCACCTAATGATAATGACATTAATTTCGTAATCTTGGATTTACCATTACTGCCATTTCCCAAATAGATATTGAATGTTTGGTTAATATTTTCACCAAATAATGATCCGGATAAATGATCCCACATGTATTTGTTCAACTCTTTTTCTGGGTAAATCTTTTCAAACAAATCAATAATTTGCGCGGCATATTCACTGTGATATTCTGGGCTGAATTCATGATATTCAATCATTGTACATTTAGTAATGTAATCATTTGGTTGTCCATTTCTAAACGCACGATTTTTCAAATCAATGACACCATTGCGGCAGCACAATAAATACTTGTTCTTATCAACTCGTTTATCGAATTCTTCGTCATACAAGACTTCCATTGCCTCGCGCATAATGTTGTTTTTCTCAGTACCCATTCTCAACTTTGGAATAATTATATTGAGTTGTTTGACTAACGCAAGCATTTTTTCGTATTTGGGGTCATCCGACGGTGTATTTTCTATATCATTCATCGTTTTATCCCTTCGAGCAACATATACATTATACATATCAGTGGAAATAATATTTCGAATTGTCGTTCCCTTATCTTGTATCCAGTGATGACCTCGAAATACATACCAAATTTTTTCTTTGATTGAACTACAAACATACGTGTCTCCACATAATTTTTTTAAAACAGTCGCAAAATCATAATCCGTTGGTTGAATAATTGTTTCACTCACACAATACTCTACAGAGTTTTTTCTTATTTTCCAATATTCGTCTGGCGAATCTTGTTTTGCCCAATACATGATTGATGCGCCTGTTACACCGTCTGTTCTGACTTTGAAATATTTGTTCCAGTCTTGAAACAATTTTGGAATCGACGAATAATCAAAATCACACGCTTTACTACGCAATTTTATCCATGTATAAAACAAACGCTGGTCGGTATGTTTTAACGCAAAAGCAACCATACGGTTTAATTCGTGTGAACCAGGTTGATAATATTTTTCTGGAAGAATCATTGTATAATCATGTAGCTCTTTTATATTTTGTTCAGTTGACATTAATTTTGAATGAATACTTTGGATGACACGATCCAAGATGTCTTGATTATGAATATCCTCTAATGGTGTATTCGAAAAATCCTGGTCTTCATTATTAATCAATGGGATAATCCGGGTATTACTTTGTACACGTCGCGTCGTGATCGGTTTTCTTTTATTACGCTCACGATCCTCTATTTTTTCCTTCATTTTAGGGTTGATTTCAAAGCCGACGTGATTCGGATATTGCGCCGATAATTTATACAAATCTTTTGATAAATCTATTTCGGTTAATGGTTTCTCTGTCACTTGGAATTCAGAATCGTTTTCATCAAAATTCACTTCATAATAATGGGTTAACACATATGTTTCGTTTCCTGGTTTACATGAACCATACATTTGCCAGTTAGCACTACCTTTGGCAACACCCGCATCGATAATTGCCTCGCAATCATTAATCACTGGTAGAATTTCCATAGTCATTGTCTCTGGAAGAATTTCTAACGCTTTTTCGCGCAACATGACTTGCATGACTTTACTCATTTGAATACCGATGATAATATGAATACCATCCTTTGTTAATGAACCATCTGTCAAACGATTTACATGAGGCTTTTCCATGACATATATTGGAAACTTTTTACCGTTTACAAAAACAAAGAATTCCTTTAAGGGCTCTAAATAACACAAATTAATAATTTCGGAAATATTATCAGCGTCATGTTGACGGACTTCTACATCATAACTATATCTAAAATCTAAATCTATACAAACAGGCCCCCCTACTTCCAACTGTTTTTCCGTAAGATGGTCCTGTTTTTTTCTTACAAAGACCTCTTCATAATACAAACGATAAAACATTTGGTATTGTTCTTTTGGTATAAAATACGACCCACCATAAATACCCTTACCTGGCATTCGTGTATGTGTAATTGTTGTTTTTTCCGTCGGACCATCGTCCTTTCTTGATATTAGTTTATGCTTTGTTAAGAATTCATTTAGATCTTGATATTCGCATGTTGTTCCCATTTATATTTGATTTATATACTACTACTATAATTATTTCTATTTCAATTTTTTAATTATATTATTTTTAAATCTGGATTAAGAATAACAAAATAAAATAAAAAACGTAATCTATTATGCTTTGATATATTTTTACTTAATTAAAATACCAGTTTTTTCTTAATTATTTAGGGTTGTGTTTATAAAAATAAAGTATAATATATTATAAAAATGAGCCAAGAAGATTCAAACACACACCCAATTGAGTTCTCAAAAAAAAAATCTAAAAAATGTTGTATTTGTGGACCCGTAAAAAATTGTGAACCTTATTTAGACAGAATATTTTCCAATATTGAAAAAATCGGTAAATTATTTGATGATTATGTTATCATAATGTATTACGATAAATCAAATGATAATACATTACAAAAAATTGTGGATTATGGAAAAACAAATAGAAAACTGGTGTATCACGTGAATAATCAAAAAGTGTCGCCCTTTCGAACACACCGAATCGCCAAAGCACGAAATTTTTGTATTCATAAAATAAGGCGCGACTATAGTGATTTTGATTTTTTCATCATGATGGATTGCGATGATGTCAATTGTAAAACAGTGTGTCCAGAAGTTTTAGCAAATTATCTAGACCGGGGCGATTGGGACGCATTATCATTTCAAACATCACCGAAATACTATGATATTTGGGCATTATCCATTAAACCATATAATTTCAGCTATAATCATTTTGAAAACAACGTGGGATTTTATTATATTATTCAAGACTACGTCACCAAACTATTGAATCAGCTGAAACCTGGTGAATTATTGCCGTGTATTTCCGCGTTTAACGGATTCGCAATTTATCGCATCGGACGATTTCGAAATTGTTACTACGATGGAAGAGTAAGGTTTAATCTTTTGCCAAAAAATAAATTATTAGAACACCAAAAAGCAGCGAATTCGCGCATGGTTTTTAAAGATTACGGAAATGTCAATGGTTTGTTTGAAGACTGCGAACATCGCGCGTTTCATTTACAAGCAATACAAAAAAACAATGCCAAAATCCGTATTTCACCAGAAATTCTTTTTAGGTGATTGTTAGGTCATTTTTAGGTGATTGTTAGGTCATTTTTGGGTAATTTTTATATATTTATATATTTATATATTTATATATAATAATGAGTTTTCCAGAATTATTACGAGTATATCAGTTTGATAATAAAATTCGGTGCGGTGTAAATAAAGACGGGGGGTATGTAATTGGAGATATAAATCACGAGAATGGGTATGATTGTTATATATCGGCGGGTGTCAGTAATGAAGAAAGTTTTTCTAGAGATTTTATTAATAAATACGGAATGACTAAAAACAACTGTTTTGCTTTTGATGGAACAATTAAAAAATATCCGAGTAAGTATACCAAAAAAATACAATTTGTAAAAAAAAATATATCAAATATCACCACAAAAAACACTGTCAATTTAAAAGGTTTAATTGATTTTTATAATAATATATTTTTGAAAATGGATATTGAAGGACATGAATATAAATGGTTGCTTTCTCTAAATGAAACACAATTAAACAAGTTAAAACAAATTACTATTGAATTTCACAAAATAAATGAGGATAGTCCAGATGTACCACATTTAAACAAAATTGCTTGTTTTGAAAAATTAAATAATACCCATTATATTATTCATATTCACGGTAATAATTACGGTAAAAAAACAAACAACATACCAAATACAATTGAAATAACCTATATTAGAAAAGATTTATTTGAAAATACGCCAGTATTTAATATACAACCACTTCCTATTGATAACTTGGATTACCCAAATAATATTAAGAAACCCGATTATAATTTAAATTTTAGTCCTTTTGTAAATATATAATAATATATAATGTATAATATAATAATAAAATAATATATCAATGCCGTTAACAAATATTGACCAAGTTTTTTGTATTGGTCCATTCAATAGCGGAACCAATTTACTTGAAAAAATATTATCGAATAGTGATACTATAAATACAAATAAAAACGAGGGGATTAAAATTGTAAATAAAGAAAGAGATGAATGGATTCCAAATGTAAATTTTAAACATTGTTTTTTAAGAAATATTTTGAATAAATATATTCATGTGAAAAATATGGGTGTTATTGTATTATATAAAAATATTTATAACTGGTTATATAGCATGAAAAAAGAACATTATGATATTAAACTTATTAAAAACAAATTATTTGACACTTTGTTATTTGCTAATCATAAATTTGATAATATTATTCAACTACACAATTTATATTATAGAATGTATATGGATATAATTCAAAAAAATTCAAATGTTGTCTTTATAGATTACTACAAATTAATTAATAATGATACTTGTTTTGAATATTTAAACCAAAAATTATACCCTTTAGGAATAAAAATTAATAATCGAGAACAAATGATGAAACAATTAAATAAACCCGCAAAAACACATGGCAAATGTATTCAAAATTCTAATATGGCATTACAAAATTATTTGTTAAATCAAGACTTAGTGAAACAATTTGTAATTAAAAATACAAACTTGAATCATACAATTGATACCAAAATTATTGAATATTTTGAAAATGAGGACAGTCAAGAATAATATTTTATACAAATATATATAATATTATTCAAAATGAAATGTTGTATTTGCGGAACAGTTCGTGAATGTGGCAAATATTTAAAAAATGTTTTTTCAAATATGAAACAAGTCGGTAACTTATTTACTGAATACGTGATTATATTATATTACGATCATTCCAAAGATAATACTTTAAAATTAATGGAGGAATATGCCGCAGTGAATCCAAAATTTACTTATCATGTAAACAATACCCCGCTATCCATATATAGAACCCATCGTATTGCCAAAGGAAGAAATTACTGTCTCCAACAAATCCGCGAAAAATACAGTGATTATGAATATTTTGTAGTAATGGACTGCGACGATAAAGGATGTCGTAAAATAAAAATAGAATTATTAGAAAACTATTTAAAAAATAGAAATAACGAATGGGACGCATTATCATTTAATTATCCAAATGAATATTATGATACATGGGCATTATCTATTGGTCCATTTGTAGCTAGTTGTCATCATTTTGAAAATGCTGGTTTAGGTGTAACATATTTAAACAATATTATAAAAGGAATAAATAAAACAGAATTAATACCGTGCTATTCAGCTTTCAATGGATTTGCCATTTATAAAACATATAAATTTATAAATTGTAAATATGATGGCAGATTTAATTTAAATTATATTCCAAAAAAACTATTGTTAGAAAATATAAGAGTCGCTGGAAAAATACTTTTAAAAAATAATATTCAAGATTGCGAACATCGGTCATTTCATTTTCAAGCTATTTATAAAAATCGTGCGAAAATAAGGATTTCGCCACTTTGTTTATTTGTATAATGGTAAATTTAATTCACTATAATGTTTTTGATTATTTATAGTATACATTTTTTTATAATTACTACCAGCTACATTTAATTGAAAATAATGATTATAATTTATGTTTCTGTGTAATTTGATATTATTATCATTGTTATTATCATTGTTATTATCATTGTTATTTTTGATATAATTATTTATACATTTTGTAAATGCGTCCGGGCCAGTAACATGTAATATTTTTTGCTTTGTATTTAAAACGGGTATTCCTGGTATTGTCGGTTGAAATTTTGTATGAATATAATTGGTTAATGTATTGATTGTTTCCAATAAATAAGGATGATTTGGGGCAAAAATAAGCAACCATTGTTCATAAGTCGGCGCATTTTTTCGCCATGGTTCTAAATTTGACCGATGAATATCAAGTAAGCAAATATCGTCTTTTTGAATAATATTAAATAATGGTTTATTTATTTTTGATTTTATATCTAAATATACACCTCCTAATTTATACAACACACAATACCTGAAAAAATCCGCTTTCATTGCGCCATAACAATCATTTATACTTTTATATGCTTTATAAATATGCGGTTCATAATTGTTTTTTATAAATTTGTCGCATGCGTTATCATCATAAAATATAAATTTAAAATTTGGACACATTTTTTTATTATCAGAAATTATTTTTATAATTTCTAATGGTAACTTTGAATTTTTAAAAGTCTGATGTACAATATTTGGTATTTTATAACCTTCCATTATTGAATTATTTACTGGGGTAGATTGAATCATTTTATATTATATAATAAATATTAATATTATTACACCGGCTAAAAATACTTATAATTTGACTAAATATAAATATATTCATAAAACATATAAAACCAATTTTACATTATATAATAAATATTGTATCCGAATCATGTCATCTAGTCAATCAAAAAATATTGTTATATCAAAAGACACTATACAACGGTTATTAAAAGACGTACGCGATATTATCAAAAATCCACTAACCGATAACGGGATTTATTATGTTCACGATGACGAAGACATGTTAAAAGGTTACGCCTTAATTATTGGACCAGGTGAGACACCTTATTTTGGGGGAAATTATTTTTTCGAATTCAAGTATCCTACAGATTATCCCCATAGTCCGCCCTTGGTGACTTATTGTACAAATGGGGAAAATATAAGGTTTAACCCGAATTTATATACCAACGGAAAAGTATGTATTTCTTTATTAAATACGTGGCGCGGTGAACAGTGGACCTCTTGTCAAACCATTTCAACCGTATTGTTGAATTTATGTACGTTGTTGAATAATGATCCAATATTAAATGAGCCAGGGGTTACAAATACACATCACGATTATTCTAAATACAATAAAATCATTCAATACAAGAACATTGATATTGCGGTTTTAAAAATACTGAATAAAAACCCGGTAGTCTATATGGAAAAATTCGAATGTTTTTATCCAAATGTACGAGAACAGTTTTTAAAAAATAGGGATGAAATACGGTTATTTTTAGAAAAAAAGCTGAAAGAATTTCCTCAAATTGAAAAAATAACGACGAGTTTATATGGTATGTGTGTAGTCATTGATTATGAAAAATTATACAAGGAATTTTGCGGCAGTCTAGAAAAATGTGTGAGTTTAGAAGAAAAGGCGGCTTGTAAAAAATGCGACATATAAATTTATTTTATTATTTTATTATTATACTATATATGTCATCGGCGAATAAAAGTGTGAATGGAAACAAAACATTTCCATTATTTTTAAGTCACATATTCAAATTTGTATTACTGGTATCGCTTTTAATTAGTTTTTATGTATTTATAGATATTCTGGTTTTCAAAAAGGACACGTATAAACCATTATTTTCCACCTGGCAATTCCCGATGTTGTTGGCATTGTATTTAGATGTGATTTATAGTTTGTAAATATGTGTAATCCAAAATCTGTAATCAAAATAAAATTGATTTATTTTGATTTAAATTGGTTTCAAATAAAATAATATAAAGATATTTTATAACAATATAAAGGATGCATTTCTGTAGTACATGTCAAAATATGTATTATATTCGTATTGACAGTGAAAATACGAATCATTTAATTTATTATTGTCGTAATTGCGGAAATGAAGACAATTTAATAACAAATGATAGCGTAAGTATTTTGAAAACTCATATTAAAAAAAACGAACAAGAATTTTCGCATTTTATCAATAAATACACTAAATTAGACCCGACACTACCGCGTGTAAATAAAATATTGTGTCCAAATGAAAATTGCGATACGAATAAAAAGGACAAGGAACGAGAAATTATTTATATTCGTTATGATGATGTTAATATGCGCTATGTTTATTTGTGTTCAACATGTGACACTGTTTGGAAAACCGAGGATATAAAATAAAACAAAATTTTTATTCATTTTTCTAAATTATTATTTAGACATAATTTACTTGTTTTACTAGTTGATACTTTATACAATACTTTATGAATATTTTATTGGATCATTATTTTTGCGATTTATTACCAGTTCAAAAAAAGAAGGTAAGGTTTTCCGAAATTGTCAATTGTGTTTTAATTCCGTCTTGTAGGGATTTATTTTTTATTAAAGAAGAATTATGGTGGACAAGTAACGAATGTGATGCTTTTTATTATTCTAGTGTAAGAGAAATTAAAAATTTTATCATAAATCATAAACCGACATTAAGTTTTAAACAGGGTAAAGAGTTGTTGTATCAACCTGGAATATACGATTATGATAATTCTTTCTACAATTAAAAAAAGAAAGAGAAAAACAAAAACAATACAAAAAATAAAATAAAATTGATTTTTATTTTATTTAAAGAATATATACTAAATATAAATAAGATGAGTGATAACGAAAACGAAGTTTATTCAAGCGAAGAGGAAAATGAAGAATCTGAAAATGAATTATCCGAAAAAGAAGAAGATGATGAAGAAAGTACAACTATCAAAAAGATAATGACTTCTGTTGAAGATTCTGATGACGACGATGAAGATGTTGTCGAAGATACTGAAGAAGACGTTGAAGAAGAGGATGAAGACAAAGAAGACGAAGAAGACGAACAAGATGACGACGAAGAGGATGAAGAAATGACAGCGGCAGCAACATCCGCAAAAACTTTAGAACAAAGTGGATTAGACGACGATGATGAAAGCGCGAATGATGACGATGAAGATCTAGAAGACGAAGAATATTTACAAAAATTTAATGTAGAATTGAACAAAAATTATATTTTGGAATATCATCCCGAATGCGCCATTAACAATTATGATGAAATTATTACGCTGACAAATGTAATAAGAGACGCTGATAATAATATTATTGACGATTTACACAAAACATTGCCCTATTTGACAAAATATGAACGCGCCCGTATATTGGGACAACGCGCCAAGCAAATCAATTCGGGGGCCAAAGTATTTGTAAAAGTTCCTGAAAATGTGATTGATGGGTATGTCATTGCGCAAATCGAATTAGAACAAAAAAGAATTCCGTTTATTATTCGACGACCAATACCAGGTGGTGGTTGCGAATATTGGAATTTAAAAGATTTGGAAATGATTGGGTTTTAATTTATAAAAAAAATATACAAGGAAAAAATACAATATATACATTTTCTAATTTTTTATTTATTTGTTGATTTTTAGTTTTCATTTTCTACAATTGCCGAATCTCTATCATAAAATGTAAGATTATCATCCATATCAAAACTCGCACCAAATTGTTCTAATATATTTGAATATTCGGGTGTAATACGTATTGATCTTGTTAATTCGCCGGGAACCAATTTTGGCATAGTGTCCATATTTTGTTTTTTAGACAATAATTCAATATTTACAAAATGGAGCTTTTCATATAAACCTTCGGGGTTAATAATATCAAGTGACGTCACCTTGCGAATACCTTTATATACAGAAATATTGTCGTCATTATATTTTTGTTCAATAATATATTCTTCATTGTCCTTTAAACAGGAGGGGTGAATTTCCATTATTTTTGGATGAATTTCCATTGTGTGAATTTCCATTGTGTGAATTTCCATTGTGTGAATTTCTACTGGGTGAATTTCTACTGGGTGAATTTCCATTTTTGTTGAGCTTTATATTTTTATTTATACACTAATTACATTGAAATAAAAGTAAATCAATTTTTTTTATTTTTATTTTACTCATGTTCGCCTGTTTCATTATCCCATTCAGGAGGTCTCGTTTTTTTACCACCATCATAAGGTAACGCCAATTTATTTTCAAGCATCCATGTATTCACATTTACATTATCAATATAGACATCTGCCAATATTCGACCATATTTTTCAGTGGAAACATTTTTAAGGTCAACCATTTGACCCAAAATAAGATTGGAAAGAGCCATTTTTGAATTCAATGCTAATTCTTTTTCAGCCAGGGATGTTGACTTGATTTCCGGGGAATCAATACCGCGTAGTCTCACCGAAAATCTGTACATTTGGGATGATTTATAAGGGAGTTTTGACGCAATTGTAATTGTATCGCCGTCATATACTTTAATTACTTTCCCCCGAGTCACCGGCGGAATAAATGGTGCTGTATTATCCCAGTCAGCCTCTTGTAAATTATTTGCGCTTATTTTTCTCTCTTTGTTGTTTTTTTTATTCTTTGAAAAGAAACAAAAACATAAATATCTTTTGATTGAAGACACCATTATATATTATGATTCTTATAATGATAATATATTTATAATATTTTTTATTCAAAATCAATTTTATTTTTAAGGTCAATGAGAGAAAGGGAGGTGTCCCAGAAAATTCCTGGAAACTAAAATATATATTGATTTAGTGTCGTTTTTTATTTTTCCTACTTTTTTTACTTCTTTTACCCTTTTTTGTTTTTTTACTTTTTTTGGTTTTTCTTGATTTTTTACCACCAGGCGTATCAAGGTATGGGTTATTTTCAATAACAGTATCACCAAAATTTGTATTTGTCATATTCCCAAATTTTCTTTTTACTTGGTTTCGGGCGATTTGATAACTAACTGGCCTATAAAACCTATGTATGTTTGTTGAAAACATATTTTCTTCCTGATGACTTCCTAAAACACTTGGTAAGTCAGGACCTTCGGTATTGCGAGGTGGGTTTATCAAATTTCTGAATTTTGTAAATGGCACCCCGTGATAATATACTATTTTCACAAAAATACCTTCCTTTTTTCTCCCATATGGAGTTCCATGTTCATTTATTGGTCTCTCTATTTCTGTCGGATAAATACGTTCTATATAATATTCTTTACCAGCTTTTAAATTGTCCCAAGGAACTTCTTGCATTCATATATATAATTTATATAATTATTTTTTTAATAAATATTTTTTAAAAATTACATTTAAAAATTGATTTAAAAAACATTTTATATTAACTATACATAAAATCCTTATAAAAATGACACCGCAAAATATCCAAAAAATATACAATATTCGCACACATAACCACATGAATCAGCGATTCATCACATGTTATTTCAAAATTGCGTATACACAGCACACCAAAACATACAAAATATCCGCGTCGCATACCATCAAACAATTTATTCAAAAAATGAAGCAATATATTCGAAATGATTTATACCTTGAATTACTAGGCGTCCCCGATTTTGAGTTTGTTTGTGCTGGGTATCATAATGAAAACAGATATGCTCCAGAAGAAGGTCCTGCGCTAATTCCTACCCCAGAATATCGTTTAGATTCACTTGCGAATATTGACGTGAACAATAACGATGATTCTTATTTAGCCTTTTATATTCGCCCTTATGCCGAACAAAATACAATTCATAATAATAATAACACTTAAAAATAAATTTATAGGTTATATTTGTAAAAACGTTCATCAAAAATATATTTTTTGTCTATATGTGCAAAATATATATTACATAGAAGTTTCACTTTGGTTGATTGTTTTATAAACTTCTTGATTCGCATAAAATAAAATAAAAGCCAAGAAAATACCAAAGAAATTCTTTGCGAACAAGTCCAAAATATTATACATTATATTCTTGATATCATAAGGCAATACAGAAGCAACACCATATAATGACCATATACCGCAAAAATACCAAAAAGTTTTTATACCGTCTTTAGAAAAAACGGCATAGTTTGTATAAATAATGGAAAACATCAGTATAAACGGTATGAATCCTAAAAATGCCGCCAAATATTTTGACATTTTCTTTATTTCACCTAAATAACCAAAAGCCAACATGAGCGCATTTAATACAATTACGGGTATTAATATTCCAAGATTTTCTTGGGTCAACTCGTATATATTTTTATCTATTACCTTGTTTTCTTCCTTGTATTTTAAATACAACAAATAAAATGAATAGGTAAATAACATGGTGGGTGTCGTAATAAACCAGTCATAATAACGGAAATGTGTGATATCCGCAATTTTTGAAAAATTAGTCACCATCCAAACATAAAAAGAGCCTTCGACAATTTGAACAAAAAATTCTAACCAGAGAAGGCTTTTCAATATTAAAAAGGATGCTGGTATTGTTAACCCCAACACATAATAATCAAATACCCCCGTGATTACTTGAACTATCAAAGATAAAATGCCGGTACGATAAATTAAATTCTTCATGTATTATATTTTACAAATATTATATTTTTATTGAAAATATCGAAGAGTCTATATCCTAAAAATTTCTAATTTTCAACCAAAAGTAATTGGAAAAAGTAAAAATGGACATTTTTGGTATGTCCATTTTTGAAAATCAGGGGGATTCATGATAAAAACGCGGTTTTTAGGTCGTTTTACAGCATAAAGCTCTCCTGGAATTAATGAGAATAAAACGACGAGAGCATAATTTTGTGAGCATAATTTTAAGTATTTATTTATAAACTATTTAAAATTATAATATTTAGGAAATATATCCTAATGGAGCCTAAAAGTGAGGAGCAAAAAAGTTCAAAAATTTTTCACTGTGAATATTGTGACTATTACACGTCACGAAAAAGTCAATACGCTAGACATTTATTAACCGATAAACATAATTTCCTAACAAATCCTAATGAAAAAGTTCCAGATAAGACATATTATATATGTGAATGTGGAAAGGAATATAAACACCAAACTACTCTTTGTGCTCATAAAAAAAATAATTGTAAGCATAAGAAGTCGTGCGACACGTCAAAACAACAACCAGAAAACATTATAATGAATGTAGAAGAAGAAAAACCCGCTGCTGAATTCGACCCCGAAATGATATTAGAACTGTTGAAACAAAATCAAGAATTTAAAGATCTTATTATAGAACAAAATAAAAAAATACTGGAGCTGGTTTCAGCAGTCAATATTACAAATAACAGTAATAATAATATTACCAATAATACGACAAATAACAATAAATTCAACTTGAATGTATTCTTGAACGAGACCTGTAAAGATGCGCTCAATCTAAGTGAATTCTTGGAATCTCTCATTTTGACTTTGACCGACTTTGAAAATTTTGGTCTCCTCGGGTATTGCGGAGGGATTAGTAACATCCTGGTCAAGGGATTAAACCAATTAGAGATCAGTAAACGGCCGATTCACTGTAGTGATTTAAAAAGGGAGGTGATTCATATTAAAAACAACGATACATGGCATAAAGATGAGGATAAACAGCAAATGATAAAAGCGATCAAGGCAATCGAACACAAGAATATCAAGCAAATGTCGCTTTGGGGGAAAGCCAACCCGGAATACAAAGACCCGAATCATAAAAAGAGCGACTTGTATACCAAGCTGATCGACAATAGCTTGTGTGATAGTGACAAGGAAAAAGCCCTCAAGAATTACAATAAAATCATTCGCACAGTCGCCAAGGAAATCCTGGTGGATAAGGAAAAATAATTATATTTGTTTTAGACATAAAAACAAAACATATATAATAATAATGAATACTTATATATACTTTCATGTTTGTTGTATAAATCATTATGTATATGTTTTCAAAAATATAATGGATAAAATTAAAATAAGTGGATTATATGACAACATAACACAAATCAGGTGTGGAGTCCTCGGTTATAATTATGATCCAGACTTATTTAATGACCCAAAAATAGTCATACGAGGTACTAATATCAATATTGGTTTATACGAGGTTTATACCATTAATCTTTTATATGAAGACGCACAAAAAGAAGATTTTAATTTTTTATATCTTCATACCAAAGGTATTACCAGACATCCATTACATAAATCAGTTCATGATTGGGTAAATTACTTGTGTTATTTTAATATATACAAATTCAAAAAATGTATTGATTTTTTAAAAGAGTATGACACAGTTGGCGCAAATCTGATAAATGAACCGGTAACACATTATTCTGGAAATTTCTGGTGGTCAAAATCGAGTTATATAAAAAAATTAGAAAAATGTGTTTATCATTGTTTTAATAGCCCTGAATTTTGGATTACAGAAAAAAAGATAGGTAACTATCATTCCCTGTGGAATGCTAATATAAATCATTATATAGAAGAATATCCGCTTCATTTATACGAGTCTCCTAAATAGACGATTCATATTTGCGACCTCTATTTTGTTTTCCTCTTTATAGAATAATTTATATACTTGTTCATCGTCTCGAAACCGGATTGAATAATTTTGTTGTATATTATTACGACCAACACGACCCAGCGCCTGTATAATTTTTTCTTGAGTTAATTTCATATCTTTACTCAAGTAAGCATGACAAAACTGATAATTGGTTCCATAAATATAATCACTCGACGCAATAATCATGTATAATTTCTGCTGATCCGCCAGTTTTTTCATGATTTCCGTATAGATAATACTAGGATGATTGGTGAAAACCCCGATACCCATAAGTAACAATATTTTCCAGCTGTCTTCGATATCATTTAAAAGCATAATATTTGTGATAATATCTTCGTCAATATCACTGGTAAATGCGGCTACTGTGTTTAAGGTATCCGCCCATTTTTTCAAATGTAATGGTTTGTTAGGAATAAATGTCTCATTCAATTCCGCGGACTTGATCATGGATCTCAGCAAGGTCAAATCCGCGTTTAGTTTTATGACTTCCCCGTCTTTTTCCCCGATTTCCTTGTCTCGACTTTTTGGTTCATTTTTTAATTTTTTAGCAGCGTAACTGTCATCACTCGACTGTTGTTTCATGGTTTTCTTTTCAACAAGGTCCTCTAATTTATGTTCAAGAATATTGATTTTCTCATTGACCTGATTATTGAATTCTATTTTTCCCAAAATATCTTCCATCACTTTTGCCGGGATATTTGCCTGTTGAATACAAAATTTTGCGATTTTTTCTACATCATCTGCCAAGAATAAAGTCGGACCATCGGTCAATGTATAAGCGTCTTTTGTGGATACATAAATCGCACAACTATTGTTTGTCGAAGTTTTGTCTTGATTATTAGTACCAGATTTCTTTATAGGAACACCTTTAGGATCAATGGTGTCGTTGTTTTCAATACGTCGAATCCGAGCCGATTTCAAAGAAATATAAATGGATCCCCACGAACCGCCAATCACATTTTTTAAAGAGCGTAAATAGTGTAATTTAATGTTTGTCATATTTACATCATCTATACTAGCAAAATGTCGAGCAATTTTGTTTCCATGCGTAATATAATTATTTTTTTCAACAAACAATATGAATTCAACCACCTCTTTTAAATCAAAATAACGCAACAAAGTCAAATTGTTTTCACAGTTTTCAACAATTTCCAAAACTTTATCATAATCTGTGTTCATGAAATGCGGTAATACAATATAACCGTTATTGTTTATAATCGGAATCGTCTTTTTACAATCATGGCTGACAATGTTTGCGATTTGTGCTCCAGGGAATTTACTCTTGAAATCTTCCAAAGTCTCAGTTAATTCGTGTAGTTTTGGCAATGTTGCCGATGATAATATCATATTGGGAATCAAATTTTCATTCCAATTCTTTTGTATGGTTTCGTGTAAATCATGATTTTCATAATCAAGAGTAATCGTGGGTTCATCCCAATAGACGACAATGTTTTCTACTGGATTGAATGCCTTCATATAATACATCGCGGGCAAATATGATTTCAAGTCACAAATAATGATTTCCACTTTATTGCCGACACTGTTATCGACTTTTTTGATTCGCCCATTACGTTTATTCACAGTGTATTCTTTTGCCGCAAAATAATGTAGGCGAATATCGTCCGCACTGGCGCATCCAAAGGCAAACGCTATTTTTTTACCAACGGAAATCGCTGCGCGTGCCAAGGCTAAACCGACGTGACGCGCAGCGCATACAAATATAACACGATTTTTTTCGGAAATTCCAATAGGACTCAGTGTTTTTCCTGTACCCGTGGGGGCAATATAGAGGACCAGACGCGGAGGTAGTGCCTTTTTTTCAGTTGAGCATAATGGTGAGACATATTCGTCGTCACTATCAGAATCATCGTCTTCGTTATGCTTTCGCTGGAGTTTCAATTCGGCGCGAAAAGAGGCTTGACGTTCCTCGAAATCTGGATTTTTCATAGTGGCAAACAATTGTTTTTGATGTTCATACAGGGAAATATCGCCGTATTTTAAAATAACACTATTTTTTTCAATGAAACCGACGGAATGTTCGATGACTTTGGTCAAATCAACGTCGTCCTCATAGAGCGCGAGAATTTTTGTGACAAACATCAACACATGGCGATTCAAATGGTGAATCGTATTTTTGATTAATTTACTCAAGGTGAAATAGTGAAATAACCATTTTGAGATTTTTTTCTCCTTGTACTTGATTAATTGATCAGCTGTGTCAATGAGCAAATATTCATAGGCATTATCTGGGTTCATTTTTGACGGGTCATTCTTTTCGAGACGAATTAAGTCGGCTTTTTTAATTGCCGGGTTATTTTTCGCGTTAATAAGTTGAAATACGGATAAGGTGGTTTGGTAATTTTTTTTGATTTCGTTCAATTTAGGGGAAAAGTATTTATTATATAAATAATCTTCCATAGTTTCACTGTATTCGATTTTTAAATATTGAAACAGGGAAAGATAACGATTATACTTGATATTTACGTTATGGTAACCTTGTATAATAAGGTTTAATACTTCCTTTTCTTGTTCAGAAACAGGGCTTTCAATGGTTTCCCATTCGTTTTTGGTAAGTTTTCGTTGATTTAGATCCATTTTTTAGTTTTGGGTTTTTAGGTTGTACTATATACTATGTGTAATTGTTTGTAAGTTGTTTTACTATAATAAATAATGATAAATAATAATCAATTTTTATTATCTCCTTGTTTTAGACCCCTGAATATTTTAAATAGAACAAAATTTTGTTTTTATAATACAATTATAATATAAAACAAAAAAGAAATGATTATAAGGGTAATTGTTGCTTTGCGAATATTAAATGTAGTGAACAAATAAAAAAAACTTATAATAATATATAAAATGAGTGAATCACTCTTATATTCTTTTGCTGGAACCAGTGGGATATATCCTCAGGCTAGTGTCATTTATGAAAGTGGAATATTATATGGAGTTACAAGTAGTGGTGGTAGTGGGCTTAGCTATGGAACATTGTTTAGTTATAATGTATCATCAAATACTTTAGCTACTTTACATTCTTTTACTTATCCTCCTTTTACTAATGGGAAACAACCTCAGGCTAGTGTCATTTATGAAAGTGGAATATTATATGGAACTACAACTGCTGGTGGTACTAGTAATAAAGGAACATTATTTAAGTATGACTTATCAACAAGTACTTTAACTACCTTTTATTCTTTTGCTGGACAACCAACCGATGGGTCACAGCCTCAGAACGGTGTCATTTATGAAAGTGGAATATTATATGGAACTACATTTAATGGTGGTACTGATGATAAAGGAACATTGTTTAGTTATAACTTAACATCAAATACTTTGACTATTTTATATTCTTTTGATGGAACTGGAACCGATGGTTCATATCCTGAGGCAGGGGTCATTTATCAAAGCGGAATATTATATGGAACTACAAGAACTGGTGGTAGTAGTAATTTTGGAACATTGTTTAGTTATGACTTAACATCAAATATTTTGACTACTTTACATTCTTTTACTGGAAGTGGAACCGATGGTTCATATCCTAAAGCTGACGTCATTTATCAAAGTGGAATATTATATGGAACTACATTTATTGGTGGTAGTAGTAATTTAGGAACATTGTTTAGTTATGACTTAACATCAAGTACTTTGACTACTTTACATTCTTTTACTGGAATTGGAACCGATGGGAAAAATCCTCTGGCTAGTGTCATTTATCAAGGTGGAATATTATATGGAACTACAGCAAATGGTGGTAGTAGTAATTTAGGAACATTGTTTAGTTATAACTTAGCATCAAATACTTTAACTACCTTTTATTCTTTTACTGGACAACCAACCGATGGATCACAGCCTTATGCTGGCGTTATTTATCAAGGTGGAATATTATATGGAACTACATATAGTGGTGGTAGCGGTAATCAAGGATCATTGTTTAGTTATACAATTACAACACCTGTTCCACCTACACCTATATCTAATATTTGCTTTCCTGCTGGAACACTTATCTCTACAGACCAAGGAGAAATCAGCATTGAAAAAATCATTCCTTTTGAAAATACTATTAATAATAAGAATATAAAAGCCATCACAAAAACGATTTCACATGATACTTATTTAGTATGCTTTGATAAGAACGCATTAGGAAATAATTATCCTAATAAAAAAACAATCATAAGCAAAGATCATAAGATACTTTATAAAGGCAAAATGATAGAATCATACAAGTTTTTGGGTCATTTTGAAAAGGTGCGAAAGGTTGATTATAATCAAGAAATACTTTATAATGTATTAATGGAAAAATACGAAAAAATAAAAGTAAACAACATTATGTGTGAGACGTTACATCCAAATAATATAATAGCAAAGTTATACAATAGTAATTATGATGAGGAATATAAAAATAAAATAATATATATAATGAATGAAAGTATAAATAAAAATGATAAAAATTCTTATATAAAAATGATGAAGCGCATAACTAACTAAGTAATAAAAAACTTTACTACAGGTATGAAAAGACCTAATCTTGAACCTGTTTTATTTTTTTGAAATAATTTAAAATGTTCAAGGGTGTATTATGCCAATTGTATAATATTATATAAAATAATATATAAAATCATAGAAAATGAATATAGAAATGTTAAGAAACTACTTGAAATCCACCAAAAATGACTGGAATTATATAACTCCAATTGATTTTTATAATGATTATTTTTTGAAGAAAAAGGATTATTTTTTGATTGATTTGAGAGAAGAAAAGGAATACAAAAAGGGGCATATTGGGGGCGCAAAAAACATATTTTGGTTGAATATATTAGACAAAAAAAATGTGAAAAAATTACCAAAAGACAAGACCATCTTTTTGATTTGTTATGTGGGTCATACAAGTAGTCAAGTCATGACTTTATTGAAATTATTGGGTTACCATGTGGTATCTATCAAATATGGATACGGGTTGTCACCAGTAAAAGGCGTCCCCGTTGCTGGGTGGTTAGATTATGGATTACCTGTAGAAAAATAACCCTAACCAGTTTTCATTTTCTCTCAAAAGGTCTATTTTATAAAAATAAAAATTGAAATAAAAATAACAATTTAAACTTTTATAATACAATTATATAGTTTATTATAAAAATGAAACAAGCATTAACACGTATCTTTACAATCGAAGGCAATATTGGTTCAGGTAAATCGACATTACTTGAATCTTTAAAGAATGAATTAATAATAAGTAATCAAAAAATTATATTTATGAAAGAACCCGTGGATGAATGGGAGGAAATCAAAGACGCCGAGGGAAATACCATGTTACAAAAATTTTATGAAGACCAGGATAAATATTCATTTCCATTTCAAATGATGGCATATATTTCTCGCTTGAATTTATTGAAAACAACGGTTGAAAAAAATCCAGGTGCGATTATTATTAGCGAACGCAGTTTATACACAGATAAATTCGTCTTTGCAAAAATGCTTTACGAGACCGGCAAAATAGAAGACGTAAGTTATCAAATATATTGTAGGTGGTTTGACGCATTTGTGAAAGATTTTCCTATATGCGGAGTCATTTATGTCGAGACTGACCCTGATATATGTCATCAAAGGATTTCCAAGAGATCACGCTTAGGTGAATCTAATATTCCGTTGGATTATTTGAAATCGTGTCATAGTTATCATACCCATATGTTGAACAGTGATTTTCAAAAAGTATCCAATCGGCAATTAGTGTTGGATGGAAACACGGATATTTATGAAAATTGCGATGTATTGGGCAATTGGATAGAAAATATAAAATCTTTTGTTGAATTTTGATTTGACCCCCCCCCCATATCAATATAAAAAGTAGTTAGCTTATTTGTTGTAAAATAATATACCTATTTTTTTCTAAAATAAAAATTGAATAATTATATGTACTATTACAAATGTATAATTATTATAATATTATACTATAAGTACATGTGTTATAAAAGTGGCATAAAAATATTTCCAGAAAGTATGTACGGGGCACCAAAACCAGAAACTGATTACGTGTTGTATTTTGATGGTTGTTGTAAAAATAACCCTGGACCGGGTGGCGCGGGAGCGGTCTTATATTATAAAGGCGAAGAAGTATGGGGCGCCTCTAAATTTGTTGCGGTGCGAGCCACAAACAATACTGCTGAATATAGTGGGCTCATTCTTGGACTACAAGAGGCAATTGTTCGCGAAATCCATGAAATAACTGTGCGTGGCGATAGTCAATTAGTGATTAAACAAATGCGCGGGGAATACCAGGTGAAATCCCAGAAATTATTAGAATTACACCATTCTGCGAAATCTCTCGCCAAATATTTTGAACACATTTCATTTGAACACGTGTATCGCGATAAAAACAAACGCGCGGATGAATTATCCAATATGGCACTCATGAAATAAATTCGTTTTACCCATTTTCAATATAAGAAATATTCAACCTTTTTTGCGGTTTGAATTTCAATAAATCCAATTGTTTGCTCGTGGTTGGAAAATTGTCGAAACCGTAAATATCTTGTAACATTAACCATTCAAAAAGACCTCCGGTATATACATATACATTGACAAAGCCTAACCCAGCCAATTGATTGTATTTTTTGTATATTAATTCATCATTTGAATTTTTTCCGTAGATAATGATTCTTATGCCCTTGTTACCGCCGATGTATCTATTCATGACACTCTCTTCTTGTTCAGGTTTAATTGTATTATAAATAAGGCAACCTTGTTCCGATACAGGTAGAGTATTAATCAACAAATAAAGTTCCGGATTTTTATATACAGTTTGCATATCTTCGAAATTTATTTTTTGAATAGATTGGGAATTGCCCATATTTTGTTTTATTAGTATTCAATAAAACAAAATATTTAATATTGTTTTTTGTGTAATTGACTATTTATGTAAATAAAAATAGTCAATGGTATAAAATACGTATTTTTTACTAACTATAGTGATTTGCGGTTTTATCAAATATCCAATGATGATTGTTTATATGAACATGTGTAAGAATTCTCCGTCTTAATGCGGGTGCCGATACATTACAATCCCTTGCTGCATCCGCGATTGTTTTGAAAAATTTTTTTTCTCCGGTACTACAACATATTTTGATAACAGGTTGTTCGTTGAATTGTTCTTCTTTTGATATACCTGAATATCTCCATAAAAATCCACCACATACACGAGATTCACGAAGTGCGATTCCCACTGCCGTACCTGTTGTTAAACCTAGAGCTCTTCCAGCTGCTTCAATACTTTCAAATGTTGCGACGATTTCTCCATTATCTTTATTTATTTGATCAACAGATCTCTTTGCTTTTCTTACAATCGGAACTTCTGGATCAGTTTCTTCATTTTCAACGGTTATTTTATTGTTTGAAAATATATCTGATAATGTATCCAAGTCTTTTGATTGATGAATTAACAATTCCTCTAATTTCACAGATATATCAAGTATTTTTTTAATATTATCCGGCGATGTTTCAAATTTATTTTGACCAAGAGAAACACAATTTTGTTTTAGAATAAATGTCATTGTTTTTTCAGTAAATGGATAAGATGACTTCACAAAATATTTCATTTCCCCTGCCGGATATAAATCTTTTAAAGATTTTTGTAATGTGTCATAATCCTTTTGACGCGTAATAGAACAAATAAATCGCATATTTTCATATTGATAAGCGTATAAAAAATAACCGTATTTACAAATAGAATAATTACTTGCTATTTTTAATTTAATTTCATCTGTAACATCGTGTTCTAATTTTTGAATTTTATTATTGCTGTTTTTTATTATTTTATCTTTTTCGGACATTTCTTCTTTTAATTTGTATATTTCATTCTGTAATTCGTCGTTTTTTTTGATTAACAAATTGTAATTTTCCATATTATATTCATTTTCTTTGATGATTTCTTTGATAAGTTCTTCTACTTTTTCCAGAGTAAACTCATCATCATCAAGTGCTAATAATTCGCGATGCGTTATATTATCTGTTGTTGTTATCAGACGAATTCTTTTTTGAAGTAATGGATGTTTTTTAATGCAATTTTCCATTTCTATTTTATTTTTCACTTTATAAGCAGCGTGTAACCTAAAATTATCGTAGGTATTTTTGTGGCGTTTTACTCTTTCGGCTAAATTATTACTTTGACCAAATTTAATAACGGTTTCATGATACATTTTACTGTTGGGTTTTCCCAAGGTTTTATTGTCGATTTTCCCAATATAAATACATTGTGTATTCAATGGAAACTGTTCAATCAATGTATCTTCTTTTAATTTTTCTTTTTCTTTTTCGGTTTGGATTACTTGGTTTTCAATTATTTTATCCTTTTGTTCTAATTGTAATTTTATTTCACAACATTCTTCCTGTAAAATATGTTGAATTATTTTTTCCAGTTTCATGTAATAATCATGTATTTCGTCGGCTTTTTTTGTTCCGGCTTTAAGACAAAATTTTTTAAAAGTTTCTATATTTAACAAAAAAGTTTCTTTATTGTGACCACCTTTGGTATGGGTTGATTGCTTTACCTGCAGGTAAAGCGATTTTGTATAATCTTTATCAATAATAAATTGTTTTTCCAATAACACTTTAGCCTTAATTTTTTGACTAAACCCTAACCATTTCCATATATCATCTAAATCAATAACAAAATCATTTATCGGGTCACAATTCAAGTAACAGTAAAAACTTGATAAAAATAAATGTTGTTCAAAATCTGTAAATTGTTCTTTAATTTTTACTAACAATTTCACATTATAGTCTTTGGATAATTTTGTGATTGGGTTTTCTTCAATCAACGCAACAATGTCTATTTGATTCGACATATTATAAACAATATAAAGTATTCTCTTTATATCGTTTATTTATTAATAACTTTAACTTTCTAAAAGCAAAAGCTTTTGTTTTTATAATCAAAAGCATTAATTAAAATTCACTACGATTTCTACTTTTTCTTTTTTGATGCTCTTGGTAGCTGACACGGATAACTCCTCGCGCTTCTTTCTCGTCTTGGTAGCATTATTTTCAAGCGCAATTTCCTTTCTTTTTGATGTACTGTTACGATTATTCATGTCCTTTTCAATAGTCTCATAATTTTCTTCAATGTAATCCACCACTTTATTTTCCAAGGTCCATTTAAAAAAGTTCAATTGACCGATTGTGGTTTCGATAAAAGTGCCTTCTTCTTTGTACGGAATACTGATTCTGTCCCAACGGCAGAACGGGTCAAAACGACGTTTGCTGTAAGCTTTTAGTTTTAATTTGTAATCAACGTACACCTTAAATCGTCTGGTGATTCCATTGACATCCTCAAACGAATACAGTGTGTAATATTTTTTCGCATAATTGGTGGCAAACCAGTCGACAATACGCAGGGATATTTTAGATTCGCCGGTAATGATTTTCAACATTTTATCTAAATTATTGTCCTTCTTGTAAAAATCCATTAAATTGTTCAACAACAAATCATTTTGGGTTGTATAACTTGATGACATATTTATCTTTAGCTGGGTCTTTTTAAGTCGTTTAATTAGTAGAATTATTTTCTTAATGGCGTTATTGACTCAGGAAACACAATATACAACAGTATTCAAACCTTGTAAAACGCAGTAATGTGGGGCAGCTAAGCACATATGAAACCAAAAAGGAGAATATACGCCTAGCAATTTGTTATGATGAATGAGAAACCCAACTCCCGCAATACCTAACGCAACATAGAAATGGTTAGTGGAGCGATTAAACAAGTCAAACGCACATGAACCTAGTCCAATTGCTGATAAAATTCCTATCGTTTTCTTCCTCTCGGGATTTTTTAGAGGATCACAATAAATCAAGTGTAGAATACATGACACATGAAATATTGTCTCCACAAGTGAAAATTGTAATAAAAACGCATATCTCGTACAAAGAGAATAAATATGATGGAACGCTACGTCCGCTTTATATAGGTAAGTGCGATAAACAGGATAACTTCCATAAGCTCTGTATACATGCAAACCAGCACTCCAAGGAAAATGACATAAACAAGATATAGCACATATCTGAGTGCCCAAAGGGTTTATTATCACATCCTTTCCCACAAAAAATAAGTAATATATGCTAAATATTCCCGGAACAGCCATAGCAATAGCTGCGAGTATCTCTGGATGCGTCCAAAATGGCGGAATTTCTTTAGGCTTTTCACTTTTCTCCGCATTATTGTTGTTGGGATATAAGTATATTGTTTCATGCTGGTTCTTATTATCCTCTAGCAATTTTCCATTCTTTTTCATTTTCTCTTCCGAATAACAATTATAACAAATACTCGGGTATTTTTAAGTCGTTTCTTTTGTAGAATTATTTACCAGTAAAATCCTGGAATACAATAGGTAAATCGTCGCGAACAAAATGAGCTTCATAAGAGGTCGCACCAGCGCGCTCCCATTTGACTACCAGAGGGATAATTTCAACGCCGGCGTCCATGGCGACTCGTATTGCCTCACGATATATGGGATCAATAACTGACGGGGCAAAACGATTTACATCATGGCGTTGAATGACAAAACACAATATACAACGAATGCGTGGGTCTTGGGTTTTGATCCAGGTGAGTTCTTGTACGTGTTTTAATGCGCGAGGACTAATGGGGTCGGCACTTTTTTTTCGGTATCCGTCGGGGAAATAGGCGACTTTGGAGGAGAAATCTCTACCTGTAAAATCCAAGTGTTTTCGATCTTTAGACGCAACATCTTCATAGTCCGCGAGGGGGACATTTTTAATTTCCATGATAAACGGCACACCATGTTGGTCGACGCCGGTAAAATCAAAACGCGAATCTACTTTTTCTGGAATATACATGGTGACTTCTCTCTTGTATGACTTTATATTTTGTAAATGGTGTAGTACATTTTGTTCCAGTGCCTTTTCAACAAGTATTTCTGCTAATTTTGGATTGATTCCAATAATGACTTCTTTTTCTCTTTCTTGATCGCGATATATGGAAAGATGTATGCGATGGGAGCATTTGAGTTTTTCAGGGGTTTTTTTTGGATTTTCTTTTTGAACGGTGGTTAAATCTTCCAGTAATACTTGTGCGGTTACGTCGGCGAGCCCACAGCATCCAAGGGATAAACTATGGGCAATAATTTTATCTTGTGTTGATAATAAAACATCGGCTACATAGGGTGTTTTGATCATTGCCGATGGACGTTTCACAACTGTCCCCTGAACTAAATTATTTAATTGATATAACATGTTGTTATTTTGAATTGTTTTATGTAATTTTATATACTTGTATAATTAGTTTTGAATATTTTATAAATAGATCAATTTTAAATTTAATTAGATAATAATAGATAATAAAAAATATATTTGGTAATAATATGAAACAAAAGATTACTCTAAAATTGAAATATCCAGAATTTAAGAAGGAGAATATAGATTCTCAAATATTAATTTCTGGGTCACAGCGTTATACTTATAGAGATCCTTTTACAAAAAGGAAAATAAGTGGAAGCAAGTTTTTAAATGAAACAACCTATATACCACAGCCATACAACGAAAGTAAATACAATGAAAATGTTGAATTTTTAACTAAAAAATTACAAAAACTATTAAGAGATGCGATTGTTCATGAATTAAATCATAAATATAGAGGTCAAGATATAAAATGTGTCATATATCAACATTCCAGTTGTAGGGATGCATCAAGTGATAGTGACTCTAGTTGTTCTTCTGAAGAAAGAGGTTGTTGTAATGATGGTAATAAATGCTCAAAATATTTAACAAGAACAAGAAAAAAAGTAGAATTTGCTAATTTAAACGTAGATGATATTGTTGTTTTATATTTAGAAAAAAATTTATCTTATTGTAAATTTAACAGTATTCTTTGTGTTGGAAAAAAAGAATATAATTACGTGAGTTTTAATGGTGGGTTTAAAGGTGTTGTAAATTCATATAATTCTTGTAGTGGAAAAATGACGGTTACTGTTACGAGTATTATTCCAAATTCTTTATTAGGCGAAGATTGTTATATAGTCAATTTGGATGGAGGCATGGGTAACACTGGATCAACTGGATCAACTGGCCCGATTGGTTTTACTGGTGCTACTGGATCTGGTGAAACTGGTGCGACTGGTACAACTGGTGCTAGAGGATTTACTGGTTCTACGGGATCTACTGGAGCTACTGGATCTGGTGAGACGGGTCCAACAGGTCCAACTGGTGATACTGGTGGCACTGGTGCGAGCGGATCAACTGGGTCTACGGGTGCTACTGGATCCGGTAAAACGGGTGCGACTGGTGCGACTGGTGCTACTGGTGCTAGTGGTGCGACTGGTCCTACAGGCGCTGGTGAAACTGGTGCGACTGGTCCTACAGGTGCGACTGGTGCGACCGGAGCAAGTGGTATAATTGGTGAAACGGGTGCGACTGGTCCTACAGGCGCTGGTGAAACTGGTGCGACTGGTGCTACAGGTGCGACTGGTGGAACTGGTCCTACAGGTGCTACGGGCGCTAGTGGTGCGACTGGTCCTACAGGCGCTGGTGAAACGGGTGCGACTGGTCCTACAGGCGCTACAGGTGCTACTGGTGCGACTGGTGCGACTGGTGCGACCGGAGCAAGTGGTATAATTGGTGAAACGGGTGCGACTGGTCCTACAGGCGCTACAGGTGCTACTGGTGCGACTGGTGCGACTGGTGCGACCGGAGCAAGTGGTATAATTGGTGAAACTGGTGCTAGTGGTGCGACTGGTTCTACTGGTGTAACTGGTTCTACTGGTTGTACTGGAGAAACTGGTTCTACCGGTTCTACTGGTGCGACTGGTTCTACTGGAGCAACTGGTACAGGTGAAACTGGTGCGACTGGTTCAAAAGGCGAAACCGGTGCGACTGGTGCTATTGGTGCTACTGGTGCTACAGGTGGTTCAATTAATGGTGTCGCGTCAATAAATACTACAGGATATACAAATGGTGCGACATTAACGAGCACTTATTATTTGGAGTTAGGTCAGGCAACAACGACGAACCCTGGTTTAATGACTACTACGGGTCAAACTTTTGCGGGAGATAAATATTTCGGCGGATCTGTCGGTGTAAGTGGTCTATTAAGTGTTGCAAGCAGTTTATCTGTATCATCATCATATTTGGACTATAGTAGTACTGATGCGACTTATGCGAATAATGCTACGGTTAATTTTTCAAATTTTTCTGGAATGATACTCGTAAATAATACAAGTTCAACTGGTAATTTACAATTATGGTTGTGTGGAGGCGGAGAAGCAACAAAACTTGGTGATAGTTCGGGTAGTACTTCCACTAATGGAACACTTGCATATGTGTCTGGAATTACAGGATATAGATGGACAAATAATACAGGAGGAAGTATAAGTTCTTCATTTGGAGTAGTGAGAACAAGAACAATAGGTTAATTTCTATTGCCTTATCAAAATAATCAAAAATAATTAAAACCATTATATAGCGGATTTAATTATTTACACATATTATACACATTTGAATTAAATGTTTTGTTTAGAATATAGAAAAATAAGATAAAAAAAAATAATTATTTCTATTACAATATTATATGGGTTACAATATTACTTTGAATATTTCTAATGCGAAATTTCAAGTTGTAAATATGGTTAGTAATTTTAGTATAACAGGTAAAATAACATCATATTACAATGACCCGAATACTTTTAAAAAAGTTACAATGGAATATACTGTAACAAAAGTAGATAGTTTTCCAAATCCATCAAATGATAAATTATTTAAAAAATCGGTAAAAACATTACAAAAACTTATAAAAAAGGAAACAGAAGATTATTTTATAAATCAAATTCTTACATTATATCCAGAATCAAAAATAAATATTTTATATGATGAAAAAGGTAAAAGTAAAGAGAAAAAAAATGATAAAGGCATATGTTCTGATTCTGATTCATCGTCTGAAGATGAATGTAATAAAGATAAAAAATGCGATTTAAAATGTGCGAAATATTTAACTACTACAAAAACAAGAGTTGAATTTCCAAATTTAAAGGTAGATGATATTGTTGTTTTATATTTAGAAAAAAACTTGTCTTATTGTAAATTTAATAATATTATTTGTATTGGGAAAAGTGAATTTAATAATGTGAGTTTTAATGGAGGTTTTAAAGGTGTTGTAAATTCGTATAATTGTAAAACTGGTGAGATGGTAGTTACAGTTACACTTATTATTTCCGGATTATTGAGTGAAGATTGTTATATTGTAAATTTAGATGGATCTGGTGGCGGTACTGGTCCAACTGGTCCAACTGGTTCTATTGGTGAGACTGGTGCGACTGGTGCTACTGGTAGAGGTGAAACCGGTGCGACTGGTGCTACTGGTGCGACTGGTTTTACTGGTGCGACTGGTGCGAGTGGTGCGACTGGTGCGACTGGTAGGGGTGAAACTGGTGCTACTGGTTCTAGTGGTGCGACTGGTGCGACTGGTTTTACTGGTGCTACTGGTGCGACTGGTGCTACTGGTAGGGGTGAAACTGGTGCTACTGGTTCTACTGGTTCTACGGGTGCGACTGGTTTTACTGGTGCCACTGGTGTGACTGGTGTTACTGGTGCTACTGGTAGGGGTGAAACTGGTGCTACTGGTGCTACTGGTATAATTGGTGAAACCGGATCTAGTGGTGCGACTGGTTCTACGGGTGCTACTGGAAGAGGTGAAACTGGTGCGACTGGTGCGATTGGTGAAACCGGAGCTACTGGTGCTACTGGTGCTACTGGTGCGATTGGTGAAACTGGTGCTACTGGTGAAACAGGTGCGACTGGTGCGACTGGTGTGCCTGGCGCGACAGGATCTACGGGTGGTACTGGTGAAACTGGGGCAAGTGGATCTACAGGAGTAACTGGATCTACCGGTGCTACTGGTGAAACTGGTAGTACAGGAGCAACTGGACCAACCGGTGCTACTGGTGAAACTGGTGCTACTGGATCTACTGGTGCGACTGGTGAAACTGGTGCTACTGGTGGAACAGGATGTACTGGCGCTACTGGTGTAACTGGTGCTAGTGGTGCGACGGGAGCAACTGGTTCTACTGGAGCAAGTGGATCAACTGGTGCTACTGGATCTACTGGAGCAAGTGGAACAACTGGTGCTACTGGTGCTAGTGGATCTACTGGTGCTACTGGATCAACTGGTGTAACCGGTGCTACTGGTGCTATTGGATCTACTGGTGCTAGTGGATCTACAGGATCTACTGGTGCGACTGGTGCTACCGGATCTAGTGGTGCTACTGGTGAAACAGGATCTACTGGTGCTAGTGGTTCTACCGGTGATACTGGTGCTACTGGTGCTACTGGTGCTAGTGGTTCTACTGGTGCTACTGGTGCTACTGGTGCTACTGGTGCTACTGGTGAAACGGGTGCGACTGGTTCTACTGGGGCAAGTGGATCTACTGGTTCTACTGGTGCTACTGGTGCTACTGGTGCTACTGGTGCTACTGGTGCTACTGGTGCTACTGGTGAAACCGGCGCTACTGGCGCAACTGGTAAAACTGGATCGACAGGATCTACTGGTGCTACTGGTGAAACCGGTGCTAGTGGTTCTACTGGTTCTACTGGTGCGACTGGTGCTACTGGTGCTACTGGATCTACTGGTGCAACTGGTGAAACTGGATCAACAGGATCTACAGGAGTAACTGGATCTACCGGATCTACTGGATCTACCGGTGCTACTGGATCAACTGGTTCTACGGGTGCTACTGGTCAAACTGGTGCTACTGGATCTACTGGATCTACTGGTGCAAATGGTGTGACTGGATCCACTGGGGCAAGTGGATCTACTGGTGCTACTGGTGAAACAGGTGCTACTGGTGCTACTGGTGCTACTGGTGAAACGGGTGCGAGTGGATCCACTGGGGCAAGTGGATCTACTGGTTCTACTGGTGCTACTGGTGCTACTGGTGCTACTGGTGAAACCGGCGCTACTGGCGCAACTGGTGCAACTGGTGCAACTGGTAAAACTGGATCGACAGGATCTACTGGATCTACTGGTGAAACCGGTGCTAGTGGTTCTACTGGTTCTACTGGTGCGACTGGTGCTACTGGTGCTACTGGATCTACTGGTGCAACTGGTGAAACTGGATCGACAGGATCTACTGGTGCTACTGGATCTACTGGTGCAACTGGTGAAACTGGTGCTACTGGTGTGACTGGATCTACTGGTGCTACTGGTGAAACAGGTGCTACTGGATCTACTGGATCTACTGGTGCAACTGGTGCTACTGGAGCAAGTGGAGCAAGTGGATCAACTGGATCTACTGGTGCTAGTGGTGAAACTGGTGCGACCGGATCTACTGGAGCTACCGGTGAAACAGGTGCTACTGGTGCTACTGGACCTACTGGTGCTACTGGTGAAACCGGCGCTACTGGTTCTACTGGTGCTACTGGTGCGACAGGATCTACTGGTACGACAGGATCTACTGGATCTACTGGTTGTACTGGTGAAACGGGTGCGACTGGATCCACTGGGGCAAGTGGATCTATAGGAGTAACTGGATCTACCGGCGCTACTGGTGAAACTGGTGCTACTGGATCTACTGGTTGTACTGGTGAAACGGGTGCGACTGGCGCGACAGGATCTACTGGTGCTACTGGTGAAACAGGTGCTACTGGTGCG
>Ga0187843_10000051_pt1 | contig 99076 bp, 79 predicted proteins | sample SpaLakP09_SKY_43_FD_134516 | JGI IMG/M metagenome (GOLD analysis project Ga0187843, IMG submission 134516) | Oligotrophic lake water microbial communities from Sparkling Lake, Wisconsin, USA - SP09_SKY_43 | ecosystem: Environmental > Aquatic > Freshwater > Lake | place: USA: Sparkling Lake...
CATTCGACGATCAACTGGTCGCCACCTTGCGCACGCTGTACGGCGCGCAGATGGAACAGGCGCTGCGCCAGCTCCCCGGCGGCATGGAAGGCTTGTTGCGGATCGGCCCTCGTCCGGACGAGGACACGCTCAGCGCGGTGTTCGGCAAGCCCGGCGTGCTGCTGCTCGACGCCACGCTCAGCGCCGCGCAGCTGGCGCGTGCGCGCAGCGTGCTGTTGCTGCGCTATACCTTGCCAGGCGAGCTGGAACGCACGGTGACGCTGGCCGACGTGTATCGGCGCCAGAATGTGCAGGGCAGGATGGCGCTGTTCGCGCGCGAGGTCGATTTCATGCTGCACCAGGCCAGGCTGCAGGTTGCAGCGCAGTACGTGCTGGACTGGTCACGGCGCAGCTTTGGCGCCGAGGCGGTGGCCGACTTGCGGCGCGTCCTGTCCGACCAGGCCGATACGCAGGCCTTCCTGCGCATGCACGGGATAGGCGAGGACGCGCACGGCGACAGCGCCTTGCTCGACCAACTGGCTGCCAAGGTCAGCGCGGCGCAGGTCGACGACTACTACCTGCGCCATCGCAGCCAGTTCAAGCGGATCGTGCGCGTACGCGCGCGCCATATCCGGCTGCGCGACGAAGGCGCCGCGCGATCGGTGGCGGCGGCCCTTGCCGATGGCGCCGACTTTGCGGCGCTGGCGCGGCAGCACTCGCTTGCGCCCGACGCCGCGCAGGGCGGCGCCCTGGGCTGGGTGCGGCACGAGGGCACGCCCGGCTGGCTGGCACAGCTGTTGTTTGCCCAGCCGCAGGGCGTGGTGTCGGCCCCGGTGCGCACGCCGGGCGGCCCGGACCTCGAGGCGCCATGGGAAATCGTCCTGGTCGAACAGCGCGACGAAGGCTACCAGGAACGGGGATCGGAATCGGTGCGCTATGTGGCGAGCCGTGCGCTTGCGCGGGAAATGGCGTTCGCGCAGCTGCAGTCCCTGCGCCAGCAGTTGCGCAGTACGGCGCGCATTGAAATCATGGCGGCGCAGTCGGGCGCTGCGTCATGAAGGGGCGCACCATTCTCGGCGGCGCGGTGTTGCTGATGCTGGCGGCATGGATGGCCTGGCAGGACAAGGGTGGGCCGTATGCGCCGGCCGGCGTGCCGGGACCCGCGGCTGTATCGGCGCCGCCGCAGGCAGCGGCGCCTGGCGCTGACGGTCAGCTGCGGCCATGGCTGTCCGCACTGCCCGAAACCCTGCAGGAGCAGGCGCCGGTGCCTGGATGGGCGAGCCTGGCCGAGGGCAGGGAGCATGGCGACAGCCGGGCGCCGCCACTGCACCGGCCCGACGTGTCCCGCAGCGGGCCCACTGCGGCGCAACTGGCCGATCCCGCCGCCTACCGCGCATACGAACGCAGCGAACATGCACGCACGCTGGCCGCTTTTGCCGCCGCCGCCGAAACGAAAGCGGCGCAATTGCGCGCAGACCTGGTGCAAGCACGCGCAGTCGGGATCGCGCCTGCGGACATCCTCAAAGTGGAACGGAAGATACAGAGACTCGATGAGATCCGGCGGGGGATAGTCGAGCATGGCAAAGTCGTTCCCAGGTAAAGCCATCGCTGGACATGGCGTCAGTGCTGCTGGAGAAATAACGTCATCGCCTTTCTTGCAATACTGCTGCCTGGCGCGTCGGTCGCGGTGGACGGTAGCGGTCGTAGATGCGCTGCATTTCCCCACGTGCGCGCAAGGCCATGATGCCCCGGTTGATCTTGTCCAGGTCGATCCGGCCCTCGCGCGGCACTGCGCAATAGGTATCGAAAGGGCGGATGGTGAAGACCTTGGTATTGAGCCGCTTGCCGGCTGGATGGACTTTCTGCTGGTAATCGTAATAAAGGGTATTGGAGACCATGTAGCGGAAACGGCCATTGAGCAGCTTGTTGGTATTGGCATCGTCGGTGGCGGCGTCGTCGCGCTGGTAATGGCTGCCGATGCGACTGTCCATTTCCGGATAGTGATAGCCGTACAAGGTCCCGACCCTTTCGCCGTCCAGGTCGGACAACTGGGCCAGGGGCGGGGTGTCGCTACGGCTGACGATGATCATATTGTTCGAAAAAACCGTGCCCGTCCACAGCCACTCCTTGCTCTCAAGCCACTCTGGCCGCAGGTCGCACAGGAGATCGGCCTTTCCTGCGTGCAGGGCCGCTTCGACACGCTTGCGTGGCAAGGCGACGTAGCGCGGCACCAGCGCCAGTTCCTGCGCCAGGGCATCGCCGAAATCCTTCAACAAGCCCTCGACCAGCAGGTCCTTGCGAAAGCCCGTCATCGGCATGGCGCTGCCGGTCGATACGGCGAAAACGATCGTGCCCGGGATGGCGGGGCTGGCGACTGCCAGGGTCAACAAGGCGGTAAGGAAAAGGCTTCTTTTCATGAAATCCATGATACCGCAGTCAAGCGTTGGGTGTCCTGCCGCGGGGCGGGCGCAAGAGCGAACAGGCCGCCAGGCCAGGATCGCCGGCTTTCCGTACCAATGCGAGTTCCTTGACCGCGCTTTGCTGTTCGCCGTATCGTGCGACATCCGTGGGACGGATCTGGACCGTGCTTGAGCAATGGCGGGAAAACAGGCGCGCAAACGCGACCGACAGCGACAAGCGGCCAAGTGGGCAATAGGGCGCAGTGGGCGCCGTGAACCGTGACGCGGCATACATGGTCCGGCTACAGCGTCCTTGAAGAAATCATTTGCCGGGCGCCTTCGCCCCCAATGCCAGTAGTGCAGCCTTTACCTTGGGGACAGGCATCGCGATGAACAGCTGCATGGCAGCCCTGATCAGTTCACTCTTCTTCGTTTTTGGGCCGCCCGCGTCGATGATTTTCTGTTTTAGTTCGAGAATGGCCGCGTGCTCGTGTTCGGGCATGGTATGGCTGTAGGTCTTGAATTTCACCTTCCTTGGCTTGGCCGCCTTGGGGCCCGCGCCCTCACTGTCATTCTGGTCGCTCGGTGATGCAGCCGCCGCTTGAGGGGAAATCGGCGACTCGGCCGGTTCGCCGCGAACGCGCTTGACTGATGCGGCAGTCGCCGATTTTGCCCTTACTGCTGTTGGTGCTGTCTTCGTTGGCATAGCAAGGCCTTGGTTGGCGCAACGGTTCGCGTCGCTGTTTGAAATCAAAAAAGTACAGTAATTCAAGTATCACACCTTCTGGCAAACCTTGTCGCATTTCATGCGACCGGGCCGGGCGCACGCTTGCATGCCCGTCGCCGTGTCAGGCGCTCAGCCGTCGCGGGTGCCCGGCATCGCGTCCGCGTCGCTGCGCGACGGGAGCGCCAGGAACAGGCGCAACAACGGCGGTCGACAGCTCAACCTTGAAAAAGCTGACGACCTGGGTGAGCTTGTTGGCTTCCTTGTGCATGGCATCGGCAGTCGCTGCGGCCTCCTCGACGAGGGCGGCGTTTTGCTGGGTAACTCTGTCCATGTCGCCAATGGCACTGTTGACTTCATGAATCCCCGATTCCTGTTCAGCACTCGCCGAACTGATCTCGGCCATAATATTGGTCACGCGTCCCACGCTGGCGACGATCTCAGCCATTGTGTCGCCGGCAGCATGTGCCAGCGTGCTACCGATCTCGATCTTTTCGGCCGAATCGTTGATCAGATGCTTGATTTCCCGTGCTGCCGTCGCCGAGCGTTGCGCCAGATTTCTTACCTCGCTTGCCACGACGGCGAAACCTCGCCCTTGTTCACCGGCCCGTGCGGCTTCGACAGCGGCATTCAATGCCAGAATATTCGTTTGAAATGCAATTCCGTCAATCACGGCGATGATGTCCACGATTTTCTTGCCGGAAGCATTAATGTCATCCATCGTTTGAACCACCTCGTGGACAACGGCGCCCCCCTTGCTGGCCACCGCCGATGCTGATGCCGCCAGATCGTTGGCCAGGCGCGCGCTCGATGAGTTCTGCCGGACCGCGGACGTGAGCTTTGCCATCGACGTGGCAGTCTCCTCAAGCGCGCTTGCCTGATGTTCGGTTCGACGCGACAGGTCCAGATTGCCCGCAGCGAGTTCTTTGGATGCATCATCAATCGTGTGCGCGCCGTCGCGCACTTGCCCTACGATTTCGCCCAAACGCGTCGTCATGCTTTGCAGGACGTCGAGTAGCTGTCCGATTTCGTCGCGCCGATGGGCCGTTTGAAACGGCCTCAGATCCCCCGCGGAGACCCGGCTTGCCAGATCGACAGCGTGCTGAAGCGGGGCGACGATGCTGCGTGTCAGGACCCATGCCAGCGTCGCGCCCAGTCCCAGCGCCAGCAGGCCGAATCCCAACAGCGCGCTGCGGCTGTTCTTGTATTGGACGGCCGACTCGGACGCCAGCGCTTGAGCCTGATTCGATTGGTATTGCAGTAAGAGTTGCAGTGCGGATGTATAGCTGTCGAACGACGTCTGTAAAGTCGATCCGGCCAGTTGCTCCACTTCTTGTGTCTTGCCAAGTTCCTTGAACAGAAAGATTTGCTTGCGTATAGCCAGGTAGGACTTTTCCTTTTCTACGACGGAACGAAACATCTCCTTCTCGCCGACGTCGTGCATTTTTTCGACGAGTTTTCCTTCGACAGCGGCAAGAAATTTATCCCCCTCCATCAACTGCAACAAGAAGAACTCGCTGACCTCCAGGCTGTCGCTCTTGGCGACGGACAGGGCGCGAACGCCGTTGAGTCTTGCCAGGCCCAGCCAGTCGGAGACTAATTGCTGTTTCGCGAGCCGGTCATTCACGAGATATTCGGCAGTCTCGTTTGCGGCATGCAAGCGCCACAAGGCGACCCCGGTAATACACGCCATCACCAGCAGAACTATGGCGAACGACGACAGCACCCTGGGGCCCGTTTTGAGTTGGAATGTGATCATTTGGTGGGGAAGGGCGGACGGCAGAAGGATGCGATCCTACGCGTCGATTATGACGTCTCCATGACGCCGCAGGAAATAAAAATTGCATTCTGGAATCGATAATCTCGCGCTGACCCCATCAGTTCTGATGCTACGCTCATCCTGAGAGAAAGTTCGGGAAATTCGATCGAATCGGCCCCGTTCTCTTGACGCTGTCACGCGACATGGAATCGCTTTGCTTGCCTTGGCAGCGAATGTGTGATGTCGGCGTCTCCGAAGCGCAGCGACCCAGTTGCATTTTTTGATATGGAAAATTGGCGAGCAGCCACGCCGATTGGCGCCGCGTGCTGACTGTGGATGACAATCCTGCTCACACCGATCGAATTGTCGTGTGCACCCGATCAGATGTCATCGATGCGTATCAGTGCATACAGCTACTGCCGGTTTTTGCCTTGCAAATGGATCACCACATCCATTGCCGCACCAATCGCTGCCCCCAGAGCGAGGCAGAGAGCGAGTTGGCCATACACCGCGCCAAAAGCGACCCCCAGGGCGGCGCCGATACTCACCCCGAGGCCGGCGTTGGCATTTGCCGCCTTCGATCCGGCTTTCTTTTCAGAGCCTTCGTTCATGTTTTTTCCTTGCAAACGGGCGAGTGCCAGGCGATGGTTTTCGCAGGCTGCGCGCGAAGTGAAATAGCAAAATGACACCATAGCACAGACTTGCGTTGGCAAATTACCCGGGCACCACGATGATTTTTCGCGCAAAAAATGAATCGCCCGATTTTCCTTCATGGGGCTACGAATATAATGCGGTGGCGTCGTGAGCGATTGGATAAGCCATTGCCTTGCAATGCGACGACGCGATCGTCTGTCTGAAGGACGCGTTCAGCCAGCAGCCAGTGTAGAAAAAGGAACCATGCAAGCCGATTATGTCGCTCCGATGCCGCTCAAGGCACCTTCCCAAGGCCTTGGCCCGCGCTTGACGTTTTTCATCGTGGAATTGATCTGCAGCGTGCTGCCGCGGCGCACCGGCGTCAGAATGCTGCGCAAGCTGTTCGTCCCCAAGGCGGCCCCGGGCGACCGCTTCCAGCTCGATCGCGAGCGGGTCGAGCAGCATGCCGTGGTCCGGATTCCGTTGCCGGGCTTGCCGGACGCGGCGCTGACCATCTTCTCCCCCAGGACGATGCCTGCCAGCCTGCCGCTGGTATTCTGAATACACGGTGGCGGCTGGATCGGCGGGGGCGCAGCTGGCGAGCCAGGTGGCCGCCCTGATGACCAATCCGCGCTGTGCCGCACGCACCGGGATCGCGCCGGCGGTTCCTGCTGCCTGGCTGCGTGCGGTAATCCTCTATAACGGCCTGTTTGACGCGACCACCTTTCCCCGGTGCCGCTTTCCCCTGACCAAGCTGTTTCTGCGCTCCTATTTTGGCCGCGCGGACTTCCAGGCCGCAGGGCGCATCGGCGAAATTTCGAGTGCGCGCCATGCCACGGCAGACTTCCCGCCCACCTACATCACGGCGGGCGACGCCGACCCGCTCGAGAGCGAGTCCTACCAGATGGACGCGCTCCTGCGCGCGCTGGGGGTGACGGTGCGCAGCCGTTACTGGACCGGAAGCGGGCTGCACCTGGAGCATGGCTTCATGTCCACGCTGGACAGCGATGCCGCTTGTACCGTGCTCAGCGATACCGTGCAGTTCATTGAACAGCACACGGCGAACAGTCTCTAGACTTTGAAGGATGGAGCGCCAGCCATTTCGCGCAATTTCCTGTACCTGGACTGCCCGCTCGCCGTAGGGGGTGTTTCCAATATTGAAAGATTGCAGGTGTTCGATTCTGGGTACGCCACCGTGCATGGGAAACTCTCCGGCGATCCCCCGCCATCAGGAAATTGCCATATCCGAAGCGCCCTAAATGCGCTATTCTTCTGGTCTTCCGTGAAATGAAATTTCATGATGTGAATCACGGCCGCCTTATCTGCGATATCATTCCAGTGCTGAGCGGTCGTTTTTCCGACCCCAAGATGTCGTGCTGTCCGCAAGACGGCCAGCCGAATAGTTTTCCAATAGTGCGAATTTCCGATTCGCCAGAACCGAGCATAAGCCCATGAGCAATGATCAAACCATCATTTACACGCTGACCGACGAGGCGCCGCTGCTGGCGACGTACGCCTTCCTGCCCGTAGTCACTGCGTTCGCCAAGCCGGCCGGCATTCGCATCGAAGCGAGCGACATTTCGGTCGCGGCACGTATCCTGGCCGCCTTCCCGGAAAACCTGACCGACGCGCAGCGCGTCACCGACTCGATGATCGAACTGGGCAAGCTGACCCTGCGGCCCGAAGCGAACATCATCAAGCTGCCGAACATCAGCGCATCGGTCTCGCAATTGCGCGCGGCCATCAAGGAATTGCAGGACAAGGGCTACGCCATTCCCGACTATCCGGAAGATGCGCAAACCGACGAGGAAAAAGCCATCAAGCTGCGCTACGGCACCTGCATCGGCTCGTCCGTCAATCCCGTCCTGCGCGAAGGTAATTCCGACCGCCGCGCCCCGCGCGCGGTGAAAGAAGCGGCCCGCAAGTCCCCCCATTCGATGGGCGAATGGTCGCAAGCGTCGCGCACCCACGTGTCGCACATGACCGGCGGCGACTTCTACCACGGCGAAAAATCGATGACCATCAACGGCGCGCGCGACGTGAAGATGGAACTCATTACCACCAGCGGCAAGACCATTGTCCTGAAACCGAAGGTCTCGCTGCTGGACGGCGAAATCATCGATTCGATGTTCATGAGCCGCAAGGCGCTGCTGGCCTTCTACGAAGCGCAGATCGACGACGCCCACAAGACCGGCGTGCTGTTCTCGCTGCACGTGAAGGCCACCATGATGAAGGTGTCGCACCCGATCGTCTTCGGCCACTGCGTGCGCATGTTCTACAAGGAAGCGTTCGAGAAGCACCAGGCATTGTTCGACAGCCTGGACGTGAACGTCAACAACGGCATGGCCGACCTGTACAACAAGATCGCCGACCTGCCGACCTCGCAGCGCGAAGAAATCGTGCGCGACCTGCACGCCTGCCAGGAACACCGCCCGGCGCTGGCCATGGTCGATTCGGCCAAGGGCATCACCAACTTCCATTCGCCGAACGACATCATCGTCGACGCTTCCATGCCGGCCATGATCCGCGCCGGCGGCAAGATGTACGGCGCCGACGGCCGCCTCAAGGAAGTCAAGGCAGTCATTCCGGAAAGTACCTTCGCCCGCATTTACCAGGAAATCATCAATTTCTGCAAATGGCATGGCGCCTTCGACCCGCGCACCATGGGCACCGTGCCGAACGTGGGCCTGATGGCCCAGAAGGCCGAAGAATACGGCTCGCACGACAAGACCTTCGAAATCGAGGAAGACGGCGTTGCCAACATCACCGACCTGGCCACCGGCGAAGTGCTGCTGACCCAGAACGTGGAGCAGGGCGATATCTGGCGCATGTGCCAGGTCAAGGATGCGCCTATCCGCGACTGGGTCAAACTGGCCGTCACGCGCGCGCGCAACTCGGGCATGCCTGCCGTGTTCTGGCTCGACCCGTACCGTCCGCACGAAAACGAGCTGATCAAGAAGGTCAATACCTACCTGAAAGACCACGATACCGACGGCCTGGAAATCCGCATCATGTCGCAAGTGCGCGCCATGCGCTACACGCTCGAGCGCGTCAGCCGCGGCCTGGACACCATCTCGGTGACCGGCAACATCCTGCGCGATTACCTGACCGACCTGTTCCCTATCCTGGAACTGGGCACCAGCGCCAAGATGCTGTCCATCGTTCCGCTGATGGCCGGCGGCGGCATGTACGAAACGGGCGCCGGCGGCTCGGCCCCCAAGCACGTGCAACAGCTGGTGGAAGAAAACCACCTGCGCTGGGATTCGCTGGGCGAATTCCTGGCGCTGGCGGTGAGCTTCGAAGACATGGGATTGAAGACCGGCAACAAGAAGGCGGCGATCCTGGCCACGACGCTCGACGCCGCCACCGGCAAGCTGCTCGACAATCGCAAGTCGCCGTCGCCGAAAACCGGCGAACTCGACAATCGCGGCAGCCAGTTCTACCTGTCCCTGTACTGGGCCCAGGAACTGGCCGCGCAAAAGGACGACGCCGCCCTGGCCGCCCACTTTGCACCGCTGGCCAAGTCGCTGGAAAGCAATGAGCAGAAGATCGTTGCAGAACTGCTCGCAGTGCAGGGCAAGGCGGCGGATGTGGGCGGTTACTACAAGCTGGACGACGCCAAGGTCAGCGCGGTCATGCGTCCCAGCGCAACCTTCAATGCGGCGCTGAAGGCACTGGACGCCTAAGCGGACAGGGGAGGCCAGCATCGCTGGCCTTCGGCACCCCCGGGCCGGCGCCTCCGCTGGCCCGGCGTTCCGTCAACGGTTATTGGCTGTAACGGCGGCGGTAGATGGTAGGCCAGCCGGGCCAATCGGCCGTACTCGGGCCGCCAAACGCCAGGTTGGCATTTTCCCAGCGTTGCAGGGCGGCCCGTTCGTGGTCGTTCAACCATCCATACATGGTGACCAGGCGCTCGCAACTGAGCAGCACGGGCATCTCGCTGCACGTGAGCAGCATGATCATGATGCCGCTGGCCGTCGGTTCGCCCAGCAGCAGGTGGCCGGTCGCTTCCAGCGTCTTCAAATCCGCATGGATTTCCGCGGCGCCTTCAGGCGTAGCGGCCAGGCCGGCCTTGCGCAGCATCGAGTGCGGGGACAGTTCAACGGTGCGCGCAGTTCCGCCCAGGTCGTGCAGATGAACAAGAATCCGTTCATGGGAAGGCAGTAGCGTGCCGGTTGCTGCGAGATCGTTCATAGGAAGGGCTCAAGCTGTGTACCCACGGATATTGACAGGTTTTCCGAGACGCGCGAAATAACTGTCGCGCGCGGGCTATTTTTTTTGCTTTTTCCCGCTGTTATCCAGGGAAAAGCTGCGCTCCAGCGGCGCCCTGACTTGCAAGCGTTGCTCGCAAGCATGGCCGGCCTTGTATTCGGCGAATGCGGTGGCAAAGTCGTTCAGGGCTGCAGCGTACTCAGCGGCGGCATAATGCTGCAGTATCAACATGTCGGAGAAACCGTCGGCGGTGGCGATCGCCTGTGCCTCTTTTACCGCCTGCAAAGCCATGTCGGCATTGCCATTGCAGGCATATACCTCGGCCCGGACCGCAAAGATGTGCGCTTCGCACCAGCGGAAATTGACATGGCGCGCGGCCGCCAGTCCTGCTTCCAGGTAGGCCAGGGAACGGTCGAGCGCACCGTCCGCCAGTGCAATCTTGCCGAGATAGAGATTCGATTCCGCGAGGTAGTCGTACAGCTTGTGTTCCGTGCACGTCTTGAACGTTTCCTGCAGAATTGCCGAAGCTTCGTCCTGCCGCGCCAGGTCGATCAGGCAGACCGCCAGGTTGATTTTGACTTTGACGTCCAGGTGCGGGTCGGCCGCTTCTTCGGTGCGCGCCTGCGCTTCCTTGAGCATGGCCAGGGCGGCAGCATGGTCGCCCGCGCCCTTGTAGACCTGCGCCAGTCCCACTTTGGCCAGGACCCAGGTCTCCGCGTCGCCGCCGGTCTGGTTGATCACGGCAATGGAACTGTCCCAATATTGAATGGCGCGCCGGTAATCGCCACCAGTGTAATAGCCGCGGGCAAGCCGCTCCAGTATCTTCGCTTCGTGGATAGGCAAGCAGGAACCCTGGGCCGCTTGCTGGGCCGCAAGCAGCGAATCGCGGGCCTCGGACGATCGTCCGAGGTGATCCATGATCTTTCCGTAGCGCTCGGCCGCGCGCACGTAGATGGCCGGCTCCCACAAGTAGGATTCAACGAACACTTGTTTGCAGAGCGTCAACGCCTCTTCGGGGTCGATATGCATGATCGCGTCGATGCGATCGAACACCGTTTGCCATTGCAAGGCAGGATCCCTCCTGGAATTCATGGGGCACTTTCACTGGAAAATTAGTACTGACACATCGATACGTAAGGCCTGGGCCGCGCCAATAAAACCACAGCAGATTTTACATTGTGCGTCCACATAAAACAGGAAGTGCTTCTCTGCAGAAAATATAGCATAGCTTACCGAAACGAAGGCATGAAGATTCCGGCAAGTATTGCCAGTATGGTAATACTTGGATGCTGCGCTGGCGGAATTCTTGCGAAAAAACCTTAGCGCCGCTACGCAAAATAGCAATGGAAGCCTGCTCCGTTGCCGGGTTACGCTCGTCGCCACGTCATCGACACGAGGAGCCGAAGTGCTACAACAACGAGTACGGCGCATGGCCGCGGCGATCGGCCTGGCCTGCGCCAGCGCCGTGGCGCAGGGCCAGGCGGCCAGCCATCCATTCCAGGATCCGGCCCTGCCGGCCGGGCAGCGCATCGCCAACATCCTGTCCCTGATGACGGTGGAAGAAAAGGTCGGCATGCTGTCGACCACCACCAGCGTGGCGCGGCTCGGCATTCCCGGCTTCGGCAGTTCCGAAGGCATCCATGGCCTGGTTCAGCGCGACAACGAAGAGCGCAAGCGCGACGGTATTCCGACCACCCAGTTTCCCCAGCCGCCCGGCTTGGGCGCCAGCTGGAACCCCGGGCTGGTGCGCCAGGCCGCAGCGGTGCAAGGCGACGAAGGCCGCTACATCACCCACAACGACCGCTACCGGCGCCCGGTGCTGATGCAGTGGGGGCCGCAGGCGGACCTGGCGCGCGATCCGCGCTGGGGCCGCGGCGAAGAAGTCTACAGCGAAGATCCCTTCCTGGCCGGGACCATGTCCACCGCCTTCGTCAAGGGACTGCAGGGCGAGCACCCGAAATACTGGCGCGCCGCCGCCTTGCTCAAGCACTTCCTGGCCAACAGCAATGAGAACGGGCGCGGCAATTCCTCATCCGATTTCGACGAGCGTCTGTTGCGGGAATACTATGCGCTGCCGTTCCAGATGAGTTTCGAGGACGGCGGGGCGCGCGGCGTCATGGCCGCCTACAATGCCTGGAACGGTACGCCGATGGGCGTCCACCCCATTCTCCAGAGCCTGGTGATCGACCAGTGGGGCGCGCTGGTCGTTTCCGGCGATGGCGGCGCCATCGGCAACCTGGTCAAGCTGTACAAGCGCTATCCGGACCACAAGGCGGCCGTCGTCGCGGGCTTCAAGGCTGGCATCAACCAGTACCTCGATACCTTCAGGGACGAACTGCGCGCGGCCGTCGCCGACGGCAGCGTCAGCGAGGCCGAACTGGACACGGCGGTGGCGCGCAAGCTGCAAGTGACCCTGCGTCTCGGCCTGCTCGACCCGGCCGGGGACAACCCCTACACCGCCATCGCGAACGGACCGGAACCGTGGCTGGGCGAATCGCACAAGGCGGTGTCGCTGCGGATGGCGCTCGAATCGATCGTGCTGCTCAAGAACGCCAGGCATGCCCTGCCTTTGTCGCGGCCGGCCATCCGGTCGATCGCCGTGGTCGGCCCGCATGCCGACAGCGTGCACTGGGACTGGTACGGCGGCAAGGCGCCTTACACGGTGACGGCGCTGGCCGGCATCAAGGCGGCCGTGGGATCGAACGTCCAGGTCAACTACGCGCACGACGGCGACGCTGCGGTGAAGGCGGCGCAGGCGTCGGATGTGGCGGTGGTGGTGGTGGGGAACCATCCTACCTGCGGCCCGGACATGGGCAAGGAATGGACCGACGCCGGCACCAAGCCATGCCTTGACCCGGGCGACGGGCGCGAAGGGCGCGACCGCGAAACGCTGGCGCTCGCGCAGGAAGAACTGGTCAAGCGCGTGCTGGCCGCCAATCCGAACACCGTCATGGTGCTGGTATCGAGCTTTCCATTCACGATCAACTGGTCGCAGCAGCACGTTCCGGCCATCGTGCAGATGGCGCATTCCTCGCAGGATCAGGGCACGGCGCTGGCCCGGGTGCTGTTTGGCGACTTCAACCCGGGCGGAAAAACCGTCAGCACCTGGCCGGCGGCCGAAAGCGCGCTGCCGCCAATGATGGATTACGACATTCGCCACGGCCATACCTACCTGTACGCCAAAGGCAAGCCGCTGTATCCCTTCGGGCACGGCTTGTCGTACACCACCTTCAAGTACGGCGCACTGCGCACCAGCAGGGCCGCGCTGGCGGCGGACGGCACGGTCGGCGTGGACGTGGACGTGACCAACACCGGCAAGGTGGCGGGCGACAGCGTTGTGCAGCTGTATGTCGGCCACCCGCGTTCGAAGGTGGCGCGCCCGCGCCGCGCGCTGGCAGGCTTCGAGCGCGTGAGCCTCAAGGCGGGCGAGCGGCGCAACGTGCGCATCATGCTCAAGGCCAGCCAGCTGGCTTACTGGAACGTGCAGCGCAAGGCCTTCGAGGTCGAACGCTTGCCGGTCAGGCTGATGGTTGGCGCATCGTCGGCCGACATCAGGCTTGAACGCACGCTCCCGGTCCGATGAAAGCCTTCCTTGCCGCCTTCCTGGCGTCCTGCAGCATGGCCGCCCACGCCGGGCAGTTCAATGTGCTGGTGTTTTCCAAGACTGCCGGCTGGCGCCACGAATCCATCCTTGCCGGCGTCGCTGCGGTCCAGGAAATGGGCAAACTGCACGACTTCGGGGTGGTGTGGACGGAAGACGCCGGCCGCGTTTTCACCGACCAGGAACTGCCCAAATACCAGGCCGTCGTTTTCCTGCTGACCACCGGCGATGTACTGGACGAGCGCCAGCAAGCCACCTTCGAACGCTTTATCAAGGCAGGCGGCGGCTACGTCGGCGTGCACAGCGCGGCCGATACCGAGCATGGCTGGCCGTGGTACACCAGGCTCGTTGGCCGGATGTTTGTCAGTCACCCGGCCATCCAGAGCGCGGTCCTGACGGTGGAAGAGCGCAATTTCCCCGGCATGGACCGCTACGCCAGGCGCTCGCTCGCCACCGAAGAATGGTATGACTTCGGGCCGGCGCGTTCGGACCTCACCTACCTGATGACGGTCGACGGATCGACTTACAAGAGTGCAACTGCGGGCAGCTTCCATCCTGTCAGCTGGTACCAGCAGGTCGATGGCGGCCGCTCGTTCTACACCGCCCTCGGCCACCTGCCGGCGACCTATGGCGATCCGCTGTTTCGGCACCACCTGTACGGCGGAATCTACTGGGCGGCCACCGGCCGCAGCTTCAAGGCGGACTAGCTGATACCATTGCCCTTCATTTCTTCGATTGGAACTCCATTGACCAAGACCCTGTTTCTCGCCGCGACCTTGATGTGTTCTGCGGCGCACGCGCAACTGCGCGATGTCTGGATAGGAACCGACTCGCACCCGGCCAGCAAGGGCATTTACCACGCCACCCTGAATACGGAAACCGGCAAGCTGTCCGCGTCGCATCTGGCAGCGCAGATCGACGGGCCGGGTTTCCTGGCCCTGCACCCCTCGGCGAAGGTGCTGTACGCGGTCGGCGCCCTGGGCGGGAAGGACGTCGTGGCCGCCTATGCGCTCGCCCATGTCGACGGCAAAGCCACCCTCAAGCTGATGAACGCGCTGGACATCGGCGATGGCGGCGGCGCCCACCTCGCGCTCGACCCAGGCGGGAAAATGCTGCTCACCGCCCAATACGGTGGCGGTTCGGTCGCCGCATTCTCGCTCAATCCGAACGGCTCATTGAAGGCGCGCACCGCGCTCATCAAGCATGAAGGCGGCGCCAAAGTGGTGGCCGGGCGCCAGGAAGGATCGCATGCGCACTGGGTCGGTTTTTCGCCCGACAAGCGCTTTGCATTTGTCCCGGACCTGGGGCTCGACAGGGTCGTCATCTACAAGGTGAACCTGGCCAGCGGCGGCCTGGCGCCCCATGGCTTCGGCGCGCTGCCGCCCGGTGCCGGCCCCCGCCACATGGCATTTCACCCGGGCGGGAAATGGATCTATGTGCTCAATGAACTCGACCTGAGCGTCTCGCTATTCGCCTACGATGCGGCAGCGGGGACGATGACGATCAAGGAGACGGTGCCGACCGTGTCCAAAGCCGAACTGGCCAGGGAACAAACCAGCAGCGCATCCGAAATCCATGTTCACCCATCGGGCAAGTTCGTCTACGCAGCCAATCGCGGGCACGACACCATCAGCGCTTTCGCGGTCAACCCGGCCAGCGGCGCATTGAAGGCGATCGGCAACACCCATGTGCGGGGCGCCACGCCGCGCAACTTCAATCTCGACCCGTCGGGCAAATGGCTGCTGGCGGCTGGCCAGGATTCGCATACGCTGGCCAGTTTCGCCGTCGATGCGGCGACGGGCGCGCTTACCTACAATCGCAGCGTGATCCAGACGCCTGCTCCGATTTGCGTGCTGCCGGGAGCAGTCGTGCAACGGTAGTGTCCCGCGTGGCGATTTTCATAAAGCATATTGACATTTTTGATGATGGCGACGCCGGCGCGCAAAGTGCACAATCTTTTCATTCAATTGAAAAGGGAGTCACGCAATGGCAAGACCACGCTTCGACAACCAGCGCCGCCGCCTGCTCGTTGCCGCCAGTGCGGCATTGGTTCCGCTGGGACTTGGGGCTTGCGGCGGCGGCACCGCGCCTGGCGTGACGCCGACGCCGACGCCAACGCCAACGCCGACGCCAACGCCAACGCCGACACCAACGCCAACGCCGACACCAACGCCGACCCCGGCGACCATGACGCCCGGTCCGGCAATCGTGGTCGACCAGTTCGGCTATCTGCCCGCGTACGAGAAAGTGGCGGTGGTACGCGATCCCCAGGTCGGCTTCGACGCCGCCGATTCCTTCACACCCGGCACCGTCTACGAAGTCGTGAACGCCAGCACCAATGCGGTGGTTCACAGCGCTAGCCTGAGCGCATGGAAGAACGGCGCCACCGACACCGCGTCCGGCGACAAGGCGTGGCACTTCGACTTCAGCGCCGTGACCGCGGCAGGCGACTACTTTATCCGCGACGTGCAGCGCGACGTCAAATCGGCGCGTTTCAAGATTGGCGCCGACGTCTACGCGCCGGTGTTGCGCGCCGCGGTGCGCACCTTCTTTTACCAGCGCGCCGGGCACGCCAAGACGGCCCAGCATGCCGGTGCCGCCTGGGCCGACGGCGCCTCGCACATCGGACCGGGCCAGGACAGGAATGCGCGCCTTTTCAGCGCGCCCAACGACGCCACGACGGAACGCGACCTCTCGGGCGCCTGGTACGACGCCGGCGACTTCAACAAGTACACCAGCTGGACGGCCGGCTACATCGTCGACCTGCTGCATGCCTATCTGGAAAATCCGGGCCTGTGGAGCGACGACTACAACATTCCCGAATCCGGAAATGGCGTGCCCGACCTGCTCGACGAGGTGAAGTGGGGCATGGACTTTTTGTGCCGCATGCAGGAAGCCAACGGCTCGGTGCTCTCCATCGTCGGCCTGGCCGGCGCCAGCCCACCGTCCGCGGCGACCGGCGCCAGCCTGTATGGGCCGGCCAGCACCAATGCGACAAGTGCCTCGGCTGCCGCGTATGCGCTGGGCGCCAAGGTGTTCGGCACGCTGCCGGCGTTCGCCGCCTATGCGGCCGAGCTGCGCAGCCGCGCTGAGCGGGCCTGGACCTGGGCCGCGGCCAACCCCAAGGTCCAGTTCCGCAATAACGACGCGGCCAACAATTCGCAGGGCCTGGGCGCCGGCCAGCAGGAGACCGACGACTACGGCCGCTTCTCCGCAAAAATCGCGTCCGCCATCTACCTGTTCGACCTGACCGGAAAAGCCGAGTACGCCAGCTTCATCGATGCAGAACATGGCAATACCCATTTGTTTCAATGGGGCTGGATTTCGCCCTATGAACCCGGCCTGAACCAGGCGCTGCTCTACTTCGTCAGCCTGGCTGGCGCCAACGCGGCAAGCGCGGGCGCAATCAAGGCCAAGTTCGTCGGCGGCCTGGGCGCCGACCACTTGTGGGGCGCGGTCAACGGCAAGACCGACCCGTACAAGGCGCACATTGCCGATTACGTTTGGGGCAGCAATGCCATCAAATGCCATATGGGCAATGTGTACGCCCACGCGGCGCTGTATGGATTGGGGACGCAAACGGCTGCCCGGTCCATGGATGCGGCGTCGCACTACATCCATTACCTGCACGGCGTGAACCCGCTGGGCAAAGTGTACCTGTCGAACATGGGCGGCCTGGGCGCCGCAGATTCTGTCGACCAGTTCTATCACACCTGGTTCGCGCACGGCTCGGCGCGCTGGGACAGCGTGAAGGCGTCCACCTTCGGCCCGGCGCCCGGCTTCGTCGTGGGCGGCCCCAATGCGTCCTATAACTGGGAGAACGGCTGCCCCGGCGTGAATGCCGCTTGCGGCGTCGCCGCGCCATCGCCGCCCACGGGGCAACCGGCGCAAAAGTCATACAAGGACTTTAATGACAGCTGGCCGCTCAATTCGTGGTCGGTGACGGAAAACTCGAACGGCTACCAGAGCGCCTATATTCGCCTGCTGGCGCGCTTCGTCAAGCGCTAGATGGCCAGCCCGGGCACCGGATCGGCCGCGACCGCGGCGGCAATGTAGTCGGTATGGTCGGGCATGGCCCTGACCGTGCCGGCAATGGCCTCGCCAAGGCGCTTGAAATGGCTGCGTACCAGGTCCAGGTCCACATGGTCGGCGAATGGATCATGCTTCTTCGGTATCACGCCCAGTCCCAGCAGCATGGAAATGTGCGAGGGCTCGTTGAAGCCTTCCTTGTCGATAATGGCCACCTGGCCCGATTCGCGGAACAGTTCGATCTGGTGGTTCAGCGAGTCGGGAATGTGCATATTGGCGCAGTAGCGCCAGAATTCCGAATCGGTGCGATTGGTCAGCTTGTAATGCATGACGATGAAGTCGCGCGTCGATTCATACCGGGTTGCCGCGCGCCGGTTGAATTCGTCGGCGAGCACGGGACTGCAATCGGTATCGGGAAAGCCTTCGATCAGGAAGCCGATCATGTTTTCGATCAGGCTGATGCTGGTCGATTCCAGCGGTTCGATAAAACCGGCCGACAAGCCGATGGCCACGCAATTCTTGACCCAGGACTTGCGCCGGCGGCCCGTCGTGAAGCGCAGCTGGCGCGGCTCGTCCAGGGCGCGGCCGTCGAGCCCGTCGAGCAGGACGCGGGCAGCCTCTTCGTCGGTGGTGAAGCCGTTGCAGTACACATGGCCGTTGCCGGTGCGGTGCTGCAGCGGAATGCGCCACAGCCAGCCGGCGCTCCTGGCGGTCGACGTGGTGTAGGGGGTGAGCTTGGGCACTTTGGCGCAGGGCACCGCCAGCGCGCTGTTGCACGGCAGCTGGGCGGACCAGTCGTCGTAGCCGGCTTTGAGCGCGCCTTCGATGAGCAAGCCGCGAAAACCCGAGCAGTCGATGAACAGGTCGCCGTCGATGCGGCGGCCGTCGCCAAGCTTGACGGCGGCAATGAAGCCATTGTCGGGCCGCAGCTCCACTTCGGTGATGAGCGCCTCGATGCGGGTGACGCCGCGTTTCATGGCATAGTCGCGCAGATAGGCCGCATACAGCCCCGCGTCGAACTGGAAGCCGTACGAGAACGCATTGCTGGCCGACGGCGGGCCGCCGACCGGCGGCACAAACTTCCCGTTGCGCGCCATGACCGTGGCAACCGACCAGTTTTCGTAAGAAGGCATGCCGGGGTCGGCTTTTTTCAGGCGCAGCCAGTGCATGTGCGGCGAACGGTTCTCGATCCTGGGCCCGAAGTCGCCAAAGCCATGAAAGAAGCGGTTGCCGATATGCCCCCAGTCCTTGAACTCGATGCCCAGCTTGAAGGTGGCCTGGGTTTTCTTGATGAAGTCGGCGCCGTCCAGGCCGAGAAAGCCGTTGTACAGGCGGATCGTCGGCAGTGTGGCTTCGCCCACGCCGATGGTGCCGATCTCCGGCGACTCGATCAGGACGATCTCGCAGCGTTTTTCCAGTTTCATGGCGAGCGGCGCGGCGGCCATCCAGCCAGCCGTACCGCCGCCGACGATGACAATCTTGCTGATGGGTCTTGCGGACATCTTGAGCCTCTCCACGATTGAAAGTAAATATGGACAGACGATGCTAATCGACAGGCAGGCAGGCGCAAAGCCAATTATCATGGCGCGCAAAAAACATAAGCCGATATGATGGTTTTCACAATTGGAACCGGCTGGGAATTACGGACACACTTCAGCCTTCGAAAGATCCTGGTATTGGAGATGGACCATGAAACAAGCGATACGTATGCTGGCACACCCTGCGCTGTTGTTGATGGCGTTCGCCGCGCATGGCGCGTTTGCCGCGGATGTGCCGGCAGCGCAAGCGGGACCGGCCTGCGCGACCAGGGCGCAACCGCGCGCCGTCGACTATCCCTGGATGTCGATCGCGCGCTGGCGCCAGATGCACGAGGAGCAGCTCGCGCGGGCTGCGCAAGGCAATATCGACGTGATGTTCGTTGGCGACTCGATCACCGAGATGTGGCCCAAGGCGCTCTGGGATGCGCATTTCGGCCGCTTCAAGCCAGCCAACTTCGGCATCGGCGGCGACAACACGGGCAACGTGCTGTGGCGCCTGCAAGATCCCGTCATGGCCACCATCAAGCCGAAACTGGTGGTGCTGCTCATCGGCGTGAACAATATCAATCTGTGTGGCGAAAGCGCGGAAGAAGTGTTCAGCGGCGTGCAGGCGGTGGTGGCAAGCTTGCGCAAGCAGTATCCGGCGGCGCGCATCCTCCTCAATGCGGTCTTGCCGGAAGGGCGAATGCCGCGTGCGGCCGAGCGCCTGGCTGTCGCCCGGCTCAACACCATGGTGAAGACGCTTGGTGACGGCAAGACCGTATTCTTCCATGACTACGGCGCGCGCTTCGTCGCTGCCGACGGAACCCTGTCGGCAGAACTGCAGCCCGATTTCCTGCACCTGTCGGAGAAGGGATACCGGATCTGGGCCGATGCGATCGGCCCGGATATCAAGAAACTGCTGAAGTAATCAGAATGCGTAAACCAGTGTGACGGAAGTCTGGGTATCGGTATTCTTCCTGGTGTCGGGAACATTGGTGTCGCTGCGGGCGATGAAGGCGGCCTTCATCTGCATGGCGCCGTTGATCCTGGTGCTGAGCGCCGATTCGGCGCTCGAGTGCACGTTCGACGGGCCGCGTTCGACGCTGACGGTCTGCGAAAAGTGGGCGTCCGGGCTGATTTTCAATTTGACGGCGGCCGCGCCGCGCACAGTGAAGCCGCTTTCTTCTTCCCCGTTGGCGCGTTCGCTGGCCATGAAGCCAGGGCCGACCTCGACGTCCATGTTCGCCACCTCAGAGCTGTACCAGCGCGTGCCATGCCCGACCGAGAGCGTCGAATACGAGGTATAGGCGCCGAACTTGTCGTCCACGTGCGACGCAAGCACGAACAGCCGACTGTCCTTTTCCACCAGCTTGTAGGCGGCCTTGGCCGACAGCGCGTAGCGTCCGGCCGAACGTTTTGACGTGCGGACGCCTTCCTTCGAGGTGAATTCGTCTTCCTTGAAGAAGCCGCTGGCGATGTACTGGTGGCTCCACTCGGGCAGCTCCTGGCGTGCGTCGATCTTGCCGGTCACGGTGGTGCCGCTGGTATTGCCGGACGTGGTGATGGCGCCCAGTTCGGCCGCGATTTTCCAGCTTGCCCCGTCGTCGGCCGCGCATGCCGCGCCGTGAACGATGGCAAGGGCCGAAATCAGTACGGTCAGTTGAATTTTTCTCATATCGATTTCCATGGGAATCTGTTTGCTGGAACGGCCCGAGTGTAGCACCGTGTTTTTGCCGAAAGTTGCCCTCCCACGAAATCGCAGCGCGGTTTGGTGAATTTCATAATTGTATCGCCTTGCCTTTGCACCCAGAATGGCCGGGACGCCCGCAAACCAGACCCACTTTGGTTTTACAATAAAGAAACGCGAAAAGCGGAGCTCATGGAGACTAGTCAACAATGTTGATGCCTAAATCACATCGCATCGCGCTGCTGTTCAACGCGAACAAGATATTCGACCGCGAGGTCATCGCCGGCGTGGCCGCCTATTTGTCAGGCACGCGCAGTTCCTGGGACCTGTTTCTTGAAGAAGACTTCCGCCTGCGCCTGCCGGGCATCGAAGACTGGCAGGGAGACGGCGTGATCGCCGACTTCGACGACCCGGCCGTGGCCGCGGCCCTGGCGCGTTCCCGCATTCCGGTGGTGGCGGTGGGCGGCTCCTACGAAAACGTGGAGTCCTATCCGTCCAACGTGCCCTATGTCGCGACCGACAATTTCAAGCTCGTCAAGCTGGCCTACGACCACCTGATCGAGGGCGGCCTGCGCCATTTTGCCCTGTTCAGCCTGCCGGAAGCGCAGGAAAACCGCTGGGCCCAGGAGCGCGAAAACGCCTTCCGCAGCCTGATGCGGCGCGACCGCATCGACGGCGAAGTGTTCCGCGGCCAGGGCACCAGCGCGCCGTCCTGGGACGAAGCCGTGCAGCAGCAGATCAAATGGCTGCACAGCCTGCCCAAACCGGTGGGCATCATCGCCGTGACCGATGCGCGCGCCCGCCAGCTGATGCAGGCCTGCATGATCGCCGGCATCGAGGTGCCGGAACAGGTGGCCCTGATCGGCATCGACAACGACCCGCTGGCGCGCATGCTCACCCGCATTCCACTCAGTTCGGTGATCCAGGGCGCCCAGGAGATGGGGCGCGCCGCCGCCCACCTGCTCGACCGCATGCTGCACGGCGCCCAATTGTCCGATACGCGCATCCTGGTGCCGCCGGCCGGCATCAACGTGCTCGCGTCCAGCAAGCACGAAGCGGTCAAGCATCCGCACGTGATGCGGGCCCGCCATTTCATCCGCCAGTACGCCTGCCAGGGCATCAAGACCGGGCAGGTGGCCGACTATGTCGGCATTTCGCGTTCTTCGCTGGAGTCGTATTTCAGGCAGGAGCTGGGCTGCAGCGTGCACGACGAGATCCTGCGCTTCCGCCTCGATTCGGCCACCGCCATCCTGGGACGCGGCGACTGCAACCTGGCCGACGTGGCCCTCAGCTGCGGCTTTACGTCCAGCCAGTACATGCACTCTGTGTTCAAGCGCGAATTCGGCTGCACCCCGCGCGCCTACCAGGAACGCACGCTCAAGGGCTTGCCCGAACCGGCCCGCAACCCCCATTTTCAAGATGCAGAACCCATTACCGATGACGACTGAAACATTCGACAAGCAGTTCACGCTCCGTAACGCACGCGACATGAGCGTGACCATCAGCGAGCGCGGTGCGGCGCTGGTGTCCTGGTGGGCGCCGGACCGCTATGGCAAAGTGGCCGATGTGCTGCTCGGTTATCCGGACGCCATCGCCTACCGCCACAACAGCGTGTATTTCGGCGCCGTCATCGGGCGCTGGGCCAACCGCATCGCGCACGGGCGCTTTGAGCTTGACGGCAAGCCGATGCAGGCGGCGGTCAACGATCGCGGCCACCACCTGCACGGCGGCGACGACGGTTTTCACCGCGCGCGCTGGCAGGCGACTGCATCAAAGCAGGCGGTGTCGCTGCGGCTCGCCTCACCGGACGGCGACGCCGGCTTTCCGGGCAATGTCGACGTGCAGGTGCAGTACCGGCTGGACGACGAGGGCGCCTTGAGCATCGAGTACGAAGCGGTGTGCGACGCACCCACGCCGATCAACCTGAGCGCGCATCCTTATTTCAACCTGAACGGCGGCACGGCCGATGTGGGCGACCACATGATCCAGATCGATGCCGACAATTACATGGAAACCGACCAGGGCGGCATTCCGGTGGGTGTGGCCGACGTGGCGGGAACGCCGTTCGACTTCCGCCAGCCGGCCGCCATCGGGCCGCGCCTGGGCTGGCCCGATGCGCAGATCCGGCTTGCGGGCGGCTTCGATCACTGCTACTGCCTGGGCGATGCCGCCATGGGCCGGGCCGGGCCGCTGCGCGAAGTGGCGCGCGTGTACGACCCGGGATCGGGGCGCACCTTGCAAGTGTCCACCACGGAAGCGGGGCTGCAGTTCTACACCGGGAACTACCTCGATGGCGTGCAGGGGCGTGCAGTACGCCCGTATGCGCGGCATGACGGCTTCTGCCTGGAGGCGCATGCCTATCCCGACCAGCTGAACGGCGAGCATGCGGCGGCGGTGATCCTGCGGCCCGGGCAAGTCTATCGCCAGACCACCGTCTACCGCCTGGCAGTCCAAGGTGCCTGACGTCGGGTGCGTAAATTATGACCCCGATTGGTGAGTTTCACAATTGCGGCGCTGCAAGACAAAGGGCAACATTCATTCTGTGATGGCGGGCGCGAGCTGCAATACCGCGTCGTCGTAATTCCATTCCAGAAAGAGAACAATGAACGATTCAAGCAGTAATCTTTTGCCCGCCGACGCAGCGCGGGCCCTGCTGGTCGGCCGCGTATGGCGCGCCGGCCTCGCGGGACCATCGGTCGTGGCGCTGCGCCAGGGCCAGCTGGTCGACATCAGCGCCTACGCGCCCACCATGGCCGGCCTGCTCGAGCGCGCCGACCTGCGCGACATCGTTCGCAGCGCCCCGGGCGAAGCCCTGGGCCCGGTCCGGCACCTGCTGGACGGCAGCAACCCTGACCTGACCCTGCTGGCCCCATGCGACCTGCAAGCCATCAAGGCTTGCGGCGTCACTTTCGCCGTCAGCCTGCTCGAGCGCGTCATCGAAGAGCAGGCCAAGGGCGACCCGGCCCGTGCCAGCGCGCTGCGCGCCGACATCCAGGCCATTCTCGGCACCGACCTGTCGGCCATCCGTCCCGGCTCGCCGGCGGCGGCCAAGCTCAAGGAAGACCTGGGCGCACGCGGCCTGTGGTCGCCCTACATGGAAGTGGGCATCGGCCCCGACGCCGAAGTATTTACGAAGTCGCAGCCCATGTCGGCGGTTGGCCACGGCGCCGACGTCGGCATCCACCCCGATTCGAAGTGGAACAATCCCGAGCCGGAAATCGTCCTGGCCGTCAACAGCCGCGCCGAAGTGCTGGGCGCCACCCTGGGCAACGACGTCAACCTGCGCGACATCGAGGGCCGCAGCGCCCTGTTGCTGGGCAAGGCCAAGGACAATAATGCGTCCTGCGCGATCGGCCCTTTCATCCGCCTGTTCGACGATACCTTCACGCTCGACACCATCCGCAATGCGGAAGTGAGCCTGCTGATCGAAGGCGCCGACGACGATTTCGTCCTGGCCGGCGCCAGCCGCATGCGCGAAATCAGCCGCGACCCGCTCGACCTGGTTTACCAGGTCTGCGGCAAGCACCACCAGTATCCGGACGGCTTCATGCTCTTCCTGGGTACCATGTTCTCGCCGATCAAGGACCGCGACGCCGCCGGCGGCGGCTTCACCCACCACCTGGGCGACCGCGTCAGCATTGCGACGGCGGCGCTGGGCACGCTGGTCAACCATGTCCAGCGCAGCGACGAAGTGGCGCCGTGGACCTTTGGCGTGCGTGCCCTGTTCGACAACCTGGCCAGCCGCGGCCTGCTGAAGATGTCCACATGAGCAAACCAAACAAAATGAAGGCGTATGCCATCTACCCCGACCTGGCCGGCAAGTGCGTCGTCATCAGCGGCGGCGGCACCGGCATCGGGGCCGAAATGGTCAGCGCGTTTGCAAGGCAGGGCGCCCGCGTCTACTTCCTCGATATCGCCGAAGAAGCCTCGAAGGCGCTCGAACAATCCCTGCAGGATGTGGCCCATCCCCCGGTCTTCATCCCGTGCAACCTGGTCTACCTGGACGCCATCGGCGCCGCCTTCGCCCGCGTGGTGGAGCTGGCCGGCCCGGTCGATGTCCTGATCAACAACGCCGCCAACGACGACCGCCACCAGATTGCCGAAGTCACGCCGGCCTACTGGGATGCCCGCATGGCGGTCAACCTGCGCCACCAGTTCTTTTGCGCGCAGGCCGCTTCGGCCGGCATGCGGGAAAAGGGCGAGGGCGTGATCCTGAACCTGGGATCGATCTCCTGGCATTTGGCGCTGCCGAACCTGAGCCTGTACATGACCGCCAAGGCGGCCATCGAAGGCTTGACCCGCGGCCTGGCGCGCGACCTGGGCGAATTCGGCATCCGCGTCAATACCATCATCCCGGGCGCGGTGCGCACGCCGCGCCAGCAGGAACTGTGGCACAGCCCGGAAGAAGAAGCCAAGATCCTGTCATCCCAATGCCTGCAGCATCGGGTGGAAGTGCAGGACGTGGCCGCGCTGGCCCTGTTCCTCGCTTCCGACAACGCCGCGCGCTGCACCGGCCGTGATTATTTTGTCGACGCCGGATGGTACGGCGCATGAACGGGTTTCATCCGGCCTGCCTGTGGCCCGTTGGCGCCGAACTGGGCGAAGGCCCGATCTGGCACGCCGCCACTAAGTCAGTCTATTTCGTCGACATCCGCGGCCGCAAGATCCATCGCTGCGCCGAAGACGGGTCGCAGCAGCGCTCCTGGACCGCGCCCGGCCGGCCCGGCTTCATCGTGCCGATAGCCGAAGGCGGCTTCGCCTGCGCCCTGGACGATGGCCTGTACCGGTTTTCCGAGGTCACCGGCAAATTTGAGACGCTGCGTAAAGTCGAGGCGGACCTGCCGGACAACCGTTTCAACGACGGCTTCGTCGACGCCCAGGGCTGCCTGTGGTTCGGCTCGATGGATGCCGGCGAAACCAAGGCCACCGGTGCGCTGTACCGCATCAACGGCCGCGGCCAGGTCAGCTGCGCCGACAGCGGCTATATCATTACCAACGGCCCGGCCACGAGCCCGGACGGCAAAACCCTGTACCACACCGATACCCTGGCAAAAACGGTGTACGCCTTCGACGTGCAGGACGGCGGCGAGCTGGCCAACAAGCGCGTCTTCGTGACCTTCACGGGCAACGGCCATCCGGACGGCATGGCGGTCGACGTCCTTGGCGACGTCTGGATCTGCCTGTTCGGCGGCGGGCGCATCGACCGCTATTCGGCGGCCGGCGAATTGAAGGACCGCGTGCGCTTCCCGTGCTCCAATATTACCAAGCTCGCGTTCGGCGGCGACGACCTGCGCACCGCGTACGTGACGACAGCGTGGAAGGGGCTGGACCCCGAACAGCGCGCGCGCGAGCCGCTGGCCGGCAGCCTGTTCACCTTCCGCAGCGATACACCGGGCCTGGCCCAGCATGCATTTTCGATACAGGATTTCACGTGACCAAGCAACGCCGGTTCCGCTCCCAGGACTGGTTCGACAATCCGGACCACATCGACATGACCGCGCTCTACCTGGAGCGCTTCATGAACTACGGTATCACCGCCGACGAGCTGCGCTCGGGCCGCCCCATCATCGGCATCGCGCAGAGCGGCAGCGACATCAGCCCGTGCAACCGGATCCACCTGGAGCTGGCCAAGCGCGTGCGCGACGGCATCCGCGACGCCGGCGGCATCGCCATGGAATTTCCGCTGCATCCGATCTTCGAGAACTGCCGCCGCCCGACCGCGTCCATCGACCGCAACCTGGCCTACCTGGGCCTGGTCGAAATCCTGCACGGCTACCCGATCGACGCGGTGGTGCTCACCACCGGCTGCGACAAGACCACGCCTGCACAGATCATGGCCGCGTCCACGGTCGACATTCCAGCCATCGTGCTGTCCGGCGGCCCCATGCTCGACGGCTGGTTCGAGGGCGAGCTGGCCGGTTCCGGCACCGCCATCTGGCATGGCCGCCGCAAATTGGCGGCCGGTGAAATCGACAATGAGAAATTCCTGCAGATCGCGGCCGCGTCGGCGCCGTCGGCGGGCCACTGCAACACCATGGGCACGGCGTCGACCATGAATGCGCTGGCCGAAGCGCTGGGCATGTCGCTGACCGGCTGCTCGGCGATCCCCGCGCCTTACCGCGAACGGGGCCAGATGGCGTACGAAACGGGCCGCCGCATCGTCGAGATGGCGCGCCTGGACCTGCGGCCGTCGGCCATTTTGACCCGTGACGCCTTCCTCGACGCGATCGTCGTCAATGCGGCCATCGGCGGCTCCACCAACGCCCAGCCCCACATCATGGCGATGGCGCGCCACGCCGGCGTGGAGATCGAATCCTCCGCCTGGATGGAATTCGGCCACGACGTGCCGCTGCTGTTGAACATGCAGCCGGCCGGCAAATACCTGGGCGAGCGTTTTCACCGGGCCGGCGGCGTGCCGGCCATCATGTGGGAGCTGCTGCAGGCAGGCAAACTGCGTGCCGACCGGCTCACCGTCGGCGGCGCCACCATGGCCGAAAACCTGCAAGGGCGCGAAAGCGCCGACCGCGAAATGATCAAGCCCTATGCCGCGCCCTTGCGCACCCAGGCCGGTTTCGCCGTCCTGAAGGGCAACCTGTTCGACTTCGCGATCATGAAGACCAGCGTCATTTCGCCGCAATTTCGCGAACAGTACCTGAGCAAGCCAGGGCAGGAGAATATTTTCGAGTCGCGCGCCGTGGTGTTCGACGGTTCGGGCGACTACCATGCCCGCATCAACGACCCGGCGCTCGACATCGACGAAGGCTGCATGCTGGTCATTCGCGGCGCCGGCCCGGTGGGCTGGCCCGGTTCGGCCGAAGTGGTCAACATGCAGCCGCCCGACGCCCTGATCCGGCGCGGCATCCTGAACCTGCCTACCCTTGGCGATGGCCGCCAGTCCGGCACCTCGGACAGCCCGTCGATCTTGAACGCGTCGCCCGAAAGCGCGGCCGGCGGCGGCCTGGCCTACCTGCGCAGCGGCGACATCATCCGGGTCGACCTGAACGCCGGCACCTGCAATATGCTCATTTCGGACGAAGAGCTTGCCGCTCGGAAACTTGAGCCCTTGCCACCCGTGCCCGCCAGCCAGACGCCGTGGCAGGAACTGTACCGTGCTACTGTTGGCCAACTGGAAACCGGCGCCTGCATGGAGCTTGCCCTGGCTTACAAGGGCGTGGGGCACGATTTGCCGCGCCACAATCATTAAAATCCATAGGCTACCCGCAGGAAAATTATGGCAAGATGGGTTATTCTTCCCATTTGTAGTTTAATTACATAAAAAATCTGGAGACAAGATGAAAAAGATGTTGAGCACCGCCGTCGTTTCGGCGCTGATGATGCTGGCCAGCGGCCAGGCAATGGCGGACGCCAAGAACCCGAAGATCGGTTTTTCGATCGACGACCTGCGGGTTGAACGCTGGGCGCGCGACCGCGACTATTTCGTCGCCGCCGCCACCGGCCTGGGCGCCAAGGTGTTCGTGCAGTCGGCCGACGCCAGCGAGCAGAAACAGATCGCGCAGATCGAGAACCTGATTTCGCGCGGCGTGGACGTGCTGGTCATCGTGCCGTACAACGCAACCGTGCTCAATAACGCCGTGCGCGAAGCGAAAAAAGCCAAGATCAAGGTCGTTTCCTATGACCGCCTTATCCTCAATTCGGACATCGACGCCTACATCTCCTTCGATAACAAGGCGGTCGGCGAAATGCAGGCAAAAGCCGTGGTCGCCCTGAAACCGAAGGGTAGCTACTATCTGCTGGGCGGTGCGCCAACCGACAACAATGCCAAGATGCTGCGCGAAGGCCAACTGGCCGTGCTGCAGCCGCTGGTGGACAAGGGCGATATCAAGATCGTCGGCAAGCAGTGGGTGAAGGACTGGAGCGCTTCCGAGGCCATGGCCATCGTCGAAAACGCCCTGACCGCCAACAACAACAAGATCGACGCCATCATCGCGTCGAACGACGGCACCGCCGGCGGCGCGATCCAGGCGCTGGCGTCGCAAAAACTGAGCGGCAAGGTGCCGGTATCGGGCCAGGACGCCGACCTGGCGGCCGTGCGCCGCGTGATCGCCGGTTCGCAAGCCATGACGGTCTACAAGCCGCTCAAGCTGATCGCCGGCGAAGCGGCCAAGCTGTCGGTGGCGCTGGTGCGCAACGAAAAAGTGGCCTACAACGCGCAGTATGATAACGGCTTCAAGAAGGTCGACACGCTGCTGCTGACGCCAACCCCGCTGACGAAGGCCAATGTGAGCCTGCTGGTCAAGGACGGCTTCTACACCGAAGCGCAAATCGCGGGCAAATAATGTCGGGATATTTGCTAGAAATGAAGGGCATCGTCAAGGAATTCGACGGTGTCCGCGCCCTGAACGGCATCGACATCAAGATCAAGCCGGGCGAATGCGTCGGCCTGTGCGGAGAAAACGGGGCCGGCAAATCGACCCTCATGAAGGTGCTGTCGGCGGTCTACCCGCATGGCAGCTGGGACGGCGAAATCCTGTGGCAGGACCAGCCCCTGCGCGCCCAGTCGATCCGCGAAACCGAGGCCGCCGGCATCATCATCATCCACCAGGAACTGATGCTGGTGCCCGAATTGTCGGTCACCGAGAATATCTTCCTGGGGAACGAGATCACCTTGCCGGGCGGGCGCATGAACTATCCCGCCATGAACCGGCGCGCCGAACAGATGCTGGCCGAACTCAAGCTCACCGATGTGAACGTGGTGCTGCCGGTCATGAACTACGGCGGCGGCCACCAGCAACTGATCGAGATCGCCAAGGCCCTCAACAAGGACGCCAAGCTGCTGATCCTGGACGAACCGTCGGCGTCGCTGACGTCGGCCGAAATCGCGGTGCTGCTGGAGATCATCCGCGGCCTGAAGGCCAAGGGCGTGGCCTGCGTCTACATTTCGCACAAGCTCGACGAAGTGGCGGCCATTTGCGACACCATCGCTGTCATCCGCGACGGCCAGCACATCGCCACCACGCCGATGGCCGAACTCGATGTGAACCGCATCATCGCGCAGATGGTGGGGCGCGAAATGAACCAGCTGTATCCGAAGCAGGACCACGAACTGGGCGAGGTCATTTTCGAAGCTCGCAACGTGACCTGCTACGACGTCGACAAGCCGGAACGCAAGCGCGTGGACAATGTATCGTTCAAGGTGCGCAAGGGCGAAATCCTGGGCATCGCCGGGCTGGTGGGGGCAGGGCGCACCGAACTGGTGTCGGCGCTGTTCGGCGCCTATCCGGGCCGCTGCGAAGCCGAAGTCTGGCTGCATGGCGAAAAAATCGATACCGGCACGCCGCTCAAGGCCATCCGCGCCGGCTTTGCCCTGGTGCCCGAAGACCGCAAGCAGCACGGCATTGTGCGCGACCTGAACGTGGGCCAGAACATCACGCTGTCCGTTCTCGATTCGTTTTCAAAGTTCACCCGCATCGACGGCGAAGCCGAACTGGCGGCCGTGCACCAGCAGATCGGCCGCCTGGGCCTGAAAACGGCCAGCCCCTTCCTGCCGATTACCAGCCTGTCCGGCGGTAACCAGCAAAAGGCGGTGCTGTCGAAGATGCTGCTGACAAAGCCGCAGGTGCTGATCCTCGACGAGCCCACGCGCGGGGTCGACGTGGGCGCCAAGTACGAAATCTACAAACTCATGTTCGAACTGGCCAAGCAGGGCATGGCGATCATCATGGTGTCGTCCGAACTGGCCGAAGTGCTCGGAATTTCCGACCGCGTGCTGGTGATGGGCGAGGGCAAGCTGCGTGGCGACTTCGTCAACCACGAGCTGACCCAGGAAATCCTGATGACCGCGGCACTCGACCAGTCGCACTGAACGACATATTAGAACAAGCAAAATGAACCCACTTAAAATCAAGCAGCTCTTCACGCAGTACAAGATCCTCGCGCTCCTGTTTGCGATTGCCCTGATCTGGGCTTTCTTCAGCTGGAAAACCGAGGGCGGCTTCATCTCGCCCCGCAACCTGTCGAACCTGATGCGCCAGATGGCCATCACCGGCATCCTGGCCTGCGGCATGGTGTTCGTGATCATCGCCGGCGAAATCGACCTCTCGGTCGGATCGCTGCTGGGGCTATTGGGCGGGGTCGCCGCCGTGCTCGATGTGAGCCACCACCTGCCGCTACCCCTGATTATCGTGCTGGTGCTGGCCTGCGGGCTGGTGCTGGGCATTTTCAACGGCTACCTGGTCGCCTATGCGGGCATACCGTCGTTTATCGTGGGCCTGGGCGGCATGCTGGCCTACCGCGGCATCGTGCTGGGCGTGACCGACGGCACCACCGTGGCGCCGGTGTCGGACCAGATGATCTTCCTGGGGCAGGGCTACCTGACCCCGGCGATGGGCGTGGGCCTGGGCGTGGTGCTGTTCGTGCTGGCCGGCTTGCTGACCTGGCGCCAGCGCGCCAGCCTGGCGCTTCACAGCCTGCCCGTGGCGCCCTTGTGGCGCGACGGCGTGAAGCTGGCGGCCATCGCGGTGGTGCTGTTTGCCTTCGTGCGCACCCTGAACAGCTACGAAGGCATTCCCCTGCCGGTGCTGCTGTTGCTGGTGCTGCTGGGCGGTTTCAGCTACATGGCCACGCAAACCGTGTTCGGCCGCCGCATCTACGCGGTGGGCAGCAATATGGAAGCGACCCGCCTGTCCGGCGTGAACGTACGCGCCGTCAAACTGTGGATCTTCGGCCTGATGGGCCTGATGTGCGCGCTGGCCGGGCTGATCAACACTGCACGCCTGGCAGCAGGCTCGCCATCGGCCGGCACGGCGGGGGAGCTGGACGTGATCGCGGCCTGCTTCATCGGCGGCACCTCGATGCGCGGCGGCTCGGGCACCGTGTACGGCGCCCTGATCGGCGCGCTGGTCATGGCCAGCCTGGATAACGGCATGTCCATGCTCGACGTGGACAGCTACTGGCAAATGATCGTCAAAGGCTTCATTCTGACCCTGGCGGTGTGGGGCGACGTGGTGACCAGGTCCGGCCGCCGGGGATAATTTCCTCGGAAGCAATACAAAAGCGCTGTCTCGTTTCCCCGGAAACAAGGCAGCGCTTTTTGCATTTCCGCTTGCCCAATATCGTTCGGCCGCTTGGTGATTTTCACAATTGCGGCGCGTAGGTGCTGCACGCAGAATCGTCTGTACATAAAAATACAAGCGAGACGATCGATGACAAGCATGCACGGACTGTGCGCCTTCCTGGCGACCATCTGCTTCAGCGCGGCCGCCGCCGCCCCCAAAGACCTCATTCTCACTGCGCTGCCGGCGCTGCAGGTGGCCGTGGCCGACCACGAAACGCGCCAGGTCCTGGACGGCAGTTCGGCCAGCGCGGGCAAGCCGGGCGCGCCGGGCGGCATGGTCACGCTGACCCGGTCGCCGGGCGATGCGCTCACGATGCAATGGTCGCAAGCGTGGTACGCGGGCCTGCGCCTGGAATCGGGCACGCCGATAGACCTGCGCCCCTACCTGGCGCACGGCGTGCTGGCGCTGGACCTGAAGGTCGGCGACATGGCCAAAGGCGGCTTGAACATGAAGGTCCGCTGCGGACCGGAATGCGAACGCAAGGTCCCCTTCGTGCTGCCGTCACGCGCCATGAGCGGCAAGGGCTGGCAACGCCTGGTGTTTTCCATGCGCTGTTTCGCGCGCCAGGGCGACGACTTCAGCGCGGTGACACAGCCGTTCGAACTGGAGGGTAGCGGTACTGGCGAAGCGGCCATCCGCAATGTCAGGATCCTCGGGAAGGGCAAGGCCAATGCCAGCTGCCCGGACTACAAGACCGTCTCGGTGACGCCGGACATGCTCAATGAAGCCTGGTCTGTCGACTGGTGGCTGCCGCGCCACCTGCAAAAGCTGGAAGAAGTCAAACGCACGCCGGACGCGCAACTGGTTTTCATCGGCGACTCGATCACCCAGGGATGGGAAAAGGAAGGCGCGCCCGTCTGGGACCGCTACTACAAGCAGTTCAAGGCGGTGGCGCTGGGCTTTGGCGGCGACCGCACCGAAAACGTGCTGTGGCGCCTGCAGCACGGCGAAGTCGATGGCTTGTCGCCCAAGGTCGCGGTGCTCATGTTCGGCACCAACAACACCGGCCACCGCCAGGAAGATCCGGTGACGGTTACCGCCGGCGTCAAGCGCAACATCGACGAACTGCGCCGACGCCTTCCGAATACCAAAATCCTGCTGCTGGCGATTTTCCCGCGCGACGCGGGGCTTGACGGCGGCGCGCGCCGCATCAACGACAAGATCAATGTGCTCCTGTCCGGCCTGGCCGACGGGCGGCACGTGCATTTCCTCGACATCAACCAGGCCTTCCTGGACGCCGAAGGGAAGCTGTCGAAAGAGATCATGCCCGACTATCTGCATCCGAACGAGAAGGGTTATGAGATCTGGGCAAAGGCGATGGAGGCGCCTTTGCTCAAGCTGCTGCAACAATAAAACTATATCCACAACGGAGACAACAACAATGAAGATAATGACTACCTTGCTGGCCATCGCGGCAGCATGTGCGATGAACCCTGCGCGCGCCGCATCGGTCCCCTATGCCTGGGACAGCGTTGCCATTGGCGGCGGCGGCTTCGTGTCGGCCATCATCGCGCACAAATTGCAGACCGACGTGGTGTATGCGCGCACCGATGTGGGCGGCGCCTATCGCTGGAGCCCGACCACCCAGAAATGGGTGTCAATGCTCGACTGGGTGTCGGAAGACCAGGTGGGTCTGCTCGGCGTCGAATCGCTGGCGATCGATCCCAAGAACGGCGCCAAAGTGTATATGCTGGCCGGTATCAGCTACTTCAACAACGGCAAGACGGCGATCCTGCGTTCCACGGACTACGGAAAAACATTCACCGTCATCGACGTCACATCCAAGTTCAAGGCGCATGGCAACGGCATGGGGCGCCAGAACGGCGAAAAACTGGCCGTCGATCCGGGTTCGAGCAATGTGGTGTACGTGGGCACGCGCTGGAACGGTTTGTTCAAGAGTACCGATTCGGGCGCAAGCTGGAATCGCATGACTGGCCTGAACGTGACGACAACGCCGAACGAAGCGGGCATCAGTTTCGTCATGCCCGACCCGGCCAGCGTGGCCAGCGGTGTGGCGCAGCGGATGTTCGTGGGCGTGTCGCGCTTCGGTTCGACGGGGCCCAGCTTCTATCGCAGCAATAACGCCGGCACTTCCTTTACCGCCGTCGCCAATGCGCCGACCACCCTGATGCCGCAGCGCGCCGCGCTTGACGGCCAGGGCAATTTGTACATCACCTACGCCAACGGCGCCGGACCGCACGGCCACTGGGCGGTGCCGGAGCCGATGGACAAGGGCCAGGTCTGGAAGTACAACATCGGCAGCGGCGCCTGGACCAATGTCACGCCGGCCGGCTTCACGCAAGCGTTCAGCGGTATCAGCGTCGATCCGAAGAATGCAAACCGGCTGGTGGCGACCACCATCAACACTTATTTCCAGCAGGGGAATGCCTGGGGCGACCGCATTTTCACGTCCACCAACGGCGGCGCCAGCTGGACCGACGTGATCGCGCGCGGCTTCGCGAAGGATACCGGCGGCGTGCCGTGGATCGCCGACAAGGCGATTCACTGGGCAGGCTCGGTCGAATTCGACCAGGCCAATTCGAGCCAGGTGATGGTCACGTCGGGTAACGGCATCTTCAAGACGTCCAACATCGACGCCACCACCGCCACTTGGGCCTTCAACGTCAAGGGGCTGGAAGAGACCGTGCCGCTCAATATCGCCAGCCTGGCCGGCGGTCCGCTGGTGTCGGCCATCGGCGACTACGACGGCTTCCGCCATGCCAGCGTGACGGCGTATTCGCCAATTCACACGCCTTCCATGGGCACCACCACCGGCCTGGCCGTGGCGGCGGCCAACCAGTCGCGCATGGTGCGCGCGGGTACGTCCATCTACTACACCACCGATACCGGGGCCACCTGGAGCAAATCGGCGGTCATGAACGGCGCCAAGGGCCAGGTCGCCTTGTCCGCCAATGGCGCCACTTTGCTGCATACGCCGGAAAATACGGGCACCACTTATCGCTCCGTCAATTTTGGCGCCAGCTGGACGACGGTGAGCGGCCTGAGTGCGCAGAACATCCGCCCGGTAGCCGATCCGGTCAATGCGAACAAGTTCTACGTCTATAACAACGGCGCCATCCAGGTCAGCACCGATGCCGGCGTGTCGTTCTCGACAAAGAGCACGATCGCCAGCGGCGGTTCGAACGTGCTGCGCGCGGCGCCAGGCAGGGAAGGGGATATCTGGGTGGCGCTGAACGGCGGTGGCCTGGCGCGGTCCACCAATTCGGGCACGTCGTTCGCCAATATCGCCAGTGTCAGCAGCGCCGGTGCGGTCGGCTTCGGCAAGGCGGCCACGGGCGCCACCTATCCGACGGTGTTCATCTGGGGCACCGTGGGCGGCGTTCGCGGCGTGCACCGTTCCACCGATGCAGGCGCCACCTGGGTGCAGGTCAATGACGCGACGCACCAGTACGGTGGTCCGGCAAACGGCCAGTTCGTCACCGGCGACATGAACACCTTTGGCGTGGTTTACATGAGCACAGCAGGGCGCGGCATCGTCTACGGGAAGCCGCTCTGATGATGCGATTTGTGCTGTTGTGCGCATTGGCCCTGGCTGCCGCGGCTACTTATGCAGCTTCGGCGGCCCCCGTCCTGGCCCTGCGCTACGAGCAAAGCGCTCCCGACACCCCGCAAGGGTGGGAGCGCGAGGCTCTTCCGATCGGCAATGGGCGGATCGGCGCCATGATCTTTGGCCAGCTGGCGCGCGAACGCCTGCAGTTCAACGACATCACGCTGTGGACCGGCGACGACAAGGCGATGGGGGCCTACCAGCCCTTCGGCGACGTGTTCATCGACCTGCCGGGGCACGACCAGGGCGCCACCGGCTATGCGCGCACGCTGGACCTGGCGCGCAGCCTGCACAGCGTGAGTTACACGCGCAAAGGCGTGCGCTTCCAGCGCGAAGCGTTCGCCAGCTTTCCGGCGCAGGTGATTGCCGTGCGCCTGTCGGCCGACAGGAAGGGACAGTACACCGGTTCCATCGCTTTGACCGACATGCATGGCGCGCACATTGCCGCCTCGGGCCAGCGCATCCACGCAAACGGCAAGCTGGCCGGCAACCAGATGATCTATGCCAGCCAGTTGCAAGTGCTGCACGAGGGTGGCACGGTCGCCGTCGATGGCGACAAGATCGTTTTCACCGATTGCGATGCGCTCACCCTGATCCTGGGCGCGGGCACCAGCTACGTGATCGACGCCGCGAAAAAATTCCAGGGCGAGCATCCGCTTGCGCGCGTGACGGCCCAGGTCAGCGCCGCCGCTGCGCGCCCGTGGCGCACGCTGCTGGCCGAACACCAGAAGGATTTCCGGGCCCTGTTCGGCCGCGTGGCGATCGACCTTGGCAGCGCTCCTTCCGAGCGCGAAGCCTTGCCCACCGACCGCCGCCTCGAGGCCTATACCGCCAAGGGCAACGACGCCGGCCTGGAGGCGCTATTCTTCCAGTTTGGCCGCTACCTGCTCATTTCAAGCTCGCGCGGTTCGCTGCCGGCCAACCTGCAGGGACTGTGGAACAACAGCACCACGCCGCCATGGAATGCGGACTACCACACCAACATCAACATCCAGATGAACTACTGGCCGGCGGAACCTGCCAACCTGGGCGAACTGGCCAAGCCATTCTTCGCCTTCGTCGAGGGCATGGCGCCGGTCTACCGCCATTTGATCGCTTCGCAGGCGCCCCAGCCGGACGAAAACTTCGTCACGGCGGCCGGCAAGCCGGTACGCGGCTGGGCGCTGCGCACCGAATCGAATCCGTTCGGCGGCATGGGCTACATCTGGAACAAGACCGGCAATGCCTGGTACGCCCAGCACTTCTGGGAGCATTACGCTTTCACCCAGGACCGCGAATTCCTGCGCACCGTGGCCTATCCCCTGATGAAGGAAGTGTGCCACTTCTGGCAGGACTACCTGAAATCGCTGCCCGACGGCCGCCTGGTGGCGCCGCGCGGCTGGTCGCCCGAACATGGCCCGATCGAGGACGGCGTGAGCTACGACCAGCAGATCATCTGGGACCTGTTCAACAACACCGTCGAAGCAGCCGATGTACTGGGCGGCGACAAGGCCTTCCGTAACGAGATCGCGGCCATGCGCGACAAGCTGGCCGCGCCGCGCGTGGGCAGCTGGGGCCAGCTGCTTGAATGGATGGACGAAAAAAACGATCCGGTGCTCGACAGGCCGGGCGACACCCACCGCCACGTGTCGCACCTGTTCGCGCTGTTCCCGGGGCGCCAGATCGCGCCCACCACCACGCCCGCGCTGGCCGCGGCAGCGCGCAAGTCGCTCGAATCGCGCGGCGACGCCGGCACCGGCTGGTCGATGGCCTGGAAGACCGCATTCTGGGCGCGCCTGCTCGATGGCGACCGCGCCCACAAGATGTTGCGCGGCCAGCTGGCCACGCCGGGCACGCGCGCCGCGCTGCAGGGTGGTCCGGGCAGCGAAAGCAACAACGCCGGCGGCACCTATCCGAACCTGTTCGATGCCCATCCGCCGTTCCAGATCGACGGCAATATGGGGGCGACGGCGGCCATTTGCGAAATGCTGCTGCAGTCGCAGACCGGCGAGATCCATTTGCTGCCGGCCCTGCCGTCCGCCTGGAAGAACGGCTCGGTGAAGGGCTTGCGTGCGCGTGGCGGCTTCGAGGTCGACCTGGCCTGGGCCAATGGCAAGCTGCGCAGCGCCACGATCCGCTCCGTGGCCGGAGCTGGCGGCGGAAAAGTGCGCTACGGGGCCAAAGTAGTGGCGCTGGGCCTCAAACCAGGCGCCGCCGTGCGCCTCGGGCCTTCCGGCGCTGTTCCATGGCGTCAATAACATGTTTCCCCTTGGTGATTTTCGCAATTGCCCAGTAAGCGTGTAGAAAGCAAAATGGATTCATAGAGTGACCCGGCACATGCAGCCCCGGCCCTTGCCGGCCACAGACCAGGTAGTAGATGCAAGCTCGCTGAGATGGCATAGCAGCGACTAAAAAACAGATGGATATCCATCGGACCCGAGGAGACTAGATTGAACCAATTTAACAAAACCGCGATTGCATTGGCCGTAGCACAGATCGCTTTCATGTCCGGCAATGCGGCAATGGCGCAAACCGCGCCGGCGCCTGCGGTCAAAGCGGCTGACGAAACGGCCGTGATCGTGGTGACGGGCCAACGCGCTGCCTTGCAGTCGGCCCAGAAGATCAAGCAGAATTCCGACGAAATCGTCGATTCCATCGTCGCCGACGACATCGGCAAACTGCCGGACCGTTCGGTGACCGAAGTGCTGCAGCGCATCGTGGGCGTGACCATGGACCGCACCATGTCCAAGGCCGATCCGGAACACTTTTCAGTAGAAGGTTCGGGCGTGTCGATCCGCGGCCTGACCTGGGTACGTTCGGAACTGAACGGCCGCGATTCGTACTCGGCCAACGGCGGCCGCTCGCTCAATTTCGAAGACGTGCCGCCAGAGCTGATGGCCGGCGTGGACGTCTACAAGAATCCTTCCGCGGAACAGATTGAAGGCGCCGTCGGCGGCCTGGTCAACCTGCGCACCGCCATGCCTTTCGATAACAAGGGCTTCAAGGGCGCCCTGTCGATGGACGTCTTGCACACGCCGCTCAAGGGCGGCACGTCGCCTTCGGCTTCGATGCTGTTCTCGAACCGCTGGAAAACCGATCTCGGCGAATTTGGCGCCCTGATCGACCTGGCTTATTCGGAAAGCGGCAGCCGCACCGACGCCTTCCAGGTCGAGCCGTACTACCCGCGCACCAACATCGTCAGCGGCAGGACCGTCTGGGTGCCGAAGGGCGTTCAGTGGCGCACGCTGGAATTCGACCGCACGCGTGAAGGCGCCTACGGTGCGTTCCAATGGAAGCGCGATAACCTGAGTTCGTCGCTGACCTTCTTCAAATCGAAATACGAAATGCAGTGGGACGAGCGCGCGATCTTTTCGCAGGCCAGCCCGTATTCGATCGCCGTCGCGCCAGGCGCAACCTACGACGAGTTTGGTGGCCTGCTGACCGGCACCATGAGCGACCCGCAAAACGGCGGCATCAACTTCGGCGCCGATACGCGTACCGCGAACCGCAAGTCCGAAACCACTGACATCGCATGGAACCTGAAATGGCGTGCGGCGTCGAACCTGACCTTCTCGTCCGACCTGCAGTCCATCAAGGCCAAGACCAATAGTTTCGATTCCACCGTCGCTACCGGCATCCAGATGCCGAAGCAGGTGATCGACCTGCGCGGCCGTCCCAGCCTGACCTTCGATACGGCCGACCTGGCGCACCTGGCGAACCCGGCCAATTACTACTGGGCCTTCACCATGGAGCACAAGGATGCCAGCAAGGTCGATGGCCTGGCATGGAAGGGCGACGTCAAGTACGATTTCGAGCACAAGGTCATGCGCGACCTGCGCGTCGGCCTGCGCTTCACCGACCGCGATTCGACCAACATCAATTCCAATCCCGGCTACAACTGGTCGCCGATTACCCAGACCTGGCAGCGTGGCTGGGATATCAGCCAACTGGCTTACCTGAGCGATCCGCGTTTCGCAGGCAATACCTATCTGCACACTTTCAACAATTTCTACAATGGCAAAGTGGCCGTGCCGCAGCTGGTCTTCCCGACCTTGAACACGGCCACCGGCTACCCTGAAAGCTACGCCGCGCTGCACAAGTACCACGATATCCTGTGCGCCGAGCAGGCTGCGGCCCAGGGCTGGAGCTCCGGTTGCGCGACCTGGAATCCGGCCACTTTCGGCGTCGATCCATCGGGCACCAACGAACAGCATGAGCGTACCGGCGCCGCCTACGCCCAGCTGCGTTTCGGCTTCGATGACCTGAAGTATCCGATCGACGGCAACATCGGCCTGCGCTATGTGCAGACGGACATGGAAGCGAACGGCTATACCGTCTTCGTGCCGCGCCAGTCGGTCATCCCGCCAGGCGCCGTAGTAGTCGGACCTCGCCCCGCGAACATCCCCGCGTTCGCCAAGAAAGAGGATTACAACAAGACTTACCACAACTTCCTGCCTAGCCTGAACCTGCGCATGAAGGCCGGCGAGCAGCTGCAATTCCGCTTCGGCTACGCTTCGGCGATGTCGCGCCCGGATTTCTCGCAGCTGCAGGGCTACACCAGCCTGGAGCAAAGCACCGATTCGACCACCAGCGCCGACAGCAGCACCGTGACAATCAGGAGCGTGTCCAAGACGGGCACCGCCAGCGGCAATCCGAACCTCAGGCCGATCACGTCCAGGCAGTTCGACCTGACCGGCGAATGGTACTTCTCGCCAGTCGGTTCGGCGACGGTAGCGGTGTTTCACAAGCAGTTGAAAGACATCATCATCAACCAGACGTACAACTACCCGATTCCGGATGTGACCGGGACCTTGCATGACTTCGTCGTCACCGGTCCGGTGAACGGCGCCCGCGGCGAAGCGAGCGGCGTCGAACTGTCGTACCAGACCTATTTCGACAAGCTGCCAGGCTGGATGTCGGGCTTCGGCGTCCAGGGTAACTTCACCTTCGTCGACAGCAAGACCAAGCTGTACAATCCAGTGTACGCGGAGTACTGCACCGGCGCCGGCGGCGCGGCCAACCTGAACCTGAACCTGAACGGCTGCGATACCAATGCCCAAACCTTCGGCAACCTGCCGCTGGCTGGCCTGTCGCGCCGTTCGTACAACCTGGCGCTGATGTACGACAGGGGCCCGTTCTCGGCGCGCCTGGCGTACAACTGGCGTTCGAAGAGCCTGCAGGCGGTCAATGCCAACGGCACCAATGGCGGCGATGCGACCGATACCAATCCGGCCAGCCCGGGCTTGGGCCAGACCAACGTGGCCTGGGGCTTGCCAACCTGGACGGACGATTTCGGCCAGCTGGACATGTCGATCGGCTACAAGATCACGCCAAAGCTTGAAGTCATGCTCGATGGCCAGAACATCACCAACTCGGAATATCGCCAGTTGATGGACCAGCATATCGGTACCAAGGGGCGTGCATGGTTCGTGTATGGTCCACGTTACAGCGCAAAAATTCGTTACAGCTTTTGAGGTAGTCGGTTTGCCCTTGCGGTCTCCTCGGCCGCAAGGGTTTTTTCGTTTTTTGGCTTCATCAGGATGAATACGTGAAGAACATCGTCAGTCGGCTGCTGGCCAGCCTGTCCCTCGTTTCGCTGGCTGCCGTTGCAGCCCAACCGGCTGCCATACCGCACATGCTGCACAAAGACGGGCGCACCGCCCTGATCGTGGACGGCGCGCCTTTCGTCATGCTGGCCGCGCAAGCACATAATTCAAGCAATTACCCCCTCGCACTGAAGAAGGTCTGGCCTGCCGTCAAGGACATGCACGCCAATACCCTGGAGATTCCGGTCGCGTGGGAACAGGTGGAACCGGTCGAAGGAAAATTCGACTTCAGCTACGTCGACACCCTGGTCGCGCAGGCGCGCCAGAACAAGGTGCGCCTGGTGCTGCTGTGGTTCGCGACCTGGAAAAACACGGGGCCGCAGTACACGCCTTCATGGGTCAAGTTCAATAACCAGCGCTTCCCGCGCATGCAGGACAAGGATGGCAAGATCATTTACTGCCTGTCGCCGTTCGGGGAAGAGACGCTGAAAGCTGACAAGAAGGCTTTCGTGGCGCTGATGGGCCATATCAGGAAAATCGACCAGGCGCAGCAAACCGTCATCATGGTGCAGGTGCAGAACGAAGTGGGCACCTACGGCTTTGCGCGCGACTACGGCGCGCGGGCACAGGCCGCGTTCGCGCAGGACGTGCCGCCAGCGGTCACCGCGCGCAAGAAGCCGCTGCTGGCCGCCAAAGGCAACTGGACCCAGGTCTACGGCGAATATGCCGACGAATACTTCCATGCCTGGGCGATCGCCAGCTACATCGAGGATATCGCCAAGGCAGGACGCGCGGTCTACAACCTGCCCATGTACGTCAACAATGCCTTGCGCGATCCGCTCGCACCCATGGCGCCGTGGAAGGGCAATTTCGCCAGCGGCGGACCGACCTTTGACGTGATCGACATCTACAAGGCGGCCGCCCCGCATATCGACTTGGCCGGACCGGACGTGTACGACCCGTCGTCGGCCAAGTTCAAGGCGACCATGGATAAATTCCAGCGGCCGGACAACCCTTTGTTTGTGCCGGAAATCGGCAACGCGCCCGAGTATGCGCGCTACACCTACGATGTGTTGGGCCGTGGCGCGATCGGCTTTGCGCCGTTCGGCATCGACTATGCGGACTACAGCAATTTTCCGCTCGGCGCCAAGCCCAGCGACAAGACGATGGTCGAGCCGTTCGGGAAGATCTTTGCGGCCTTCCGGCCCATGCAGCGCCAGTGGGCCAAGTGGGCATTCGAAGGCCGCACGCATGGCGTGGCCGAAAGCGACGAGCGCACTCCGCAGACGGTGGCAATGAAGGACTGGACGGCGACGGTGTCGTTCCGCGACTGGCGCTTCGGCGAGAAGGACTGGGCGGGCAATGCCAAGGAGTTTCCGCCAAATACAGAGAAGCCGAACGGCGGCGTGGCGCTGGCCGAGATCGGCGACAATGAATTCATCATCGTGGGGCAGAACGCCCGCGTACGCATTGGCGGAAAACAGCAGTCGATGTATGCCCGGGTTGAAGAAGGGCAGTTCGACGCAGCAGGTAAATGGATCATGGAACGCAACTGGAATGGCGACCAGACCGATTACGGCCTGAACCTGCCAGCCACTCCCACTGTCCTTAAAGTCACCATGGGCAGCTACTAAGCGCCCGCAACAATCAGGAATAGAACATGCGAATCAAATTGATAGTGAGCGCGGCCTCCTGCCTGGCCCTGATGGCGCCGGCGTATGCACTGGCCGGCACCTTTGAAAAGAATGCCAGCGGCGTGGTGGTCAAGCCGGACCAGGGCGCGGCGGGCGAAGTGCGCCTGGCGCTCATGAACGACAACATCATCCACGTGGTCAAAGTAGACAAGGCGGGCAAGGACCTGACGCCGTCGCTGATGACGGTGGCCAAACCCTGCGCCGCCTGCACCTTTACCGTAGCCAGGCAGGGCGACGAGGTCACCTTGAAGGCCGCGAAAATTTCGGCGAAGGTATCCCTGAAGACCGGCGAGATGCGCTTTTTTGACGCCAAGGGCAAGCCCTTCCTGCAGCAGGCGTCGGAAAGCATGTCGCCGGTCGACGTCGGCGGCAAGCCGTTCCTGGCCATCAAGCAGGGTTTCAACCACGGCACGAAGGACGCCTTCTACGGCCTGGGCCAGCACCAGAACGGCCAGATGAACCTGAATGGCGAAGACGTGCTGCTCATGCAGCACAATATGGACGTGGCCGTGCCCTTTGTGATCTCGGACAAAAATTACGGCGTCCTGTGGGATAACAACGCGATCTCGCGCTTTGGCGACGCCAAACCGTATGGCCCGATGGGGCGCGACCTGAAACTGGTCGACGATGCGGGTAAACCAGGCGGGCTGACCGCGCGCTACTACGTGGGCGGCAAGCTGGTGCTGACGCGCCATGAGACCGACATCGCCTACCAGTATTTGAAGGACGTGGCCGAAAACTGGCCGAAAGAACTCGGCCCTATCAAGGACCTGAAGGACGTCAAGGTGGTGTGGGACGCCACTGTCAGCTCCGACAAGCCAGGCGTGCACAAGATGCAGCTGTATTCGTCCGACTACGCCACCCTGAGCCTGGACGGCAAGCAGGTCCTCGACGTGTGGCGCCAGGGCTGGAACCCGTGGTATCACAACTTCGAGGTTTCTTTCAGCAAGGGCAAGCCGGTCAAGCTGCACCTGGAGTGGAAGCCTGCGGGCGGCATGGTCGCGATCACCCACAACGATCCTTTGCCGGCGCCGGAGCGTCATTCGCTCACTTTCTCGTCCGAGATCGCGCAAAGCATCAACTACCACGTGATCAGCGCCGACAGCATGGACAAGGTCATCGCCGGCTACCGTCACCTGACCGGCCAGGCGCCGATGATGCCGAAATGGTCCTACGGCTACTGGCAGTCGCGTCAGCGCTACGAAACCCAGGCGCAGCTCCTGGACGTGGTGAAGGAGCACCGCAAGCGTGGCTGGCCGCTCGATAACATTGTGCAGGACTGGTTCTACTGGCCACAGGACGCCTGGGGCTCGCATGACTTCGACAAGGCCCGCTTCCCCGATGCGAAGGGCATGGTCGATGAAGTCCACAAGAGCAATGCGCGCGTGATGATTTCGATCTGGGGCAAGTTCTACGCTGGCACCGACAACTACAAGGAGCTGGCGGCGAAGGGCCACATGTGGACCAAGAACGTCGAAGACGGCGCCCTTGACTGGGTTGGCCCTGGCTACAAGAACAGCCACTACGATCCTTATACCAAGGAAGCGCAGGACATCTACTACCGCCAGATGAAGTCCAAACTGGTGGACAAGGGCTTCGACGCCTGGTGGATGGACAATACCGAACCCGACGTGCTGTCCAACACCCGTCCGGAAGACTTCAAGAAGCTGATCGGCCCAACCGTGTACGGCCTTGGCGAAGTGACCTTCAATGCCTACAGCCTGGCGCATACCCAGGGCTTCTACGAGAACCTGGCACGCGACCAGCCTGATACCCGCCAGTTCATCCTGTCGCGTTCCGGCTTTGCGGGTGTCCAGCGCAACGCGGTTGCTGTGTGGAGCGGCGACACCGTGGGCCGCTGGAACAACCTGTACGACCAGATTTCGGCGGGTGTCAATTTTTCGATGTCGGGCATTCCCAACTGGACGCACGACATTGGCGGCTATGCCCAGGAAACCCGCTACCAGTTCGGCGATATCGGCTCGGCCCAGGAAAACCGCAGCACGGGTGGCAAAGAGATCGATCCGGCCGACCTGAAGGAATGGCAGGAACTGAACCTGCGCTGGTTCCAGTTTGGCGCCTTCAGCCCGATCTTCCGTTCGCACGGCGAAGTGGTCAAGCGCGAGATCTACAACCTGGCGCCCGAAAACTCGGAAATGCGCGATTCGATGCTGCACTACCTGAACCTGCGCTATCGCCTGATGCCGTTTATCTATGCGACGGCGTCGGATACCCATTACAACTCGGGCACCATCATGCGCGGCCTGGTCATGGACTTCCCGAACGACGACAAGGTCAAGGACATCAAGGACCAGTACCTGTTTGGCCGCGAACTGATGATCGCACCGGTGCACGTGTATGGCGCGCGTGAACGCAGCGTGTACATGCCGAAGGGCAGCGCGTGGTACGACTTTGACACGGGCGCCGTGCACAAGGGCGGCGCAACGGTGGTCATGAAAGCGCCGGCGGCACGTATTCCGGTGCTGGTGAGGGCTGGTGCCATCCTGCCGCTTGGTCCCGTGACGCAGTATGTGGACCAGCGTCCCGATGCGCCGATCAGGCTCAATGTGTATGTGGGCGCGGACGGCAAGTTCAGCCTGTACGAAGACGACGGTGTCACCAATGCCTACGCACGCGGCGAGTACAGCCGCATTCCGATGAACTATAACGACCGCAGCGGCACGCTGACCATAGGCGCACGCAGCGGAAAGTACAACGGGATGGTCGCACAGCGCCAGTTCCAGGTTCACTTTATCAAGGCCGGCATGCCGAGCGCCGAAACGCGCGACGCCGACGGCCAGATGGTCAGCTATGACGGCAAGGCCATCACAATCAAAAGGTCGGCAATCTGATGAAACCACTCGCATTTTCCATCGCCGTTTCGCTGTGCGTGCCGGCGTTCGCCGCCACGCAGGATCCAGACCAGCGCGCGGCCAAGGTGGTGTCGCAAATGACGCCGGAAGAAAAAATCCAGACCGTGTTCGGCTATTTTTCCACCGACTTCAAAGGCGTCAAGCGTCCGGCGGGCGGCATCGACGCCACCGCCGGCTTCATTGCCGGCGTGCCGCGCCTGGGCGTGCCCAATCAGTATCAGACCGATTCCGGCCTGGGCGTATCGACCCAGCCCGCACCGAAGCCGCGCGAGCGCACGTCGCTGCCGTCGGGGCTAGCCACGGCCGCCACCTGGAACCCGAAGCTGGCGTTTCAAGGCGGCGCCATGATCGGCAAGGAAGCGCGCCTGTCGGGCCACAACGTCATGCTCGCCGGTAGCGTGAACCTGATGCGCGAACCGCGCAACGGCCGCAACTTTGAATACGCCGGTGAAGATCCATTGCTGGCCGGCGTGATGGTGGGCGAGCAGATTCGCGGCATCCAGTCGAACCACGTCATTTCGACGATCAAGCATTTCGCCTATAACGACCAGGAAACCAGCCGCAATGTGATCGACGCGATCATTGGCGACGCGGCCGGGCGCATGTCCGACCTGCTGGCGTTCCAGATCGCGATTGAACGCGGCAACCCGGGCGCCGTCATGTGCGCGTACAACCGGGTCAACGGCGCCTACTCGTGCGAGAACGACTACCTGCTCAACAAGGTGCTCAAGGGCGACTGGGGTTATCGCGGCTACGTGATGTCGGACTGGGGCGGCACCCATTCGACGATTCCCGCCGCCACCAGTGGCCTGGACCAGCAGTCCGGATGGCCATTCGATAAATCGGAGTACTTCAACGGCGCCCTGCTGGAGGCGGTCGAGAACAAGCATGTGCCGCAGGCGCGCCTGGACGACATGGTGCACCGCATTGTGCGCACCATGTTCGCCAACGGCCTGATGGACCAGCCGCAACCCAAAGTGGAGCCGGAGAAGATTGACTTTGCGGCGCACGCGAAGGTAAGCCAGCTTGACGCGGAGGAGGGCATGGTCCTGCTCAAGAACGCGCGCGGCTTGCTGCCGCTGGCGCCGGGGCTCAAGACCATCGCCATCATTGGCGGGCATGCGAACGTGGGTGTGCTCTCCGGCGGCGGTTCGGCGCAGGTGTATCCGATTGGCGGCCTGGCCGTGCCGAATGAAGGACCGGCGAGCTGGCCCGGACCGATGGTGTACCAGCCGTCGTCGCCGATGAAGGCGCTGGCCGCGCGCAGCAAGGCAAAAATTGTCTACCACGATGGCAAGGACAAGGCTGCCGCCGCGAAGCTGGCCGCGGCCAGCGACGTGGCCATTGTGTTCGCCACCCAGTGGACCGCCGAGAGCCTGGACACGTCCGACCTGAGCCTGCCGCATGGCCAGGATGCCCTGATCGCGGCGGTGGCCGCCGCCAACCAGAATACCGTGGTGGTGCTGGAAACGGGCGGCCCGGTCACCATGCCGTGGCTGGGCGCCGTGGGCGCCGTGGTGGAAGCCTGGTATCCGGGTCCTGCAGGCGGCGAAGCGATCGGCCGCGTGCTGAGCGGCGAAGTCAATCCGTCGGGGCGCCTGCCGGCGACCTTCCCGGGTTCCGAGTCGCAGCTGCCGCGTGTGAAGGTTGACGGCGATCCGGCCGCCAAGCCGGGCGGGCAGTACAGCGTGAACTACAACATCGAAGGTGCGGCGGTCGGCTACAAGTGGTTCGAGCTGAAAGGGCACAAGCCGCTGTTCGCCTTCGGCCACGGCCTGTCGTATACGACCTTCGGCTACAAGGGCTTGTCCGCCGTGGCCGATGGCGGCGGCATTACCGTTCGCTTTAGCGTGAGCAATACCGGCAAGCGCGCCGGCAAAGCGGTGCCGCAGGTGTATGTGGCGCCAGGCGCAGGCGGCTGGGAAGCGCCCAAGCGCCTGGGCGGCTGGGACAAGCTTGAGCTCAAGCCAGGTGAAAGCCGCAGCAGTAGCGTGACCATCGACCCGCGCGTGCTGGCGGTGTTCGACAGCGCCTCGGGCAAGTGGAAGATCGCGCCGGGCGAGTACATCGTGACCCTGTCTTCGGCGTCGGATGCGCCGGTGTCGACGGTGAAGGTGACGCTGGCAGGGCGCGAATTCGCGGCCGGAGCACGTTGATGCCAGCGACGCGGCGCAGCGCGATCAAGGGACTGCTGGCGGGATCGCTGGCATTGCCGGCCGCAGTGCGGGCTGCGCCTACCTGGCGCAGCGGCACCGAAGGGCAGCGCCGGGCCGATCTTGGCAACGGCACCTTCCTGAACCCGATCATTTCGGGCGACCGCGCCGACCCGACCATCCTCAAGGATAGCGAAAACTATTACATGACGTTTTCGTCGTTCTTTGCCTACCCGGGTGTGGTGATCTGGCATTCGCGCGACCTGGTGAACTGGGCGCCCATCGGGCCGGCGCTGGCCAAGCCGATCGGCACCGTCTGGGCGATGGACCTGATCAAGCACAATGGCCGCTATTTCATCTACATCCCGGCCACGCCGAACGACAAGCAAACCATCCTGGTCATCTGGGCCGACCGCATCGAAGGCCCGTGGAGCGATCCGATCGACCTGGATATGCCAGGCTGTATCGACCCCGGGCACATGGTGGGCGAAGACGGCAAACGCTATCTGTTCGTGGGCGGCATACGGCGTATCCGCTTGCGCGACGACGGCCTGGCCACCGAAGGCAAGCTGGAAATGGCGTACGCGCCCTGGCAATATCCCAAGGACTGGGTGGTTGAAATGTTCGCGCCGGAAGGCCCGAAGCTGCTCAAGCGCGGCGCGTATTTTTACATCATCACCGCGGTCGGCGGTACATCGGGCCCGCCAACGAGCCATATGGTGATTGCCGCGCGTTCGCGTTCGATCCACGGGCCGTGGGAGCACTGCCCGCATAACCCGCTGGTGAAAACCCGCAGCGCCGACGAAAAATGGTGGTCGCGCGGCCACGCCACGCTGGTGGAAGGACCGGCCGGGGACTGGTGGATGGTTTATCACGGCTATGAAAACGGCTTCCGGACCCTGGGACGACAATGCCTGCTCGAGCCGATCGAGTGGACCGCTGACGGCTGGTTCCGCGCCAAGGGCGGCGACCTTTCCGGGCCGCTGCCGATGCCCAAGGGCGGCAAGCCTGGGCCGGCGGGGTATCCCTTGTCTGACGATTTCAAGGGGAATAAATTCGGCGTGCAGTGGACCTTCCACAATCCCGGCCCCGATGAAATGAAGCGCGTGCGCTTTGAACCGGGGGCGATCACGGTCAAGGGCAAGGGCAGTTCGCCGGCCGACAGTTCGCCGCTGACCTTCATTTGTGGCGACCTTGGCTACGAAGCCACGGTGACGCTGGACATTGGCGACCAGGGCGAAGGCGGCTTGCTGCTGTATTACAGCGAGCGCATGTTTGTCGGCGTCGGCTTTACCGGCAAGCAGATGGTCACCTTCAATTATGGCGAAGAGATGAAGTGGATGCGCGCCGACAGGCCGGCTTCCACCGTCAAGGTCAGGGTCAGGAATGACCGCAACATCGTGACCTTTTTCTATTCGCTCGATGGCGGCAGCTGGGTGCAGCACGACTGGCAAATGGAAGTGTCGGGCATGCACAACAATGTGTTCGGCGGCTTCCTGAGCCTCAAACCCGGGATCTACAGTGCCGGTGCGGGCAGTGTACGGGTACGGGACTTCGTTTATCGCGCCTTGCAAGGGCGCGAGACTGCTTAGCCTGCAAGTATGCGTGCGCGCCAGTTGGCATTGCCTTCACGCGCCCTGCGTGCCAGTTCGGCCCCCATGTGCTGCGCTACCGACCGTGGATGGACTTCATTGACCTGGGCGGTGTGAACGCGAATATACGAGGCGTTGTTGTCGATCAGGTTAAGGAAGCCGGCGATCTTGAGATTGACACTGGTGCGATGCGTGACAGGCGCCATGTGGCCGCCGCTGGTTTCCCCGATCAGGCAGTCGGGCAGGTGGCCTACCAGGTGCGCGGCGATGTCGCGTGTGCAGGCCAGGCTGCTGCGCCCGAGCAGGAGCAGGATGGGGCAGTTGATATTGGCGTAGTCGCGCGCTGTGCAGGCGTCGTTGATGAGGGCGTCGAAGTCCAGGTCGACCTTGCGCAGTTGGGCGGCAAACTGCGCCTGGCGTGCGGCCGGATACGCGGCGAAGGCCCCGGGACCGTTCCAGAAGTCGATAAAGCTGCCTGCGGCGGCCAGGGTGCTGCCGTCGGCCAGGCCTTCCTTGACTTGTTGCGCCACGGTGCGGACCGCCGCCATGGCGTCTGAATCTTCCGGCAGCAAATGAAACGCGGTCGGCTCGAACAAGGCCAGGCTGCGTACGCGGGACGGTTCAAGGTGCGCCAGGCGCAAGGCGACCGCGCCGCCAAAGGAATGGCCGGCCAGGTGGAAGGGCTCGCCGGGACCGAGTTCGCGCTGGAGTATCGCCCGCACGCGGGTCACTTCCGTCATCAGGGTGTGTGCGCCGGCATTCAAGGGCATGGGCACGTCGCCATAGCCATACAGGTCGATCGCAATGATGCGGTGCCGTTCTGCCAACAGTTCGATGAGCGAATCCCATTGGGCCTTGGAACTCATGGAGCTGTGCAGCAGCACCAGGGGGCTGCCGCGACCCTCGACGAGGTAGCCGGAATGGGCATGGTGTGCTGGCGTGTTGTGCATATTCGTCATCATTGATCTCTCGGTGGAATGGCGTGCTGTGAACGTGAATGGACTTTAGCAGCGCGCATTTCCGACGGCATCTACAAAGAACCTTAAGCCTTCTTAAGAAAATCTTAAGCGGCTTGTTGCAAGCGCGAGCAGCAACAAGCCATATTCGGTGTAGACTGGATGTATTGCTGCATAGAAATGAAACGATATGGGAATCAATGCTCTGGGCGCCGGCCTTTCCGGCCTGAACGCCAACCAGCAAGCGCTGAACGTGGAAGGGCATAACATTGCCAATATGAGCACGGCCGGCTTCCGGCCGCAGCGCGCTCAATTCAATGAAGCCAATCCCGCCGGGTCGGGCGTGACGCTGTCGGTGGAGGGGCGCAGCCTTGCCGCGAATGAAGACGGCGTTGATGTAGCGACATCATTGACCAACTCGCTGACTTACAAGGCAGGCTTTGACCTCGCCGCGCAGGTGATCAAGATGGCTGACGAACGCATAGGCACGCTGATCGACATTAGCGCCTGAGCTTGCTGCGACTTAACGCCAGGCTAACGTTGTCGTAACGGGGGCTTCACGGGTAAATATATACCCTGTGGAAATGAGAATTCCCTTACCGTTCCGCCTCAATGCCGCACTCTTGCCGATTATCGCGTCGGTGTTCCTGGTTAGTATTTACAATTTCACGTTCTGGAAAAGCTTTGTGCTGGCCACGGGCGGCATCGGCCTGGGCAACACGCCCATCCAGGTGGGCATGTTTCTCTTGCTGGTGCTGGCGTTTACTGCCTGCCTGGCCCTGGTTAACTACCGCTACATCCTCAAGCCGTTCCTGGCCTTCCTGTTCCTCGTCACTTCCGCGGCCAGCTATTTCATGGACCAGTACGGCACGGCGATCGACTGGTCGATGGTGCAGAACATCATGGAAACGGACAGCCGCGAAAGTATCGAGCTGCTCAGCCTGCGCATGGTCGCCACGATCGTCCTGATGGGGGGGCTTCCGGCGATTGCGCTGCTGTGCACGGAACTGCGATTCCCGAAAGCGAAGCGCCAGGCCGTGATCAATCTGGGCATGATGAGTGCTGCCGTGGTCGGTTCCGCTCTGTTGCTGGTGATGATGTTCAAGACCCTGGCGCCCGCGCTGCGGGAGCACCGCGAACTGCGCTTCCTGCTGACCCCGACCAACTATATCCAGGCCGTCAACAGCTACTACAAGCACAAGTGGAGCAAGCCGCAGGTGATGGCGCCGCTGGGCACCGATGCGATACGGGGCGTACTGTGGAAAGGCATGACGCGCCGCACGGTGACGGTGATGGTGGTAGGGGAAACCGCGCGCGCCGCCAATTTTTCGCTGAACGGCTATACGCGCATGACCAATCCCGAGCTCGCCGGGGTGCCTGGCCTGATCAATTTCACCAATATGCAATCGTGCGGAACCGCGACGGCGGTGTCCGTGCCATGTTTGTTCTCTGCCTTGGGGCGGAACAAATACAGCGACAGCAAGGCGCAGAGCCAGCAAGGTTTGCTTGACGTGGTACAGCATGCCGGCCTGGACGTGCTTTGGCTGGACAATAATTCCGGCTGCAAGGGCGTGTGCGACCGCGTCAGGTATGAAGACGTGTCGGTTCCGGTCCAGGGCGATGCGCTGTGCGACGAGGAAGAATGCTACGACGAACGATTGCTGCGCGACCTGCCGAAAATTATTCATGAAGCACGCAATGACTTGCTGATCGTATTGCACCAGAAGGGCAGCCACGGTCCCTCGTACTGGAAGCGGTATCCCGCCCATTTCAAGGCGTTTGGCCCGGTGTGCGAGACCAACGAGCTGGCGAAATGTTCGCGTGAATCGATTGTTGCGGCCTACGACAACACCATTCTGTATACCGACCACGTGCTGCGGCAGGCGATTGACCTGCTGGCGAAGGTCAGCCGCGATGAAGAAGTGGATACCTCATTGATGTATTTCTCCGACCATGGCGAGTCCCTGGGCGAAAACAATTTGTACCTGCATGGCGCACCGTATGTGATTTCGCCCAGGGAGCAGCGCCATGTGCCGTTCATGCTGTGGCTGTCGGACGGCTTCCGCGCGCGATTCAAGATCGACCAGCAATGCCTGGCGGCGCGGTCGGGGCAGGAATTCGACCACGACTATATTTTCCATTCCACGCTGGGCATGCTGGGAATTAGCACTGCTGTCTACAATCCCAAACTCGATTTGTTCCAGGCCTGCAGCCATGCGAGCTAATCGCACGATCTGGCTGGCTTTGGTGCTGGCGGCAGTGTTCATCACCTGGCTGGGCAACGCTACCGACATCGACCTTGCACTGGCGGACGCGGCCTACGATGCCAGGCTCGGCGTTTTTCCATGGCGCCATGCCTGGCTGACGGAAGTGTTCAGTCATGTCATGCTCAAGCGCGCGCTGACGGGCTTGGGCTTGCTGTTTATCGCCGCTGTGGCGTTCGACATGGTCAAGCGGCAGCCCTGGAGCCAACTGCGGCGCAGCCAGTTGCGCGTGGTTGCCGCGTCGGCGGTGCTGGTGCCTGCTGCGGTTGCCTTGCTCAAGCAATTCAGCAGCTCCCATTGTCCTTGGGATATTGACCGCTATGGCGGTGCCGAGCCCTACGTGCGATTGCTGGAGTCACTTCCTGCAACTGTCTTGCCCGGTAATTGCATGCCGGCAGGGCACGCGTCGAGCGCAATGTGGCTGATTTCACTGGCGGTATTCTTTCTCCCGGCACGGCCCAGGGCCGCCGCAGGTATGTTCGCGCTGTGTCTGGGTGGCGGGCTGGCCGTGGGTTGGATGCAGCAGCTGCGCGGCGCCCACTTCCTTACCCATACCTTGTGGACGGGCTGGATTGCCTGCGCCATTGTTCTGGCGTTGATCTCGGTCGCCTTTCGCACTTGCGTGCGGGTCCGGATTTGATCGTGCGGCGCCCGCGCACCAGCGCCGGGCGAGCTTGCGTGCGCGCCTGCCGCAGCAAGTACGCGGTGTACGACGAGATCATCCTGCTCGACCATGCCGGCAATATCCTGGTCCAGATCGACGAAGCCACGCCGCTGAAAGGCAGCCTGGACCCGCTGATTGCGCAAACCCTGGCCAGTGACGCTTTCCCGGACGGCTGTTAGACCACTGCCTGGACTGGGCTAGCTGTGATGTTTCAATAGGTCGTTGTGGTGCTGCGTCCAACACCGCCGTCCGCTAATGAGGCAAAGTAAATCTATAAAGAAATGTGTGGGGGTAGAGGATCGCCAGCATCAAATCGCTTGCTCAAATTTGTTGGCTTCAAGGAAATCATAGAGGCCGTTTATCCTGGCGTTCCCATGATCAGCCCGCGAGCTGCCACCCCGAGCGAGTAAGCGGCAGACGGGTAACCGCCTGCCCTGTGGCTGCAAACAGTGCGTTGGCTAGCGCCGGTGCGACACTGGACGGACCTTCCTCGCCCGCACCACTGGGCCGAGTGCTGCTGCCCAGGACGATCATCTCGATCGGCGGCGTCTGCGCCAGCGTCGCAAGTTGGTAGCCGTCGAAATTGCCCTGTTCCACCTGGCCGTCGCGCAAGGTGATTTCACCGGCCAGCGCGCTCGACAAACCGAACACGGTTCCGCCCATCATTTGCGCCTCTACCCCTTGCGGATTGAACACGACCCCCACATCGATCACCGCAAAGATTTTCTCGATCCGAAAGCGGCCCGGCGCCGGCACCGAAATATGCACGATATGCGCGCTGCGCGCGTCGTTCCCGGCATTCATGGCGATGCCGCGAAACTGTCCGGCCGGCAGCGGCTTATGCCAGCCGGCGCGCTCGGCCAGCTTGCTCAGCATTGCCTTGACCAGGGGCTTGGTGGCGAGCATGCGCAAGCGGTATTCAAGCGGATCGATGCCGGCCAGCGCGGCGGCGCGGTCCACGCTGCATTCGAGGAAAAAGCAGTTCTGGGTCGCACCGACGCCACGGAAATAACCGCAGGGCACGCCATGGTCGACCCTGGTCCAGTTAATCTGCACGGCCTTCATGTCGTAGTCGTGCTCGTTCAGGCCCATGGTGACGGACCAGTCGAATTCGGACTTGGGGCCGTTGGTCAGCCCCGTGTACTCGAACAGCGACGGGTTGGCCACGTCGGCCCGCAAGGCGCTCGGCATGCCATCGGCGCCCAGCGCGATGCGGATGCGTGCCGCGGCGGCAGGGCGGTAACCGCCGGCGCGCAGGTCGGTTTCGCGCGACCAGATCAGTTGCACCGGCCGTCCGACCGCCTTCGCCACCAGCGCGGCTTCGATCGCGAAGCCATGTTCAAGCCTGCGCCCGAACCCGCCGCCCACCAGTTGGCTGTGAATGGCCACCTGTTCCGGCGCCAGGCCCAGCGCCGCCGCCACGCCGCGCTGGGTGTCCTGCGCGCTTTGGGTCGAAAGCCACAATGCCGCACCGGCAGGGCCAACTTCGGCCACGGCATTCATCGGCTCCATCGTCGCATGCGCCAGGAACGGCACGTCGTAACTGATGTCGATCGTCTTGACGGCGCCCGCCAACGCACTTGCCACGGCCGTGTTATCGGGGACGAAATCGCGGCCCTGGCCGCGCTGGGCTGCGGCCAGCAGTTCGGCACGGATCGCTTCGGAGTTCACGTTCTTGTGGGGGCCGTCGGACCAGCGCGGCTTGAGCGCGCGCAGGCCCTTCAAGGCGCTCCAGTAACTGGTGGCCACCACCGCCAGCGCGCCGGGCAGCCTGACGACCTTGACCACGCCGCGAATCGCCTTGGCCGGGCGCTCGTCCACGCTTTGCAGTTCGGCGCCAAAGCGCGGCGCGTGCATCAGCGTGGCCACCAGCATGCCAGGGCGGCGCACGTCGATGCCGAACACCGCGCTGCCGTCGACCTTCGACGGAATGTCCAGCCGCGGTGGGCTGCTGCCGATGATCTTCCAGTCGGCGCGCGGACGCGGCCTGGAATCGGCCGGCGGTGTCAGCTTCGCAGCGGCGGCCAGCAGCTCGGTGTAGGCAAGGCGGCGCACGCCGTCCGGGTGCAGCACATGAGCATCGCGCGTACTGCAGCTTTGCGGCGCGATGTCCCAGGCCGTGGCTGCCGCCTGCACCAGCATGCTGCGTGCGCCGGAAAACACCGGGGCCAGAACGAAGAAGCTGGTCTTGCTGCCGAAACTGCCAAAGGTGGCGTAATTGCCCACCCGGGGATTGATAAAGGCCTTCTCCATCGGCGCATGCACCACCTTGATCGATGTGATCGGCATGTCGAGTTCTTCGGCGGCGAACAGCGCCACTGCCGTATGCGTGCCCTGGCCCATTTCGCTGATAAAGCTCTGGACCGTCAGCGAACCGTCAGCGCTGAAGCGCAGCCAGACCGCAAAGCCGGGGCCGAGCGCAGGGCCTGCAGGCGGTGGGCCTTTAGGCGCCGCGCCGGCCTGGGCCGACGCCAGCGTCGGCACGCCAGCCAGCGTCCATACTCCCAATGCGAAACTGGAGCTCAAAAAGTCGCGGCGGGTGGTGCTCATGGCTTGGCCTTGTTTCCGGCCGCAGCCGCTGAATGGATCGCCGCGCGCACGCGCGGATAGGTGCCGCAGCGGCACAAATTGGTCATGGCCGCGTCAATCTGCGCGTCGGTCGGATGCGCATGCGTGGCCAGCAGGGCAGCGGCGGCCATCAGCATGCCGGACTGGCAGTAGCCGCATTGCGGCACCTGATGTTCAATCCAGGCCTGTTGCAGGGCAGGGCCGTGGGTGTGGGCCAGGCCCTCGATGGTGGTGATGCGCTTGCCCGCCAGGGCTTGCACCGGCATCACGCAACTGCGCATGGCGGTGCCGTTCAGGTGGACCGTGCAGGCGCCGCACAGGGCTGCGCCGCATCCGAACTTGGTTCCGGTCATGCCCAGGTCTTCCCGCAGTACCCACAGCAATGGCTTGTCGCCTTCGGTGTCGACCTTGTGGGTCTTGCCGTTCACTTTCAGTGTGTATTTCATTCGAGTTTTTTCGGTGATTGGATCGGAGCGGTTTGATACGGCGGGAAGTTGGCGCCCTGTTCGCGCTTCCGAGGCAGCGCGTTGCATGGCAACTATCCGCCATGTTATCAAATCCATTTTGTCTTGTGGCAATGTTGGCAAAACAAAAAATCACGGCATCGTCGTCCCCGGCCCACCCAAAAAAATACCCACCGTGAGGTGGGCAAAAGGGATTTTCCTTGCATGCTGGCCATTGGCCGGCGGATGGTGTGATCAGAACGTTGCCCAGGCATCCTCTGGTTGGGCAACCAGAGAAAGCTTGCGCGCCGGCGGGGGCGTACTGCGCACCGGTTGCCGCGCAGGCGCAGGCGCAGCGGGGCGGGCCGCTTGCACGCGTTCGCCGGCCAGGCGGAAGATGCTGACGGCCTGCGCCAGTCCCCGGGCCTGCTCCTGCAAGCTTTCCGCCGCTGCCGCCGCCTCTTCAACCAGCGCCGCATTCTGCTGCGTAATGCTGTCCATCTGCGCAATGGCCTGGTTCACTTCGCCAATGCCGTGACTCTGTTCCTGGCTCGCCTGGGTGATGTCGCCCATGATGTGCGCCACCCTTTGCACCGACGTCACAATGCGTTCCATGGTCTGGCCCGCCGCGTCCACCAGGCGGCCGCCTTCGTCGACCCGGGCCACCGATGTGCCGATCAGTTCCTTGATTTCCTTGGCCGCCGACGCGGAGCGCTGCGCCAGGTTGCGCACTTCCGATGCGACGACGGCAAAGCCACGGCCCTGTTCGCCCGCACGGGCCGCTTCCACCGCCGCGTTCAGGGCGAGGATGTTGGTCTGGAAGGCAATGCCGTCGATGACGCTGATGATGTCGGTGATGCGCGCCGAGCTGTCCTTGATGGAAGCCATGGTCGACACGACCTGGGCCACTACGGCGCCGCCCTGGGCTGCCACGGAGGCAGCTTCCGTGGCCAGATGGTTGGCCTGGCTGGCGTTGGCGGCGTTCTGCTGTACGGTTTCGGTCAGGGTTTCCATGGCGCTGGCCGTTTCTTCCAGCGACGACGCCTGGGATTCGGTACGGGCCGACAGGTCGGCATTGCCGGTGGCGATTTCGCTGGTGGCCACGGTCATCTGGTCGGTGCTGCCCCGGATATTGCCGATCATGTCCGCCACGCCGCGGTTGATATGGCCGACCGCTTGCAGCAACTGGCCGATCTCGTCATTGCGGCTGGTATCGATCTCATGGCTCAGGTCGCCTTCGGCGATGCGCTCGGCGCTGACGATGGCCTGGTCCAGGCCGGAACGGATGTAGCGGTAGGCGATCAGCAGGCAGCCGACGGTGCAGGTGATCAACAGGCCCAGCATGCCGCCGGCAAGCCAGAAGGCACTGACCGACGCGGCCCGCGCGGTCTGCACTTCGGTGCCGGTGCGCTGGTCCAGCATCACCAGGAACTCGTTCACGGGCAGCATGATCTTGGCTTTGTTCTTGTGGTAGGCGGCGTCGTGCATGATGCGGCGCGCCATGTCAGGGTCGGGCGTGTCGTCGCGGGTGAAGGCGCCCTTGCCGTCGTCAAACTTGCCCTTGACGGCATTCATGGCGATGACTTCGGTGCGTACCAGGTCGTTCGAATTGGCTTCCGCTTCCTTCAGCTTGCCGAACTCCTGATCGCTGAAGCCGGCCTGCTTCATCAGGGTCGCCAGGGCGACGGTGCCGCCCGAGGCGCGCGGCTTTTTGCCGTTGCGCACGTCGAGGATATCCATGTACTGCTGTTCGTAGGCAAGGTCGCCTGTCACCACGTAGGTGCGGGCAAGGCGGGTCAGGTCGTCCGAACTCTGGCGCAGTTCGTCGGCCAGCAGATAGGACTGGTAGCGCTTGCTGCTGGCCGCGGCGGCCTCCGCTTCCATGCCGGACACGCGCAGCATGGCCACGATCGTCAGGGCCGCGAGGGCCAGCGTGACAATGAACGAGGCAAGGAAGATCTTCTTGATGGACAGACTGGTGGACATGGCATTTCCCCTGATGTGTGGTGGCCTTGTGGCGAACCGGATCAACTAATGAATCCAGCTTAGTCGTCGGCGATGGCCGCGGCTATTGCACTTTGGTACAGGGAACAGATTGCGATTCGGCTATGATGTCGGGTTTGATCGCCAGGAGTCAGAGTGAAACTATTGCATTGCCGCTTGCCTTCGTTGAAAGCTATCCTGGCTGGCTTCCTGCTATTGGTAATCGCCGGCGCCGCCCTTGCGCACGGCGTCTCGGACTCGGACAAGGGCTTCCTGGCGGGGGCTACGGGTGTGCACTTCCTGCCTTATTTATACCTGGGCGCCAAGCACATGGTGACCGGTTACGACCACCTGCTGTTCCTGTGCGGCGTCATTTTCTTCCTGTATCGCATGCGGGACGTCGGCCTGTACGTCACCCTGTTCGCGCTCGGCCACAGCACCACGCTGCTGCTGGGCGTCCTCAATGGCTGGCACATGAACGCCTACCTGGTGGACGCCATCATCGGCCTGTCCATTGTTTATCGCGCCTTTGACAACCTGGGCGGATTCCAGACACTGCTCGGCGTTCAGCCGAACAAGAAGGCGGCGGTCCTCATTTTCGGTTTCTTCCACGGCCTTGGCCTGGCGAGCAAACTCCAGGATTTCTCCTTGTCGCAGGATGGCTTGATCGCAAACATGATCGCGTTCAACGTCGGCGTGGAAATCGGCCAACTGCTCGCGCTGGGAATGATTTTGATTGCAATGCGTTACTGGCGTTCGACGTCCAGCTTTGCGCGCCACGCCTTCACTGGCAATTTTGCATTAATGACAGCCGGATTCGTGCTGGCCGGTTTCCAGTTCACCGGTTTTCTCGTTCAATAGGAGCCTTAACCTTGTCCCAGCCAACACCCAGCGGCGTGCCGGTCGCGCCGAAAAAAGAACTATTGCGTGGCACCCTGATCGCAGCCTTGCTGGCCGGCGTGCTGCTGGCCGTCGCCGTGCTTCCTGCCGAATATGGTATCGACCCGACTGGCGCTGGTAAGGCCCTGGGGCTGACCACTTTGCGCACTGCGTCAGTGCCCGCAGCGGCTGCGAAGCCCGGGTCGACCGTGGCGGCGCCTGGTGAAGTCCGCGCGCTGACCATCGCAGCACGCCAGAGCGGCGTTTATCGCACCGACGTGCGGGAAGTGACCTTGCCGCCGGGCCGGGGGCTGGAAGTGAAGACCCGCCTGGCCAAGGGCGCGACGCTGATTTTCTCCTGGAAAACCGAGAATGGCGAGCTGGTCAATCACGATTTTCATGGTGAACCCGTCAACGCCCGGCAGGATGAATTCGAGAGCTTTATTGACGAGAAGGCCGTGAGCCAGTCCAGCGGAACGCTGATCGCACCATTCACAGGTGTGCATGGCTGGTACTGGAAAAATACGACGGCCGTTCCCGTCAAGATCACCTTGCAGGCGAGCGGTTTTTACACGGATATTTTCAACAAATAAATAAACCACAGGAGACATTGAATGAAATACGCAATCGGATTACTAGTCCTGGCACTGAGCGCGGGCCTGCACGGCGTGGCACAGGCCCATCCCGACCACGACGAGGTTGAAGTTGTTGCCATGTACAAGGTCGAGTTGGTGAAAAAGAAGGATGGAGCATCCTTCCTGATCAGCAAGGATGGAACGAAAGTATCGACCACCGGTGCGACGGGAAAACTGATCTTGAAGAAGGGTGATGCAAAAACAGAAGTCGCCTTGCGGCCCGATGGAAAGAACGGCATGGAAACCGCAAAACCCATCAAGATTGCCGCGGGCGCGCAGGTGCGGGCCATGATCACTTTCGCCGATGCCACTGCCGCTACCGAAGATTTCGTGGTGAAGTAAGTAGCGGGAAACCAGGGCCTTACATGGGCGTGATCTGGACGCTGGCCACCCGCCACACGCCGGCGCGCCGGACATAGACGTCGATAAACCGGTAATGGCTCTTGAAGGCGGCGCCGTCGTAAGCACCGCTCATGCGCGTGGTCCCGCTCAGCAGTGCAACGTCGCCTTACAGCCGCACGTCGAGGTCGTCGACGTGATAGGGATGGATGACGAGTTTTGGGGACCCGATAAAGGCCAGGAAGGCGGCGCCGTCGCTGACCTGGCCGCCTTGGCGAATGTGGCGAAAGTCCGGCGCCATATTGGCGGCGACCGCCGCCATGTCCTTGCCCACAATGGCCGCGTCCCAGGCGTGTGCCTGGCGCGCCAGCAGGGCGCTGGCGGCCGCTTCGGACTGGGCGGGAACAGGGATGGTCGAGCACCCTGGCAGGCATGCGCCGAGCGCCAGCACGGCGGCGAGAATGTGGGTTGAAAGTAATCTTGTCATCGCGTCACCATAGCGGAATTCCGGCGCGCCTACAAGCGCCTGCTCAGCTATCCCCATCGTGGGAATGACCGACAAACCAGGGTCAGACCTCGGCGGAGAAATCTTTCTCTCTCGAGGTCTGACGCTGGTTGGTTTTGTAACTAGAACTTGTATTCCATCGATACTTTGTAGACCCGGCCCAGCATGTCGGCAATGCTGGTCACGTATCCGCCACCATAGGTGCTGTTGGCGGTCAGCGGCGGCCATTCCTGGGTGACGTTGTTCACGCCGACGTTGATGGTGGTGTTCTTGATACCCTTGTAGCGTACGTTCAGGTTGAACTGGCTGTACGAATCGACGTCGGTATTGGTGGCACCCGCACGTGGCGTTACGTCGGTCAGCCCGGTCTGGTAACGCTGCGATATGGTGGCGCTCCAGGCATCCTTGTTGTAGGTGACCGACGCAGAATGCTTCCAGCGCGGATTGATCTGCGGCAGGCCGGCCAGGCCGGAATTGGGACCCGCGCTGCCGAAGCGGCCGTCGTTGGTGATGATGCCCACGTTCTTCAGCCACACGCCGTCCTTTTCACCCTGGAATTCGTACTTGTGATACCAGGTGCCGTCGACCCGGGCGTCGAACGTGCCATAGGTCGTGGTCGGGAAACGGTAGGCCACCGACACGTCGGCGCCGCGAATGCGGGTCTGTCCACGGTTGGCCTGGCTGGCCACGATGTGGTCGATGATGCCGTTCGAACCGCGCAGGATGTGATCGACATATTTCGCCGGATTCTGCTGCACTTCCGCGATCGCCAGCGCGCCCAGTACGTCCTTCAGTTTCAAGCCCCAGTAGTCGACCGTCACCGCCAGGTTCTTGACCGGTTCGAACGCGATACCGTAGGAGAAACCACGCGACTTTTCAGGCTTGAGGAAGTCGTTGTCCGGCGTCTTGGTCCAGTACGAGGTCAGGATGTTGCAGACCTGGTCCGCCGTGTAGCCAGCCTTCGGCACACCGGTGCCGGCCACCGTCGGCTGCGTGCTTGGGCACAGCACAGGATCGTCCATGACCAGGGTGCGCACTTCCGGCGTCTGGTTCTGGATGTCCATGATGGATGGCGCGCGGAAGCCCGTTGACACCGATGCGCGCATGACCACGTCCTTCAGCGGCTCCCAGCGTGCTGCCAGTTTCGGATTGACTGTGGTCTGCTTCAGGTCCTGGTAGCGGTCGGCACGCACGGCGCCGTTGAGCAGGAAGGTGGAGGTGAGCGGGATGTCCGCTTCCATCACCAGCGACGAAATATCGCGGCGCAGTTTCTTCGCCACGCCGACCGGGGTTTCGCCTATCAGGTCACTTTGCACCACGTTGCCGGCAGCGTCGATGTTGTAGCTGCCGTCGGGCTTTTTCAGCACATAGTCCAGTGGCGCGTTGAAGGTGCGCGCGGAATCGCGCCGCACTTCGCCGGAAATCGCCAGGGTCAGGTCGCCGCCCGCCAGTTTCATCAGGGGACGCGAGAAGGTAGCGTCGATGCTCTGGTTGTAAGCCTTGTTCAGGCGATAGGTATAGTCGCGCGCTTCGATGCTGCGCAGGTATTCCACGCCGGCTGCGTCCTGCATGCCGAAGGGATTGAGGATGCCCTGGTCGAAGCCCGCCTGGGCTTTCGAATACTGGATATAGCCGCCGCCGACACGCGTATCGCGCTTGGCCACGCCATGGTTCACACCGATCCGGTAATCCCATTCGAATACGGCGCCTTCGGCCGACAGCACAATGCGGTCATTGGTTTGTTCGTCGTTACGATAGGCAGGTCCCAGTTCGGCCGGGCCCCACTGGAAGAAGATCGCCCGGTTATTCATGTTCAGGTTGCTGACCGTACCTGGCGTCTTGCTTGAATCAATGAACATGGCCGGGGTATTGCTGCCCGTGTTGCTGCCCACGACAGGCACTGCCGGCGTAATGCCTTTGCCCGGATAGAAGCGGCTGGTCGACGGCAGCGTATAGGTCGTGAACGGCTGCACGGCGCCCGGCACTTGCATGCCACGGAATTTCTGCACATTGAAATTGCTGTGCAGGATGTCCAGGTCGAGCTTGTGGCCGCCGCTGATATTCCAGCTGGCGCGCGCGGCGATGGTGGTGATCTCGCTGCCGTCCGTCACCGCAGTCCAGTACAGCGGATTGCGGAAGCAGCCTGGCGCGTAGACCGCCGGGGTGTTTGCACTGGCGGCGCCCAGCGCTGGCGCCGAGTAAGGCGTGAAGCAGCCGGTGGCGAAGGCCGGGTTGTAGTTGGAGTTGGCCGCGCGGGTGAAGCCGAAATTGGCCATCGGGCTCGGGTTGCGGGCGTCCGGCGTGAGGCCCAGTCCAAGAGTGCTCAGGATGGATTTGTCGTGCTGGTCGGGGCGGTCTTCCTGGAATAGCGCCGATTTTTTTTGATGGTCGACGGCCAGGTACATATTGAAGCCGTCTTTGTTCAGGTTGCCGTAGCCGATGATCGCGCCCAGGCTCCTGGTCTGTCCGCCGCCGCCCATTTGCGGCGTGGCGAATTCACCTTTGATGGACGCGCCCTGGTAACCGCGCTTGGTCCAGTAGTTCTGCACGCCGCCGATGGCGTCCGCGCCATAGATCGACGCGGCGCCGCCGCTGAGGGTTTCCACGCGGTCCAGCGCCATGCGCGGCATCATGCTCACGGAGACGTACTGGTCCTGCAGCGGTTCATTCGCCAGGCGGCGACCGTTCAGCAGCGACAGGGTGCGCATGGGACCGAGCCCGCGCAAATTGGTCACGGGGCCGGCGGCGCCCGAATTGGTGCCCAGCGACAGCGACTGCGGCTGTTCCAGGACCAGGTCTTTCAATTCGGTGTGGCCACGCGCTTCCAGTTCGGTAGCTTTCACCGTGGTCACCGCGGTTGCACCTTCGTTGGCCGTGCGACGGATCAGCGATCCCGTCACCACGACGGCCTGCAGTGCAGGTTCCGCCGGCGTTGCACTTTGCGCATAGGCGTGGCCGCTCATCTGCAACAAGGCAAGGTTGACTGCCGACGCCAGTACTGCACGCTTCAAGATGATCTTTCTTTCATGTTTCATGGATTCTCCTCTGTTCTGTTTTAAACGAATTGGTTCAATCGCTTTTTTATTTGGACTGACCGTATTGTAAATTGGTCCGGCCACAATGACTACAGAAAAATTGCTTCTAAATTTCCATAATCATTTATATAAGTGCTTATTTAAATTGTGCTACCATCGTCACATGAAACAAGGACTCGGAACCCAATTGCGCCACCTGATCGAATTGCTCGATGGCGCCGTGCTGCAAGCCTATGTCGACGCGGGCCTGGATTACCGGCCGCGCTACACGCCGGTGATGCGGATACTGGCGCAACAGCGCAGCGCGACCATCGGCCAGCTGGCCGACCTGGCCGGCATAACGCAACCGGCGGCAACGCAAACGGTGGCGCTGATGAAGAAGGAGGGCCTGCTGCTGGTCGATGCCGGTGGCGACGACGGCCGGCAACGCATGGTGCGCCTGAGCCAGCAAGGCGAGGAACTGCTGCCGCGCCTGCAGGCGTGCTGGCAAGCCACCAGCCGCGCGGCCGACAACCTGGATGCGGAGCTGGCATTCCCCTTGTCGGCCTGCCTGGCGCAGGCTATCGCAGCCCTTGAGCAGCGCCCCTTCGGCGAGCGCATCCGCGACACCAGCAAGAAATCATGACCGACCAACTGAGGAAAACGACGATGGAAACTACCCTGGACCTGGCAGACTACAAACCGGCGCTGGCAGCACGCCTGATGGCGCATCCACTGGTCCGCATTGTGCTCGGCATCGTGCTGACCTTTGCGGCAGTACCGCTGACCATGATCATCGCTTCCCAGCTGGTGGCGAAACCGTACCGCGTGATGTGGCCGCAACTGCTGGCCGCCGTGCTGGTGTGGTTTGGTTACCGTTTCTGGGTGCGCCGTGTTGAAAAGCGGCAGCCCACCGAGCTGGCGATGCCGGGCATGGCGCGCGAACTGGGGGCTGGTTTACTGATCGGGGGATGGCTGGTCGCGCTGACTTTTGCGCTGCTGGCGGCGCTGGGCGCTTACCAGTTTGGCGGCATCAATGCAGTGGGGATCGCGATGCTGGTGCCCCTGGCCGAGCTGGTTCTCGTTGGTTTTGCCGAGGAAATGATGTTCCGTGGCGTGGTATTCGGCGTTACTGAACGATCGCTTGGGGCCAAGGCCGCTATCGTGATTTCCGCGCTGGTGTTCAGCGTGGCCCATATGCCGAATGATGGCGTGTCGGTGCTGGCGATGGCTGTGCTTGCGGCCTATGGCGTGTTGCAGGCAGCGCTGTACATGGTGACGCGTCGCTTGTGGGTTTGCATTGGCACCCACATTGCTTGGAACTACTGCGTCAGCCAGGTGTTTTCGTCGACGGTGTCGGGACATGCTGCCACGGACGGCCTGCTGCGGGGCGAATTGGTGGGCAATACGCTGCTGACCGGCGGCGTATTCGGTGTGGAAGGGTCGCTCGTTGCCCTGGTTCTCATTGCGACTGCCGCCGCGCTTTGCCTGCGCAAGGCTTTTGCCGGCAAATCTGTCAGCTTTGGCAGCTAGCGGCTTTTGCGCCGTCCGTGAAGCGCTTGAATGACCATAGACGGTCGATGCGCGCCTTGTTGAGCTCATCCCATCTGGCGCCGTTGGTAATGGTGGCGCCGCGGCGCAGTTTCGCCTGTTCGGCAACGTCGTCTTTTTCCGCGGTGCGCAGCTTGTCCAGTTCCGCGTTGATTTCGTCACACGACAATTGCAGCGGTTTCTCGACGAAGGGCTTTTCGGCGCCATCCGCAAAGCGGTTGAACCTTTCTGCCTTGTTCAGATAAGCCGTGCGGTATTCATCGTCGGGATAGGCGCTGACCCCCGGCATATCGCGGTTGATCGTGTCGCGGTCCGCCTGGGTGATCTTGCCGTCCTGGTCGAGGCGCTTCAGGATGTCGTCCAGCCGGGCTGCTGGTTCGTGGATTACTTTCGAGATGCGCACATTGTCGTAGTTCTGGCATTCCTTCAGGTCCGGTCCCCAGCTGCGCCGCGTCCAGGATGCCGCGGCGTGGTCGCCGCCTTTCTCCTGTTCATCCTTGATGATGGGCTCCCAATAGGCATTCACCTCTGCAGCACATTGCGCCGTCGTCTTGCCGCTGCCCCAGTCGCCCTGTTTTACCTTCGGTGGGAATACTTTTTGTTCGGTCATGTACTTTTGGCAGCTGGCCTTGTAGTGGTGCTGAAAGGCGAGGGCGCATCCTGCGTGCGTGGTGATCTGTTTTTCCTTGGCCATGTCATAGCCTGACATGATTTCGAAATCAGGCTGGTTGATGCGCTTGCCGTTTTTGTCGTGGTGGACGGGCTCGTCGTCGACGATTTCCTGTTGCTGCGGAATCTCGATCGCGCGCATGGTGAGGTAAGTCTGGAGAAAACTGAGCAAGTAGAATGCAAGCACGCCGATCAGCACAGCGCGAACGATCTTCATGATGGTTATTCGCGGCGCGGCTTTTTTTGCTGGGTCTGACGGGCTGTTCATGGTGCCTGACTATATTTACGATTCGCAATAATACTTTAGATCACGTCGTCCGCGTATGCTGTTGGAATTGACTGTTTTTGCTGTCTTCTTCAACTTTCACGGGTACGACCGGGGTCGCTAGCGCGTTCGGCAATGCGCTGTGTACGATTGAGGTCGCAAATTGCGACCTCAATGCGGAGAATTCTTCTTCGGTGATCTGGAACACGAAGTCGGACGGAATGCGCGGCTGGTTGGGGAGCAGGGTCAGTGGGGAGCAGGGTAAGTCCCGGCAATCCGCCAGTTCGCCATAGCGCCTGCCGTTGCGTCACGGCGGCGGGGTCAGACCCGGCAACCCGCCAAATTGCCGTAGCGCCCGCCGTTGCGGGCGGTCTGCGTTCGGCGCGGCTATCGCCGGCAAGCTTCTTCCGCGTGACGGGGTCAGACCCGGACCCGGCAATCCGCCACTGAAAGGCGCGGCGGGGTCACACGGCCCCCAATCGCGTGTGAACAGCCAACCTGAGAACCTATCTCTTTCCCTTAGCTGACTTCGGTTTGGCCTTCGCGTCCTCGGGCGTCACAAAACCAATGGTCCGTTTCTGTACAGGCTCGGCCGGCGCCATCAATTCGCGGATGGCCTCGAAAATCTGTTTCAGCTGAGCGCGCGTGTTGTGCTCCAAGGTGTCGTGCTTCAGCGACATCAGCTTGGTCTTGTTCTCCAGGTCGTCCAGGCGCAACGCCAGTTCCTTGTTCGAGACGATCACTTCGCGCAGGCGCACGAAAGCGCGCATGATCTCGATGTTGACGGCGATGGCCTGTGGGCTACCCAGCACGGACGAGAGCATCGCCACGCCCTGTTCGGTGAAGGCGTAGGGTGCGTAGCGCCGGCCACCACTGCCGCCGTTTGAGGTCACAGATTGTGACCTCAAAGTGTCCCATTCGCCAGCATCGAGCTGGAACATGAAGTCGGCAGGAAAGCGGTCCAGATTGCGCTTTACCGCTTGCACCAGCACCTTCGTCGGCACACCGTACATCGCGGCCAGGTCGGTATCGAGCAGCACCTTCTGTTCGCGGATGAAACGGATATGGCTAGTAACGGACTCCATTGGCAGGTGCGCGCCCAACTTGGCACTCATGCCACACCCTGTTGCGCCAGTTCTGCGCCGAGCAAGACTTCCTGGTCACGCAGATTGGCAATGCGATTGGTTTTCGATTCCAGCGGCAGCATTTCTTCGCTCATGGTCGCTCCGGAACCCGCACAAACGGCGATGTCGTTCTGGATCATGGAAGGCGATCCCAAGCCTTAGGCAGCGATTGTGCTGCACAGTTCCACGTTTCGCAGAACTTGCCAGACGGCGGCAGACGGCGGGATCAGACCCGGCAACCCGCCAAATGACCGTAGCGCCCGTCGTTGCAGGTGGTCTGCGTGCGGCGTTTGAGTACTTGAAGGGCAAAGCACACACGCTTACTTGTACGCACTAGTTTTCCAAGGTTGTCGCAATGTGCGACCACCATTTCTTTTTCCTGCTGCGTCAATATAAAAATGAAATCCGCGGGACATGGTTTTTCCGCGTTGAGCGATCTGATCGGCCGGCAAGCCCGTGATTGACGGTCGCGTGCGCTATGCATGTGCGACTTTACGTCGCCTCAAATTATTCAGTAATGCGCTGGGGAATCGCATCGTGGAGAGGGCCACTGCTGCAATTTCCGAGCACATGTCGGTGTGTCAGGACAGCTCGCAATACCTTGGCCCCCATCCTGCCATGACGCGCCTGATAGAATCACGTCCATGAATCGCATGCTTTTACCAACCTCGGCCCCACTGGACAAGGACTTGTCACCGGCGCTCGCCATATCTCCCAGTGGCCGCCTTCACCTGGAACTGCAAGCGACTGGGAACGCTGCCGTAGCGCCGGCGGTCCTGGCCCGCATCGTGCAGGCCTTCGAACGCAGCGCCGCCGAGGGGCTACTCCACCTTGGCGCCAGCGAACTGGCCATCGCCTTGTCGCCTTCGCTCGCTTTCGGGCGCGAACTGGCGCACCTGTTCATGACGCGCCTGTGCGCGGTGCCGGATCTGGCCGGGCAATGGGAAAGCCTGACTTTGCCTGCACCCCAAGCGGAGCTGACGCAATTGCTGGCCGGTCTGCCGCCCATGGTTGGCGCGGAATACCTGGACCTGTCCCGCCTTGGAGCACTGTGGTCCGATCTGCTGCTTGCAACCCGTGCCCAGATCGCGCAGGCAGATGGCGACGTGCAGGCATGGTTGGCGCAAAAGCACCCGAGCTGGAATCTGCTGGGGCGCGTCTGCTTTCACCTGGCCGAGAACAAGGCCAGTCCCGACGCGCCTTTTGCATTCCTGGCGACCTATGGCGCCACCGTGTCGCAGCAAGCCAAGGTGCAGCATGTCCCGCTGGGACGCGCGCTGCAGGAATATGCAGGCAGCGAAAACCGCGATGCCCTGCTGCGCCTGTTGTTGCCGGTACATAAGGCATCCGAGCAATGCCCCTGGCTCGCTGCCTTGGTGGCATCGGGCGCGATTTTTCACGCGCGCGCCTGGACGCCCCAGGACGCCCATCAGTTCCTGCAGAATATCCCCCTGTTCGAAGCAAGCGGCATCGTGGTGCGCATCCCCGACTGGTGGCAGCCAGGCCGGCCCACGCGCCCGCAAGTGCAGGTCAATCTCGGCCAGCGCGCGGCGGGTTTGGGGATGGACGCGCTGCTCGATTTCGAAATTGCCTTTTCGCTCGGCGACGAGGTCCTGTCCGAAGCGGAGTGGGCCGAACTGATCGCCGCCGGCTCCGGCCTGGTGCGGGTCAAGGGACGCTGGGTCGAAGTCGACCGGGCGCACCTCGAGGCCGTCCTGGCCCACTGGAGCACGGTGCAACGCCACGCCGGCGAGGGCATTTCCTTCCTCGAGGGGATGCGGCTGCTGGCCGGCGTCAGCGACGACGCCAAAGGCTTGCCGGCCTTGCCCGCAGACAGCGGCGACTGGTCGCGCGTGGTGGCGGGCGACTGGCTCAAAGGCGTGCTCGACGATTTGCGCAATCCCGCGCATGGCGACGCGGCCGCACTGCCGGGGCCGGAGCTGAAGGCGCAACTGCGCCCATACCAGCAAGACGGCGTGCGCTGGCTGCATTTGCTCAATCGCCTGGGCCTGGGCGGTTGCCTGGCCGACGACATGGGCCTGGGCAAGACAGTGCAGGTTCTGGCCTTGCTGCTGAGCGCGCGGCGAGGAAATGATCCCGGACCGCATTTGCTGATATTGCCAGCCTCCCTGGTCGGCAACTGGCAGTCGGAAATGGCGCGCTTTGCCCCGGACTTGCGCACGCTGGTGGCGCATGCGTCCGCCATGCCGGCCAAGCGCCTGGCGGTGCTGCAGGCCGACGAGTTGCGCCGGGTCGACGTCGTGCTCACCACCTACGGCACCTTGATGCGCGTGCCTGCGCTGCGCGAAACGCAGTGGTCCATCGTGGTGCTCGATGAAGCGCAGGCCATCAAGAATCCTGGCGCCCAGCAAACACGCGCGGTCAAACTGCTGCACAGCCGGGTGCGTTTTGCGCTGACCGGTACGCCAGTCGAAAACAGCCTGGGCGATCTATGGTCGCTGTTCGATTTCATCAGTCCTGGTTTGCTGGGCAGCGCGAAAGCGTTCGCCGGCCTCGTCAGGCGCCTGGAGCAGGGCGGCAGCGGCGCCTACGCGCCCCTGCGCAAGCTGGTCCAGCCCTATATCTTGCGGCGCCTGAAGAGTGACAAGCGCATCATTGGCGACTTGCCGGACAAGACCGAAATCAAAGCCTATTGTTCCCTGTCGCGCATGCAGGTCAGCCTGTACCAGGCGGCCGTAGAAGCACTTCAGCAACAGTTGGCCAGCCTCGATGGCATGGCCCGGCGTGGCGCCGTACTCGCTTTCCTGATGCGCTTCAAGCAAATCTGCAACCATCCGGCGCAATGGTCGGGCGATGGCCAGTACGCGCCCGAACGCAGCGGCAAGTTCGCGCGCCTGCGCGAGCTTGCCGAGGAAATCGCCGCGCGCCAGGAAAAGGTACTGGTGTTTACCCAGTTCCAGGAAATGACCGCGCCGCTGCACGATTTTTTGCAGACGGTGTTCCAGCGTCCCGGTCTGGTGCTGCACGGCGGCACGGCAATCCGGGCGCGCAAGGCATTGGTCGACCGCTTCCAGGACGAATCCGGCCCGCCCTTCTTTGTGCTGTCAATCAAGGCTGGCGGCACCGGCCTGAACCTGACGGCAGCCGCGCACGTGATCCATTTCGACCGTTGGTGGAACCCGGCCGTTGAAAACCAGGCCAGCGACCGCGCGTACCGGATTGGCCAGAAGAAGAATGTGCTGGTGCACAAGTTCATTTGCCGCGGAACCGTCGAGGAAAAAATCGATGCCCTGATCGAAGCGAAACAGAGCCTGTCGGACGAGATGCTCGAAGGCGGGGCCGAAGTCCGCCTGACTGAGATGAGCAATGATGAACTTCTTCGGCTGGTATCGCTCGATATCAATAGCGCGTCGATCGAATAATTTCGGGGGAGAGTGGCATGGGTAGACAAGACGATGGCGGCTGGGCCCCGTACGTATCGGTCGCGCAAAGGCGCGCGGACGCGGAAAGAGCGGTCAAGGCCTTGAAGAAAAAGGGGCGCGACTGCCTGCCCGTGGTCATCGATACGCGCACCATCGCGCATACATTCTGGGGCAAGAAATGGTGTGACAACCTGGAGCAGTACAGCGATTACGAGAACCGCCTGCCGCGCGGACGTACCTACGTGCGCAACGGCTCGGTCGTCGACCTGCAGATCGGCACGGAGTCCATTACCGCCTTGGTGGCCGGTTCCAGCCTGTACCAGGTCAAGGTGACGGTGCGTCCGCTCGAGCAATCGCTCTGGCAATCGATACTGGCGCGTTGCACCGGCCAGGTTGGGTCGCTGGTCGATCTGCTGCAGGGGCGCATGCCTGCGACCGTGATGGACGTGGTAGCGCAGGCAGGCAGCGGGCTGTTTCCCGCCCCCTTGCAAATGCGCTTTAGCTGCAGTTGCCCCGATGGCGCGAACATGTGCAAGCATATCGCCGCGGCCCTGTATGGCGTGGGCAACCGTCTGGACAGCCAGCCGGAATTGCTGTTCCGGATGCGAAATATCGACCCCGCCGAGCTGATCCAGAACGCCATCCAAGGCTCGCTGGGCCAGGCAGATGCCGGTCCAGGCCCGAATCTGGGCGATGCCGACCTGTCGGCCCTGTTCGGGATCGACCTCGATACGGCGGCAGTGGCCATCGGGCCACCTGCAGTTGCAGCGGCGCCGATGACCATCAGCGCCGCCGAACTGAGCGCGCGCGGGGTTCCGGTTCACATGCGGCAGAGCTGGCTCAAATCCGGCGTGTTGCTGGCCAGTGGCCAGCGTGCCGTGTACGCGCTGGCTGATCATTCGGAGACTGCCATTGCAGACTATCTGGCGTGGCGCGCCCGCCCAAAGCGCCTTCCCGAATAGGACCGGGGGCCAGGTCTGATATTCGGGGCTGACATTCGGACACGGCCACAACTTTAGCGGCGAACAGGCTCTCTAGCCGCTACGTGGTCCCCTGATTCCTGGGCAATATACCGCCGCGTCGCCAACCCGGATCAGCATTCAGAGCGTTTTCCTCATCAAGTCCAGAAACCCCTTCAGCACAGGCGATGCATTATCGCGACGCCATGCCAGGCCCGTCTCCACCAGCGGCGTGGCCTGCGCCAGCGGCCGGTATTCCACCCCCGGACGGCGCAGATTGCTCACCGATTGCGGCACCAGCGCGATCCCCATGCCGGCCGACACCAGGCTGACGATGGTCTGCATCTGGATCGCTTCCTGCCCGATCGACGGCGTGATGCCGGCCGCGCGGAACACCGCCAGGATCGCGTCATACAAACTGGGCGAGATCGCGCGCGGAAAAATAATCAGCGGCAGTGGCGGCAATGAACGCAGATCCACGTCGCGCTTGCCACGCAGCCCGGGCAGGTCCGCCGGCGCGGCCAGGATCAAGGGCTCGTTCAGCACCGGCAGGTAGTCCAGCTCCGCCTTCGCCTTGTCCGGCAGCGGCGGTATCAGCAAGCCCGCATCGATACGCCCATTGAGCAAATCTTCCAGCTGCAAGTCGGACGTGGCTTCCTTCAGCGTGATCTGCACCTGCGGACAGGCAGCGCGGTAGGCGCGCAGGAAGGGCGGCAACACGCTGTAATCGGCGGACGACACGAAAGCAAGCACCAGCTTGCCAGTTTCGCCCAGCGCGGCACGCTGCACCAGCCCGGGCAGCTCGCCCGCCTGCTCCAGCAAACGCCGTGCTTCCGGCAGCAGCGCGGCCCCGGCCGGCGTCAGCGCCACGCTGCGCCGGTTGCGGTCAAACAGCGCCGCGCCCAGCAATTCCTCCAGCGCAAAAATGGTCTGCGACAGCGGCGGCTGCGTCATGTGCAGGCGCGTGGCGGCACGGCCGAAATGCAGTTCCTCGGCGACGGTGACGAAATAGCGCAGCTGGCGCAGCTCGATGTTGGCAGTCATGTCCTGTGATATGCAAAAAGAATTACAGAGCATTAAATCATATATTGGACAACTCGTGTTCCACGCGCCACACTGATACTCTTATCCGTCCGCTTTCCCCAGGAGATCCCCATGCCGACTTACCGTTCACGTACCACCACCCACGGCCGCAATATGGCCGGCGCGCGCGCCCTGTGGCGCGCCACCGGGATGAAGGACGGCGATTTCGACAAGCCGATCGTCGCCGTCGTCAATTCCTTCACCCAGTTCGTGCCCGGCCACGTGCACCTGAAAGACCTGGGCCAACTGGTCGCGCGCGAAATCGAAGCGGCCGGCGGCGTCGCCAAGGAATTCAACACCATCGCCGTCGACGACGGCATCGCCATGGGCCACGGCGGCATGCTGTACTCGCTGCCGTCGCGCGACCTGATCGCCGACTCCGTCGAATACATGGTCAACGCGCACTGCGCCGACGCCATGGTCTGCATCTCGAACTGCGACAAGATCACACCCGGCATGCTGATGGCAGCCATGCGCCTGAACATCCCGGTGGTGTTCGTGTCCGGCGGCCCGATGGAAGCGGGCAAGGTGCTCAAGGTCGTCGACGGCAAGCAAAAGATCATCAAGCTGGACCTGGTGGACGCCATGGTCAAGGCCGGCGACAGCAGCGTCAGCGATGCGGACGTGGCCGAAATCGAACGTTCCGCCTGTCCTACCTGCGGTTCCTGTTCCGGCATGTTCACCGCCAATTCCATGAACTGCCTGACCGAAGCGCTGGGCTTGTCCCTGCCGGGTAACGGCACTATCCTGGCCACGCACTCCGACCGCAAGGAACTGTTCCTGCGCGCCGGCCGCCTGATCGTTGACCTGGCCAAGCGCTACTACGAACAGGATGACGACACCGTCCTGCCGCGCAATATCGCCACCAAGGCAGCATTCGAAAACGCCATGGCGCTCGACGTCTCCATGGGCGGTTCCACCAACACCGTGCTGCACTTGCTGGCCGCCGCGCATGAAGCCGAAGTCGAATTCAAGATGGCCGACATCGACCGCATCTCGCGCAAGGTGCCTTGCCTGTGCAAGGTCGCGCCAATGACCGACAAGTTTCACATCGAAGACGTGCACCGCGCCGGCGGCATCAGCGCCATCCTGGGCGAGCTGGCCCGCGCCGGCCTGCTCGACACCTCGGTCTACAGCGTGCACGCAAAGACACTGGCAGACGCGATCGAACACAACGACATCGTCCGCAGCGACGACCCGGCCGTGCAGCAAATGTTCCGCGCGGCGCCTGGCGGCGTGCCTACCCAGACCGCGTTCTCGCAATCGGAACGCTTCGCCTCCCTGGACCTGGACCGCAGCACGGGCTGCATCCGCGACAAGGAACACGCTTACTCGCAAGATGGCGGCCTGGCTGTCCTGTACGGCAACCTGGCGGAAAACGGCTGCATCGTGAAAACGGCGGGCGTGGACGACAGCATCCTGGTCTTCAGCGGCAAGGCGCGCGTGTTCGAAAGCCAGGACGCGGCAGTCGAAGCGATCCTGGGCGACACCGTGCATGAAGGCGACGTCGTCATCATCCGCTACGAAGGACCGAAAGGCGGCCCGGGCATGCAGGAGATGCTGTATCCAACGTCGTACATCAAGTCCAAGGGCCTGGGTAAAGCCTGCGCCTTGTTTACCGATGGCCGTTTTTCCGGCGGTTCGTCCGGCCTGGTAATCGGCCATGCGTCGCCGGAAGCGGCCGAAGGCGGCGCCATCGGCCTGGTGGAAGAGGGCGACATGATCGATATCGATATCCCGGCCCGCACCATCAATCTGCGCGTCAGTTTCGAAGACCTGGCGCACCGCCGCGCCACCATGGATGCCAAGGGCGACCATGCGTGGAAACCGGTGGACCGCGAGCGTTATGTGTCGCAAGCGCTGCAAGCCTACGCCGCGCTGACGACGTCGGCCGACCGCGGTGCGGTGCGCGACTTGTCGCAATTGAAGCGCTAAGTCCGGGTCATTTCCGCACAGGCCTTGGTGCCAGTGCGGGAATGAAGAAGCAGTCCAAGGTTTTCTTGCAACTTTTCAACGGTTACAATGGCGAGTTCACACGAATACGCCGCTGGCGCGAATGAGTTTCGCGCTGGTCCTGTAACAGCAGATTAGCAAGCGAGACCGCCTCCATGAGCCTTTTCCGAACCAAAAACCTGGACCACATGGTGGCGCAGAGCCGCGCCGCCGGCGGCTTGCAAAAAGTCCTGGGACCTGCCGACCTGGTCCTGATGGGCATAGGCGCCATCGTCGGTACCGGCATCTTCGTATTGACAGGCACGGGCGCGCTCACGGCCGGCCCCGCGCTGACGCTGTCCTTCGTCATTGCCGCGGTGGCCTGCGGCCTGGCCGCGCTGTGCTACGCCGAATTCGCCTCGTCGATCCCGGTGGCAGGCTCGATTTATACATACAGCTACGCCACCATGGGCGAACTGGTCGCCTGGATGATAGGCTGGGACCTGCTGCTCGAATACGGCCTGGCCACGTCGGCGGTATCGGTGGGCTGGTCCGGCTATTTCCAGTCGCTCATCGGCGGCTTCGGGATCCACTTGCCGGCCGCGCTCACTGCGGCCCCGGGCGCGGTGCCCGGCGTGCAGACCATCATGAACCTGCCAGCCATGATCATCATGCTGATCCTGACGGCCATGCTGTCCTGGGGAGTGCGGGAGTCGGCGCGCATCAACAGCATCATGGTGGTGGTCAAGATCAGCGTGGTCCTGCTCTTCATTTTCGTCGGTGCGCGCCATGTGCAGCCGGCCAACTGGCAGCCCTTCATGCCTTACGGAATTACCGGCACCATGAGCGCGGCGGCCCTGGTGTTCTTTGCCTTCATCGGTTTCGACGCGGTGACGTCGGCGGCGGAAGAGGTCAAGCGGCCGGAGCGCGACCTGCCGATCGGCATCATCGGTTCGCTGCTCGTGTGCACCGTGCTGTATGTGGCGGTCTCGGCCATCATGACCGGCATCGTGCCGTACAAGAATTTCGCAGGGGTGGACCATCCGGTCTCGCTGGCCCTGCAATATGCCAAGGAAAACTGGGTCGCCGGTTTCGTCGACCTGGGCGCCATCGTGGGCATGACCACCGTGATCCTGGTGATGACCTTCGGCCAGACCCGCATCATTTTCGCCATGGCGCGCGACGGCTTGCTGCCCAAGCGCCTGGCCACCATCAGCCCGAGAACCGGCACCCCGTTCCTGGCGACCTGGATCGTCGGTATCGTGTTCGGCCTGATCGCCGCCTTCATTCCGCTCAATGTGCTGGCCGAGCTGATCAACATCGGCACGCTGGCAGCCTTCTGCCTGGTATCGGTGGCCGTGATCGTCCTGCGCAAAAAGCGCCCGGACCTGCACCGCGCCTTCCGCTGCCCTGGCGTTCCCTATGTGCCGGCGCTGGCGATTGTCTTCTGCGTGGCTTTGATGACGTTCCTGAGCCGCACAACCTGGATCGCCTTCGCCATCTGGATGGCGCTGGGCCTGGTGGTGTACTTTACGTATTCGCGCCGTAATTCAGTCTTGCACCAGCCATGACGACATCATCGGAACGCAAGGCGCTGCTGCAAACCCTGAAAGCGCGCTTCGAGAAGAACACGGCACGCCACCAGGGCGTGGCCTGGGACGCCGTGCAGGCCAGGATCGATGCCAGCCCGACAGCAGTGAGCGCGCTCGCCGCCATGGAAGCCAGCGGTGGCGAGCCTGACGTGATCGGCCAGGCCGGGACGGCAGGGCACGTCACGTTTGTCGATTGCGCGAAAGAGACGCCGGCGGGCCGCAGGAGCCTGTGCTACGACCGCGCGGCACTCGACGCGCGCAAGGAAAACAAGCCGCAGGGCAGCGCGCTCGAGATGGCCGCCGCCATGGGCATTGACCTGCTCACGGAAGAACAGTACCGGGCCTTGCAGGCGCTGGGCGAATTCGACCTGAAGACGTCCAGCTGGATCCAGACCCCGCCCGACATCCGCGCGCAGGGCGGCGCGCTGTTCTGCGACCGCCGTTATGGCAAGGTCTTCGTCTATCACAACGGCGTGCAGTCCTACTACGCGGCGCGCGGCTTCCGGGGTGTGCTCACCGTGTGAGCCGCATCAGAACGTATGCCGTACACCCAGGTTGAAAGCGCTGTTGCCGGAGCCTGATTCGCCGTTATTCCCGACGGTGTAGCCTGCGCCACGCTTGTTGCTGATCTTTGCGTAGGCCGTGTACAGGCTGGTGCGCTTGGACAGGGGGTAGCTGTAGCCCAGGGCCGCCTGGGTCGCATCCTGGTTGAATGCGGTATCGTCGTCCTTGCTGATGTAGGAGGCAAGGATGGTGCCGCCGGCGGCCGGAATCGCCAGTCCGACCAGGTACTCCGCGCCGTCCAGCGAGGCAATCGGCCGCACGCCGCCGAATGGATTGGACGTATTCGGCAACGGTGCGCTGTTCGGGCCCTTGTCCTGGCCATAGGCCAGGTACAGCTTGGCGGCGCCGAAATTGTAGTTAGCCGCCAGCACGGCATTGCGCCCATGCTTCGCGGCTACCGTAGCCGTGTCGTTGTTGCGCCGGTTGAAGGCGAAGCGGACGTTCAGCGCGCCCTGGCTGTAGGCGAGCGCGCCGCCAAACTGGCGTCCGGCGCTGCTGCTGCCCGCCTGTTCGCCCAGCGTGTAGGCCAGTTCGCCCGTCACGCCTTTCAGCGAAGGCGACACATACAGCACGGTGTTGCTGGCACGCGTGTTGTTGCCGCCCGTCGGAAACAGGTTCTTGATGCTGCCCGCGTAGCCGGTGGTAAACGGGTCGGCCACGCCGCCCAGGGTGTTGTAGTAGGGCGTGTACTGGCGGCCCAGGGTCAGCGCGCCGTAGCTGGCGTGCTTGAGGCCGACGTAGGCCTGGCGGTTGAAGATGCTGCCGGCGCTGTCGATTTCGCCCGTGTCGAGCTTGAGTCCCATTTCCAGCAGCAGGTTGGCCGACCAGCCGCCGCCCAGGTCTTCATTGCCGCGAAAGCCCAGGCGCGACACCGATCCGATGCCGCTGCTGATTTTGGTGAGGGTGCCGGCGGTGCCGCCGCTTTCGCGCACCAGGCCGGCGTCGGCGATGCCAAACATGGTGACGGATGACTGTGCTTGCGCCGCGGCCGGGATGAGCGCGAGAAGGGCGCAGGTGATCAATGGAAGTCTCATTATATTTTTCCTTGTTGGAGATGGCAGTTTCATGCCTGCACTGCGTTTTGGGACAGGCAAGCTGCACAGTACAGATTCGCATCGGGACCAACAATTGCGGCTTTCACGTACCAAGAATTTGATTGCTAAGCGTAAGTACGGCGCGTAGCATGGTTTGGACGCCAGCCCGGTGTGCAAACCACGAGGAGCCTGTCATGCATGCGTTCCGCAAATTTCTTGTGATCCTTTTCGCAGCTGCGGTGTGCGGCCCAACCCAGGCCGCCGACGAGGCCACCAAGCCCGAAGCCGAAGCCATGGTCAGGAAGGCCGTGGCTTTCGTGAAAGCGAACGGCAAGGAAAAAGCCTACGTGGATATCAACCGCAAGGATGGTCCGTTTACCGACCGCGATTTGTACATCACGGTCTACGGCTACGACGGCGTGGTGCACGCGCATGGCGCCAATCCGCGCATGCTGGGGAAGAACCTGATGGAGATCAAGGACATCGACGGCAAGGCCTTCGTCAAGGAACGCGTCGAGATGGCCAAGTCGGGCAAGCCGTTCTGGCAGGAATACAAGTTCACCAATCCGGTCAGCGGAAAAATCGAACCCAAGACCATGTTCTGCCAGCCGATGGAAGACATCATCGTGTGCGGCGGGGTCTACCTTAAATAAACGGGAGCACCATCAATGCGTCATTTTGCCTGCTTGTCCTTGCTGGCCCTGGTTCCTTTGATGGCTGCCGCGCAGTCGGGCGGCATCACCCGCATTCCGGTCACGCGCGCCGATGTTGCCGCGCCGGGGCGCGAAGCGGTGGTCATGCGGGTGGAGATTGAAGCCGGGGGCGTGGCCGGTCGCCATACCCATCCGGGCGACGAGATCAGCTATGTGCTCGAAGGCGAAGGCGAAGTGCTGATCGACGGCGAACCGGCGCGCAGGGTCAAGGCGGGCGAAGGATTCGTCATCCCGGCCGGGAAGGTGCATGGCGCGCGCAACGTGGGCAGCACCACCATGCGCCTGATCGGCGTGTATGTGGTCGACAAGGACAAGCCCTTGGCGGCCCCGGCGAAGTAAGCGAAAAGCAATATTAATTATTTCTTCATGGCACTAGTTTTTACCTTGTTTCCTGATAGTATGGTTGTACATTTCGTAATTTAGTTGACGAAATGTATAAACCAATCACATCAAGGAGATAAGCGCTTATGAATGTACGCAGCATATTGATTGTTGGTTCCTTCGGATTCATGGCGACGGCCGCGGCACAGCAACTGCCCTCGCAATATCCCCTCCTGGTCATAGGCGCTTCGTATTCCGAGGCCAAGACTCCTTTTTCCAACGGCGTGGCTCCGCTGGGCGGCATCGCCGTCGGGCTGGGCAGCTACCTCAGCCTGGGCAATGCGCTGGTGCGCGACACCAGGCTGCCGGGCCATGTCATCAACGAAGCCCAGGCCGGCGCCACGACCTTCGATCGGCCGTTCTGCGCGCCGGGCGCGGCCACCTGCGGACCGGCAGGCTGGGACAGCTACCAGACGCAGCTGGAACGGGCCATTGCCCGGGTCGCCATTCCGCCAAGTTTTACCGCGCTCAATGCCAAATACGTGCTGATCGGGAAACCGAACGATTGCCTGCACGCCGACGCCTTCGGCATTCCCCAGTCCGAATCGCAACCGTGCACGGAGGCCGAAATGAACGCGTCGATCGACCGCCTGATCGCGGTGGGCGAATATGCCATTTCCCGGGGTCTGACCCCGATTTACGATGTGGCGCCGCGCTATGGCGACCTGGATTTGCCGCTGTTTAAGACCATGTTCGGCCTGGCGTGGGTGGCCAGCGAAGGCAATTACAATCAGTACCGTACGCTGCACAGGAACCGGATCCGGGATGAATTGCCGGGCGCGCTCATGCTCGACATGTGGAAGGACTTCGTGCATGGCGGCGACGGCATCCATCCGAACGATGACACCAACCGCGCCGCGGCCAGGATCATCGCCAAGACCTTGCTGAAACGCGATTAGGCAGTCAGCGGCAGGGTCGCGTCGTTGGCCGCCGCTGCGCCTGACGTGGGCGCGCTGGCCGACCTGTCGCCATCGAGCAGCTTGACGAGCGGAAGCAGCATCGGCTGGTCCTGCGGCTGGGCGTCATGCAGGGCCAGGTCGCGGGCCAGGTCGCGCATGCGGCAATGCAGTTCATGGCTGGCGAATTTCTGTTCGAACAGCATGGCGGCATCGCCGCTGTTCATCGGCGTGGCTTCCATCAGGGGCGCCATGTCGAGCCCGCTGCTGATCACGGCGCGCTTGATTTTTTCCAGGCGCTCGTCGGTGGCCTTGAGCAATTCGCGCGTCCGGAAGGCCAGCGGTGCGGCCATGGCCACCATCTCTCTTGCCATGCGCAGGGCGTAGTCGATGCGGGCCACCAGCTCGATCACGTTGTCGCCGGTCAGGCGGTAGCAGATGTCCATGTCCTCTTGCACGGCAACGTAGCCGCGCAAGGCGCCGGAGATGGCCGTCAGCAAGGGGCGCGCGTGTTCACCGGGAATAATTTTCAGGGAGAGCGCTGCGCGCTCGAGCGGATGGTCCCTGTCGATGACGCTGGCGATCAGTTCGGCGATGGCCACGATCTGGCCAACTGCACTGATCGCTTCGCCTTTGATCCGGCGCGGAAAGCCGCTGCCGTCGAAGCGTTCATGGTGTTCCGACACGGCTTGCGCGACGGCCGGCGCGAAGTCTTCGAGCTGGCTGATCAGCATGCCGCCCGTATGCGGATGCACCACCAGGTGGGCCCATTGCTGCGGCTGCAGGCGCTTGCCTTGTTCCAGGTAGGCGGGATCGATATACAGTTCGCCCACGTCGTGCAGCAGGCCGGCCAGGCCGGCGACGGCTTGTTCGTTCTCCGGCAAGCCCGCCTTGGCGGCGATATGGATGGACAGCAGGCTGACCATGACAGCATGGTCGAGCGCGCCCGCGCCCTGGCGGTCGGCGATGGTCAGCATCATGCTCATGGCGCTGCCGAAGCGCAGGTGCGACAGTACCGTCGTGGCGCTTGGGCCGGCAATGCGCTTGTCCGCCAGGATGTGGGCCAGCGGCCCGCAGGTGGTCGCAAGCCGCTCGGCCGCTTGCAGGATGGACGTATTGTCGATGCCGCCTTCAACGACGATGCACGCTTCGAGGGGCTTTTTCAGCTTGTGCACGATCAGCCGTTCCTGCAGCGCGCGCGACACGCGGGCGCCCTTGGCCAGCAGCTTGTTGCCGCGCGCATCAAAAATGTCTTCTGACGCTTCAACGTGCATTTCGTCGCTCAGGTCGATGACCTTGTTCAGGTAGTGTTGATTGACGGTGGATTCGGTAGCAATGTCAGGCATGGGCGTACTGGGGCAATGATGGAACGGACGTGTTAAATGGAATTGACGGCACTGCCGCGTCACGCGGGTGGGCCGGTCGGAATGACAGGAATCGAACAAAGTGGCGTGGATCGGGCCGGGAAAACAGTGCGTAAGCGCGTGGTGTGGGGCTCAGCGGGCGTCGAAAATCTGTTGACACTCTATTATAAGGTATTTCTGTAGTTCAACACAACTGTATTTGCATGCGGCAGCGCGCACCCGTGGAAAGCATTGCATTTTCCATCACGGAACAAGCCGTTTTTCACGGCATATTCATGAAATTTGGCTACACCGGGCGGGTCAGGCGGTCAGCGGCAGATTCGGGTCGTTGGCGGAAGCTGTCGCCGTCATGGGCGTGCTGCCGGAAAAATCATCGTCCAGAAGATTGATCAATGGAACCAGCAGCAGGCGGTCCCGGGGCTCGCTGGCGTACAGGGCGAGATCGCGGGCGATATCGCGCATGCGCCATTGCAGCTCCCTGCTGGTTACATTTTGCTCGAACAGGACGGCGACATCATTGCTGTCGAGCGATGCCGCCGGATTCAGCGGCGCCATGTCGAGGCCGGTACTGATCACGGCCCGCTTGATATGTTCCACCCGCTCCACGGTGGCCTTCAGCAAGTCGCGGGTTTTCTGGGACATAGGCGCCGCCGAGGCGACCATGTCCTGTCCCATGCGCAGGCTGTGCTCGATGCGGGCCACGAGGCGGATCACATTGTCCGCGCCAATGCCGTAGCCGACGCTGTCGTCAATGCTGTCCTGAGATGCGTCGTGGCCGCGCAAGGCGCCCGCGATGGCCGCGAGCAGTGGCCGCGCGTGTTCTCCAGGAATAATTTTCAGGGCCAGCGCGGCCCGTTCGAGCGGGTGGTCCTTGGCCAGTACGCCGGCGATCAGTTCTGCAATCGATACGATCTGGCCGGGCGCGCTGATCGCGGCGCCAGCGAGACGGCGCGGATAACCGCTGCCGTCAAAGCGCTCGTGGTGCTCCGACACGGCTTGCGCGACCGCAGGCGGGAACGATTCGAGCTGCCTGATCAGCATGCCGCCGGTGTGCGGGTGCACCACCAGGTGGGACCATTCGTGGGGCAGCAGGCGCTTGCCTTTTTCCAGGTAGGCGGGGTCGATATACAGTTCGCCTACATCGTGCAGCAAGCCGGCCAGGCCAGCGACGGACTGCTCGTTTTCCGATAAACCCGCCTTGGCGGCAATGCTGATGGAAAGCAGGCTGACCAGCACGGCGTGATCGAGCGCGCCGGCGCCCTGGCGGTCGGCGATGGTCAGCATCATGCTCATGGCGCTGCCGAAGCGCAGATGCGACAGCACGGCAGTCGGGCTCGGTCCGGACTTGCGGTTGCTGGCAAGGATATGGGCCAGCGGCACGCAGGCGCCGGCGATTCGCTCGGCGGCATCCAATACCGCGCTGTCGTTGACGCCGCCTTCGACCACGATGCATGCCTCGAGCGGCTTTTTCAACTTGTGGACGATCAGGCGTTCCTGCAGCGAACGGGAAACGCGCGACCCTTTGGCCAGTAGTTTGTTGCCGCGCGCATCGAAAATATCTTCGGATGCTTCGACATGCATTTCTTCGCTCAGATCGATCACCTTGTTCAGGTAATGGTGATTGACTGTGGATTCCTGCGCGGCGTCAGACATGGTTGTTGGGTATCCGGTTGCGCGTAAAAATTACGCGGATGAAATATGCTAACAGCTGTGGAGTGCTTTCCATATGTTCTTCTTGGCAATTTACATTTCGTGTCATTTTATTGCAACGGTGAAAATGTGTGACATTTCAGGATGAGGCATGAAAATCACCTTTTTCATGTAAGTATTTGAAATTATTCAAATTATTCTGAAAAAAAGACGAAAAGAGACTAGTAATATTGGCGAATGGCCAATAAGCTATTGAAACCTTCTCACATTGTGGAAACGTAAAAAAAGACGAAAACTGGCTGGCGGGTATGGGGCCGGAGATGTGCTTGACCGCGGGTGTGGGGCGGCCGGAAGTGGCAACTGTCGTCGTCGGCTCGTGCGGAACGACTTCCAGTTCATTTTATATTAATACCGTGGGGCAATTCAACAGAATTGCGTGCGGACCGGCGCTCGCTTACACTGGGCCCGCAGTGCGGCCAGGGCATGCTCGTGCCATCCGCCAAAACCACACCAGCCTGAAGGAAATCATGAAATTCGCCTATACGATCATTTACGTACCCGACGTTGCTGCATCGCTCGATTTCTATACGCGTGCATTTGGCTTCGAGCGCGGATTCTTCCACGAATCGGGCATGTATGGTGAGTTGCAGACGGGTGAGACCACGCTGTCCTTCGCGTCGCACGCCATGGGCGAGATGAATTTCCCGGCCGGCCACGTGGCGGCCCACAGCTCGGCCCGGCCGCTGGGGATGGAAGTGGGCTTCGTCACACCCGACGTTGCGGCCGCCCATGCGCGCGCGCTGGCCGCCGGCGCGACCGAACTGTCGGCGCCAGAAGAAAAGCCATGGGGCCAGACCGTGTCCTATGTGCGCTGCCCGGACGGCAGCCTGGTGGAGCTGTGCTCGCCGATGGGGGGCGAGGCCTAAGCCCTTTGACGCGGCCTGCTGCAAGCGACTGTTTGCAGCAGGTCAAAGGCGTGATCGGCTCGGCGGCCATGATCGATCAGGCAGGCTCATGAGAATTGACGGGCCTGCCCACCCTGATCGCTCAGGGATGGTTTCTCAATCTGGAGAATCATCATGGCAACCTTTCAATTTGTAGTGCAGGCAGCGGCCAACAGCGCGTCCGGCGGCGTGCCCCTCAACACCGGGATTGCGGTCGTGCCCGGCGACCTGCTGACCATCTCGGTCAGCCCGGACGATTACTGGTCGGCAGGCACCGGTCCGCGTACCTCGAATGCCAACGGCCTGGGCAACCCGATCGGCCAGAACTTCGGAACCTACACCAAGAATGGCGGTACTTTTCTGTTCGGCAGCCTGGTCGGCAGCCTGAATGGCGGGGCAACATACTTCCCTATCGGCACGCGCCTGGAAATGACGATGGTCGGCCCGGGCCAGCTGTCGCTGTACTACTGGGATTCGAACAACACCGACAATAGCGGTTCCGTGACCGCGACGGTGGTGTTGTACAAAGGGCCCGTGTATTAAGCCGCGCGGCGCTGCGACAGATGCTTGACCAGCAGCGCCACTGCGAACACCGTGCCGGCCAGCGCCAACACGGCGAAAGTGAAAAGCGGCCCGTAATCGACGATTTGTCGCTGAACCTTCCTGCTCTGTTCAGGTCGCGCGCAATGACCGCGCGAACAGGCCCAGTCCGCCTACCAAGAGCACCAGGATAATCAAAAGGCTCAGCAGGGACATGCTGCGCAGGCTGATGCTCAGGTTCATCAGGACGCCGAAGATGATGGCTGCCAACGAGCCTGCCGCCAGGACCCAACCCCACGGCGCTCGCGAGTTGTAGAAGATCCAACCAACCCCGAACATGAAGGGAATCAGCAGGGCGCCACCGGTCACGTTCCAGCCGCCGCCAATGCGGTACAAGGGAACGCTCATGCCCCAGTTGCTCGATACGACGATATTGTCGAGCAGCAGGTAAGCACCCGCACTTGCCATCAGGAGCCCCAGAAAAAACGCAAAAGTGCCTCCTGAAGTGCCGCCCGCCCCGCGATGTTGGGATTGCATTCGTTGTTCCCTATTGATTCGTTGATGGTCTCGCCTACGTCGGTCGAGTACCCGCAATATAGAAGGGTGTTATCAGGGCGTCAAGCGCTTCCTTTTACCGCCTTCAACATCGGCGGGGTCACTCGATGGCCCCATGTGGCGGCCCTCGCACACCATGCGCATAGCGCTTGCACATCGTTTGATGTCCGGCGTTTTTTTACTTAGATTCCTTTAACAAACAGGAGACAATAGAGCGCACGATTTCCTTTGCATTCTTCCCCAGGGGCGCATTATGCTGCAATCCGCTACCAAGTCGCCGGTGGGCACCCGTCCAGGCAATGCGCCACCGGCCCTGACGGCCATTGCCGTCGCTGCCATGATCCTGGCCTGCACGCCGCGCCAGGTCCACGCGCAGGATGCAGCTGCCTCGGAAGCCGCTCCCGAAAAGCTGGACCAGATCGTGGTCACCGGCAGCCGCATCCGCGGTGTCGCCCCGGTCGGTTCGGCCATCATCGGCGTGAGCCGCGACGATATCGAAGCCTCCGGCGCGGTCAGTACCGCGCAAATGCTGCAGGAAGTGCCGCAAGTGTTCAACCTGGGCGTGTCGGAAAATTCGCGCGGGCAGTCCGGTGGTTCGGGCAACATCAGCTATGGTTCCTCGGTCAACCTGCGCGGCATCGGCCCGTTCGCCACGCTCACGCTGATCAACGGCCACCGCGCGGTCGCCCAAGGCACCACGGGCGCGGCGGTCGATCCGTCCATCATTCCCACCCTCGCGCTGCAGCGGGTTGAAATCGTGGCCGACGGCGCGTCCGCCATCTACGGTTCCGACGCCGTGGCCGGCGTGGTCAACCTGATCATGCGGCGCAAGGTCGATACCCCCGAGGTCTACGTCAAGTTCGGCAAGGCCGACCAGTACGACGAACGCCAGGTCGGCGCGATCTGGGGCACGGCGTGGAAGGGCGGCAGCATTACCGCTGCCTTCCAGAATGATTACCACAACGCGCTCAACGGCCAGGACCGCGACTTCTACACCGGCGACCTGCGTTCCCGGGGCGGCGGCGACTTCCGCTCCACCCAGTGCGCACCGGGAAATATCATCATCGCCGGCACCAGCTATGCGATTCCGACCGGCGGCATCACGCGGGCGAACGCCAGCCAGCTGGTGGCCGGTACCAGCAACAAGTGCGACAACCTGAAATACGCCGACATCATTCCGCGCCAGGAGCGCAACAGCGGCACCTTTACCTTCAACCAGGAATTTGGCGGCGGCATCAGCCTGTATGCGGACGGCTTCCTGACCCGGCGCGAGTATGAATTGAAACAAACCATGCTGGCGTCGAACCTGACCGTGCCTGCCACCAACCCATTCTATGTGCGCCCGGTCGGCGCGCCGGCCGGCAGTTCGGAAACGGTGGCGTATTCCTTCGTGAACGACCTGGCGCAGAACGTCAGCCGCGGCTATTCGACATCGGCCCAATTGACGGTCGGTGCCGACAAGACGCTGGGCGGCACCTGGAAAGCCGGCTTGCTCTATACCTACGGCAAGAACAATGACCTGGCGGCCACCCGCGCCGGCCTGAATACGGCCGCGATCAATGCGGCGCTGGCCAGCACCAACCCGCTGACGGCACTGAACGTGTTCGGTACCGGGCCGAACAATCCGGACACCCTGGCTGCCATTTCCAACCATCTGGCCATTTCGCCGGGCGAAACCATTTTCCACAACTACCAGCTCAAGGCGGACGGCGCGCTGATGGACCTGCCAGGCGGCAAGCTGCGCACGGCAATCGGCTATGAGGGCCAGCGCATCAGCTCGGAAGGCGGCCAGACGACCGGCCCGGCGACCAATCCTGTCACCGGTTCCATCAAGCTGAACCGCACCATCAATTCGGTGTACGGCGAACTGCTGGTGCCCATCGTTGGTTCGGGCAACGCCATGCCCGGCATCCGGAAGCTCGACCTGTACCTGGCCATCCGCCGCGACGACTACAGCGACGTCGGCGCCACCAGCAATCCGAAAGTGGGCATCAACTGGGTGCCAAGCAAGGGACTGACCCTGCGTTCGAGCTACGGCACCTCGTTCCGCGCGCCTGGCCTGACCCAGATCCGCGGCTTCGCCAATGGCGGGCGCGGTGGCCTGTTCGTGCAAAACTATTCCGACCCGACCAATAACGGCGCCCTGCGCGTGGGCGTGGCCCTGTCGGCCGCGGCGCCCGGCCTGAAGCCGGAAACGGCCACCACCAAGTCCGTCGGCTTCGACTGGGATGTGCCGGTCGGCAACCGCACCAGGCTGAGCATGTCCTATTTCGACATCAAGTACGAAAACCAGGTCACCAGCTACCTGTCCGACCTGAGCGTGCTTAACCGCGAGGCGTCGTTTGCCGGTACCGGCATCATCCAGCGCAATCCCGACCCGGCACTGGTGGCGCAATTGCTGGCGACCTATACCGTATCGGGCGTGCCGCCTGTCACCTGGACCCTGTTTGTCGACGGCCGCAACCGCAACCTGGGCAAGTCGGTCACCAAGGGTATCGACTTCCAGGCCAGCACCCGCGTGCCGACCGGTAGCTGGGGCAATGTCGGCCTGGGCCTGTCGGGCACTTACTTCACCCAATACCAGGTGGCGGCCACTTCCGGCGCGCCGCTGGTCGACCAGCTTAACGACATCTACAACCCGCTGCGCATCAAGACCCGCCTCAGCATGAACTGGTCGCTGGGCCAGTGGTACATGAACGCCTTCGCCAACTACCAGAACAGCTACGCGAACAACCTGACGGCGCCGGAACAGAAGGTGGCCAGCTACACCAGTGTCGATACCCGCGTGGCCTATGAATTCGACGGCGCCGGCGCCGAATGGCTCAAGGGCACCACCCTCGCACTGGGCGTGGTCAACCTGTCCGACCGCAAGCCGCCATTCGTCAATGTGGCGCAGAGCATTAACGGAGGCGGCGGTTTCGACCCGACCCTGACCAATCCGGTCGGCCGCACGATGTCCATTTCCCTGAACAAGCGGTTCTGAGAGCGACCAACAGGAAGCCGGCTTTTTCCGAGTTCTAGATATGCAAAGCGTGGCCTAGCGCGCGCAATGCCGCTTCCTGGATCGCTTCACCCAGGGTTGGGTGCGCGTGGATGGTGCCGCCCACATCTTCCAGGCGCGCGCCCATTTCCAGCGACTGCGAAAACGCCGCGCTCAGTTCCGACACGCTCTTGCCCACTGCCTGCCAGCCGATGATCAGGTGGTTGTCCTTGCGTGCCACCACCCGCACAAAGCCGTCCTTCGATTCGAGCGTCATCGAGCGGCCGTTAGCCGAAAACGGGAACAGCGCATCGATGCTGTCGATGCCGGCCGCTTTCGCTTCCTGCGGCGTCATGCCGACCACCACCAGCTCCGGATCGGTAAAGCATACGGCCGGAATTGCCGCCGGCATGAAGTGGCGCTTCTTGCCGGCGATGATCTCGGCCACCATTTCACCCTGGGCCATCGCGCGGTGCGCCAGCATCGGCTCGCCCGTGACGTCGCCAATCGCCCACACGCCGCGCATCGACGTGCGGCACTGGTCGTCGACCTTGATGAAGTGCCCCGCCATGTCGAGCATCAGGCCTTCCAGCCCGAAGCCCTTCGTGCGCGGACGGCGGCCCACCGCCACCAGCACCTGGTCCGCAGGCAGTTCGAATTCGTCGCCCTGTGCAGGGCGCACGCGCACCGCGTCGGCGCCAGCATTCATCCCCAGCACCGAACAGCCAAGGTGCACATCGATGCCCAGGCCCTTGAGCGAGTTGGCCACGGCCTTGGTCAGGTCGGTGTCGTAGGCGGGCAGCACGGCGTCCTGTGCTTCCACCACGCTCACTTGCGCGCCCAGCTTGCGGTAGGCGATGCCCAGCTCCAGCCCGATATAGCCGGCGCCGACGACCACCATGCGTTTCGGTACGCTGGCCGGCGACAGGGCTTCGGTGGCGCTGATCACAGGCCCGCCAAACGGCATGAAAGGCAGTTCCAGTGTGTGCGAACCGGTCGCGATCAGCATGTGCTGGCAACCGATTTTTTGCGCTGCTTCGCCCTCGCGCACGATTTCTACGGTCTTGCCGTCGATGATATTGGCGTGGCCCTTGATGACGTGGACGTTGTTCTTCTTGAGCAGGCCGGCCACGCCGCCGGTCATGCGCGCCACGATGCCGTCCTTCCAGCGCGTGGTTTGCGCCAGGTCGATGCTGGGCGACAGGGCCGTGATGCCCAGCGCGGATCCGCTGGCAAAGTGGCTGGTCTTTTCAAATTCGTCGGCCGCGTGGATCAGGGCCTTGGACGGAATGCAGCCCACGTTCAGGCAGGTGCCCCCCAGGTTGCCGCTTTCGACCAGGGTGGTGGGAATGCCGAGTTGACCGGCGCGGATGGCGGCCACATAGCCGCCAGGTCCGCCGCCGATGACCAGCAGGGTAGTAGTGTGTGCGTTCATGGATTACTCGACAAAAAGCATGGCTGGGCATTCCAGGAGCGCACGGATGGCCTGGATGAATTCGGCGGCGTGGATGCCGTCGACGACGCGGTGGTCGAACGAAGACGACAGATTCATCATCTTGCGCGCCACCATGGCGCCGTTGCGGATCATGGGCCGGTCGACGATCTTGTTCACGCCGATGATGGCCACTTCCGGGTGGTTGATGACCGGTGTGGTCACAATGCCGCCCAGCGCGCCAAGGCTGGAAATGGTGATCGTGGAGCCGGACAGCTCGTCGCGGCCTGCCTTGCCGTCGCGCGCGGCCGTGGCCAGGCGCGACACTTCAGCGGCGCTCGACCACAGGTCGCGCGCTTCCGCGTGGCGCATGACGGTCACCATCAGGCCTGCATCGGTCTGGGTGGCCACGCCCATGTGGACGGCGCCAAATTGCGTGACCACGCCGGCGTCGTCGTCGAAACGCGCGTTCATTTGCGGATACTGGCGCAAGGCCAGCACCACGGCGCGCATCAGCAGCGGCAGCACGGTCAGGCGGCCGCGTTCCTTGCCCCATTGCTCGTTCAGGCGCACGCGCAAGGCTTCGAGTTCGGTGACGTCGATCTCTTCAACGTACGAAAAGTGCGGAATGCGGCGCTTGGATTCGGCCATTTTCTGGGCGATCTTGCGGCGCAGGCCGATCAGCGGCACGCTTTGTTCGTCGTTGCGTTCGGCGTAGCGCGCACCGGATCCCGACGCGCCCGCCGTGCTTCCCCGGGCCGCATAGGCGTCCAGGTCGTCCTGCACGATGCGTCCGGCCGGGCCGCTGCCATGGACGAATTGCAGTTCGATGCCCATGTCCCAGGCGCGGCGGCGCACGGCAGGCGACGCGATGGGCTTTTCGCCCGCTTCGCGCGATGCGCCGGTCTTCGCCGGCGCTGCTGGTACGACTTTTTGCGGCACCTGTACGGGTGTCGGCGTCGCGGCCACGGTGGCCGGCACCGGCATCGACGGCGTGACGACGACGGGCGCACTGGCAGGCGCGGGCGCCGCGCCAGGACGCACATTGCCGGCGCCTTCCACTTCAATCTGGATCAGGTCCGAGCCCACCGCCATCACCTGGCCGGCGGCGCCGCCCAGTGCCAGCACCTTGCCGTGCACCGGCGACGGAATTTCAATGGTCGCCTTTTCGGTCATGACGTCGGCCAGGATCAGGTCTTCGGTGACCATGTCGCCCACTTTGACGTACCACATCACCAATTCGACTTCCGCGATGCCTTCGCCGATATCCGGCATTTTAATTACGTGAACACCCATTTATGCCTCCACCGTACGTTTGAATGCCGCGGCCACCCGTTCGGGGCCCGGGAAATATGCCCACTCCTGCGCATGCGGGTAGGGCGTGTCCCAGCCGGTCACGCGTTCGATCGGGGCTTCCAGGTGGTAGAAGCAGTGTTCCTGAACCAGCGACACGAGTTCGGCGCCAAAGCCGCAGGTGCGCGTGGCTTCATGCACGACCACGCAGCGGCCGGTTTTCTTGACTGATTTCAGGATGGTCGGCAGGTCCAGCGGCCACAGGCTGCGCAGGTCGATGATTTCGGCATCGATGCCGCTCTCCCTGGCTGCGGCTTCGCATACCCATACCATGGTGCCGTAGGCGAGCACGGTCAGCTGTTCGCCGGGACGGAACACGGTGGCCACGTCCAGCGGCACGGTGTAGTAGCCCTCGGGCACTTCGCCCATCGGGTTTTGCGACCAGGGCACGACAGGCTTGTCGTGGTGGCCATCAAATGGTCCGTTGTACAGGCGCTTCGGTTCCAGGAAGATTACCGGATCATCGTTTTCGATGGCCGAGATCAAGAGGCCTTTGGCGTCGTAGGGATTCGATGGCATGACGGTGCGCAGGCCGCACACGTGGGCGAACACCGCTTCCGGGCTCTGGCTGTGCGTCTGGCCGCCGTAGATGCCGCCGCCGCAGGGCGTGCGGATGGTGATCGGCGCGGTAAAGTCGCCGGCCGACCGGTAGCGCAGGCGCGCCGCTTCCGACACGATCTGGTCATACGCGGGATAGATATAGTCGGCGAACTGGATTTCGAGGCAAGGCCGCAAGCCGTACGCGCCCATGCCGATCGCCACGCCCACGATGCCGCCTTCGGAAATCGGGGTGTCGAACACGCGCTGCGTGCCGTATTTTTTCTGCAGTCCTTCGGTGCAGCGGAACACGCCGCCGAAGTAGCCCACGTCCTGGCCGAAGACGACCACGTTGTCGTCCTTTTCCATCATCACGTCCATGGCCGAACGCAGGGCCTGGATCATGGTCATCGGTGTTTTCTTGTCGCTCATCGTCAGATTCCCAGCTCTTGGCGCTGTGCGCGCAGGTGTTCAGGCATGTCCTTGTAAATTCCTTCGAACATTTCGGCTGGACTGAATACGTGGCCGCTGGCCATGCTGCCGAATTTCTCGGCTTCCTTCTGCGCGGCCAGTACTTCCGCTTCCAGCGCCTTATGGGTTTCTTCGTGCTCCTGCTCGGACCATGCGCCTGCGCCGATCAGGTATTTTTTCAGGCGGGCGATCGGGTCGCCCAGCGGGAAATGCGACCAGTCGTCGCCGGGACGGTACTTGGACGGATCGTCCGACGTGGAATGGGGACCTGCGCGATAGGTCACCCATTCGATCAGGGTAGGGCCCAGGTTGCGGCGGGCGCGCTGGGCGGCCCAGCATGATGCCGAATACACGGCCAGGAAGTCGTTGCCGTCCACCCGCAGCGACGCGATGCCGCAGCCGACGCCGCGGGCGGCGAAGGTGGTGTCTTCACCGCCGGCGATGGCCTGGAAGGTGGAGATGGCCCACTGGTTGTTGACCACGTTGAGGATGACCGGTGCGCGGTACACGTGCGCGAAGGTGAGGGCGGTATCGAAGTCCGCTTCGGCGGTGGCGCCGTCGCCGATCCAGGCCGATGCGATTTTCGTGTCGCCCTTGATGGCCGACGCCATGGCCCAGCCGACGGCCTGGATGTATTGCGTGGCCAGGTTGCCGGAGATGGAAAAGAAGCCGGCCTTCTTGACCGAGTACATGACCGGCAGCTGGCGGCCCTTGAGCGGATCGCCTTCGTTCGACATCAGCTGGCAGATCATGTCGACCATGGGGTAGTCGCGCACCATCAGGATGCTTTGCTGGCGGTAGGTGGGGAAGCACATGTCGTCGATGTTCAGGGCCAGCGCCTGCGCGGTGCCGATGGCTTCTTCGCCCAGGCTCTGCATATAGAACGACATTTTTTTCTGGCGCTGGGCCAGCAGCATGCGGCTGTCGAAGATCCGGGTTTTCATCATGGCGCGCAGGCCGGTGCGCACGACGTCGGGGGAGATGTCCGGTACCCACGGGCCGACGGCCTTGCCGTCTGCATCGATGACGCTGATCAGGGCGTACGCGAGATCGCGCGTATCCATCGGCTGCACGTCAATGTCGGGCCTTCGCACCGCGCCGGCGGGCGACAGGCGCAGGTAGGAAAAATCGGTGGCGCAACCTGGACGGCCCGTAGGTTCGGGCACGTGCAGGCGAAGTGTTTCGTCCTTGCTCATGTGTTTCCTTCTCGCGTGCTGGTGGCGCGCGTATGACTGTGACGGGATTGGGTTTTGGCGGGTAGCCGGTGCCAACCAGTTACTGAATGAAAGATTGATTTTCAGGCACGCCAGCCTACCATATTTGGGTGCAGCTGAGAACGCGTTAGAGCAAGCCCCGTCATGCCCACGCGCTTTCTGGAACCTTAAGAATCCACTTCATCAATATTTAAGGTTTCCTTAGTGTTCTCGAAATATTGTTTTAAGAACACGGTCCCATCAAGACGCCTAAGATTCTTCCATCGCAGCCGGCGAAGCAGGACACGCTGAACAAACCGGCTTAAACACACACGAAATGGCTTCAGCACACACTCTCGAGCATGGCAATCCATGCTTCACCAACACTCTGGGAATCCTGAAAAATGACTTCTGTATGCAATGTAATCCGCTCGGCCATGCTCGCCGGCGCCGCGCTCCTCTCGGTATCCGCTTCCGCTGCCGACTTTCCCCTGAAAAGCGACGACCTGAACCTGAACCACCGCTACGTCACGGGCACCCACGGCGCAGGCTACCTGCAAGGCGAGGCCAAGGATATCGGCGCTGTCCGCCATATCGGCAATAACAAATGGAGCAACCTGGTCTCCGACGGCGCCGACAGCACGGTCAATGCCAATCACCTTATCTACGGCAAGAAAATGTACGCCATGGTCAGCGGTACCGTGGTCGGCTGCTGGCGTAACGCACCGGACAATGCCAAGGCCGGCACCAAGGACAAGGATGTGCTCGACTTCTATATCGGCGTGGCCGGCAACCACGTGTGGATCAAGACGGACGATGGCATCTACGCCTTGCACGCGCACATGATCCCCGGTTCGGTACCGGCATCGATCTGCCCGAACAACAAGGTCAACTTCACCAACCCCAGCGACACGGGCTGGATCGCACCCGAGGCGGCAGTGTCCGGCGGCGTGAAGATCACCAAGGGCCAGTTCATCGGACTGTCGGGCAATAGCGGCAATTCCACCGGGCCGCACGTGCACGTCCACATGGCCAAGAACAGTGCCGTGTACAAAATGCCGTTTGCCCATGGCCAGACCACGCCCTATACCAATGGCAATGCGGCCCCGAACGGACCATGGACCTTGCTGAAAGGAAGCACGCTGCCGGATGGCCCGATCCTGGTCTGGGCGCCCCGGTCGACCGCCTACTGGACGGTCAACAATATTTCGAGCCAGGCATTCCAGGGCTGGTTCAACCACATGACCGATTCCGGCGAAATGCCTGAAAACATGCCATGCACATCGGGTGGCGCGGTCTACAACACCGATTGGGTGCCTAGCCAGGGCAGCTGGTACGCCGGCGCCGGCATGACGGCAGCCGAGATGGCGACCAAGACCAACACCTTGGCGATGCAGGGTTACTCGCTGTACAAATGGTGGTATTGCGATTCGGTCCGGTCGGCGATCTGGCGCAAGTAAGCAGGACGGCCCCCACCGCGGTGGGGGCTGAGTCGTTTCAGGGATGGGCGGCGATGACCTGGGCTACGGCGGCAGTGAGCCGTTTTCCATAAGGCACATGCAGGAATTCATTCGGACCATGCGCATTGCTCTTCGGTCCCAGCACGCCGCACACCATCATTTCCGCCTTCGGGAATGATTTCTGCAGCAGGCTCATCAGCGGAATGGTGCCGCCTTCGCCAAGGAAGCCGACCGGCGTGCCGAACTGGCTCAGGCTGGCGGCATTGACCGCCGTCGACAGCCAGGAACTGAGCGCCGGCGTATTCCAGCCGGTGGCGCCGTAGGCACCGGGCACGCCGTCCGGGACAAAGCTGACCTTGGCGTTGTAGGGCGCATTATCTTCCAGCAAAGCCTTCAGCCGCAGCGCCGCCGCGTTGCCATCGATGACAGGCGGCAGCCGCAGCGACAGCTTGAATGCCGTGTAGGGCCGCAGCACATTGCCGGCATTGGCCAGGTCGGGCATGCCGTCCACGCCGGTCACCGACAGGGTTGGGCGCCAGGTACGGTTGAGCAGGGCTTCGACCGGGTCGGTGGTCACGGGCAGGACGGGGCCGCCGTCCATGCCGCACGCCCACGGCATGCGTTTGTAGACTTCTTCCTTCAGGATCGCGGCCGTGGCGCGCGCCTGTTCCAGGCTGACCGCGGGGATCTCGCAGTGGAAGCTTTCCGGCAGCAGGGTGCCGGTCTTGGCGTCTTCCAGCCGGTCGATCAGCTGGCGCAGGATGCGGAAGCTGGACGGCACCACGCCCGAATGCGCGCCCGAATGGATGCCTTCGGTCAGCACTTCCACTTTCAGCACGCCCGAGACCATGCCGCGCAGCGAAGTCGTCAGCCACAGCTGGTCGTAGTTGCCGGCGCCCGAGTCCAGGCAGACCACCAGCGACACCTTGCCCAGCCGGTCGCCCAGGATTTCCAGGTAGGGCGGCAAGTCGTAGGAGCCGCTTTCCTCGCAGGTTTCGATCAGGCCCACGCAGCGCGGTCGCGGAATGTTCTGGCGGTCGAGCGCCATGATGGCGGTGAGGGATGCGTACACGGCGTAGCCGTCGTCGGCGCCGCCGCGTCCGTACAGCTTGCCGTCTTCGTATTTCGGGGTCCACGGTCCCAGGTCGGAACGCCAGCCGTCGAATTCTGGCTGCTTGTCGAGGTGGCCATACATGAGGATGGTGTCCTCGCAGTTCGGCTTGGTGGCCGGCATCTCGAAGTAGATTACCGGGGACCGGTTCGGCAGGCGCAGGATTTCCAGCGTCAGGCCGGACAGCTTTTTGCTCCGTACCCAGGCGACGGCATCGGTGACCACCCGTTCCAGATAGCCGTGTTCGGCCCACTGCGCATCGAAGGCCGGGCTTTTGGCCGGAATGGCAATGTAGTTAACCAGTGCGGGAACGATTTCTTCGTCCCAGACCCGGTTGGCAAAGTGTGCCAGTTCGCTCTCTGCGGTCACTGGTGCGGATTCGATCATGGCGTATCTCCCTGGATTGGCTGTTTCCGATATTTTACTCGCCATCCAGGCTGGCCCTGTACCAAAGTACAAGTGACAGCGTGGCGCGGCCCTTGTACGGTGGTCCCGTATATGAGCTCATCAGGACGGGTCGATGAATAAGGTGGTTCCACGCTGGATAATTGCTTGTCTGTTCACTGCCGGCCTGGTGCCGGCGGTGCAGGCGGCCCATGCGCAATCGCTCGCGGGAAAAAAGGTCCTGATCCTGAGCCCCTACGGCCTGGGGCGTCCCGGCATCGACCTGATGACCAAGACTTATATTGACACCCTGGTCGAAGGCGGCGTCAATGCCGAACACATCGGCGTCGAATTCCTGAATGTGAACCAGGAAGCCGCGCCCGAGCTGCGGCGCACCCGGCGCGACTTCCTGAACAAGCGTTACAAGGGCCAGCATGTGGACCTGATCGTCACGCTGCACCAGCCGGCGCTGCGCTTCCTGCTGGAAGAATTGCCGGACCTGTCCGTGCCAGCGCCGGTCCTGGCGATGACGGCGTCCAAGCCCGTCAACACGCAGGGGCGCCGTATCTTCCTGCAAACAAGCAGCCCCGATTACGCCGGAACGATAAGCCAGGCCTTGCAGCTGTTCCCGAAGACCCAGCGGGTGGTCGTGCTGATCGGGGTGGGCGATGCCGACCAGATGGCCAGGCGCAATGTGGAACGCGCCGCAGCGCAGTGGAAAAGCCGGCTGGTGTTCGAATACACCGATGACCTGACGCTGGCGCAGATGCGGCACCGGGTAGCCAATTTGCCGCCGGATACGATCCTGCTGTGCTCGTCGGTCAATCGCGACAGGACCGGCGACACGATCCAGCAATACGACATGGCGCGCCAGGCGATCCGGCTGGCCAATGCCCCGACCTTTGTGCTGTTCAGCGTGACCCTGGGCATGGGGTCGGTGGGCGGTTCGGTCCAGCACATCGAGCAGGACGCCGCGCGCATGGGGCATCGATCGCTGGCCATCCTGGCCGGCGAACTGCGCCATCCCGACGCCGAGGACGTCATGACGCTGCCGTCCGAACCGACACCCATGTATGACTGGCAGGCGCTGGAACGCTGGGGCGCCGATCCGGACCGCCTGCCGCCCAATACCATTTTCATGAATCGTCCCCTTTCCCTTTGGCAGCAGCACCGGGTGACCGTGCAGACAACGCTGGCTGCCTTTTTTATACTGGTGTTGCTGCTGACGGCCTTGCTCGTGCAGCAGCGCCGCCTGGTGCGGGCCGAAGCGCGCATCCGCGAAAGCGAAGCGCGCTACCGGGTGCTGGTCGAGCATGCGCCGGAAGCGATCCTGGTCTACGACCTGGACCTGGGCCGCATTGTCGATCTCAATGGCAAGGCCGAAGAGATGTTCGGCCGTCCCCGCCTTCTGCTGCTGCAAATGGCGCCGGAAGCGCTGTATGCCGCGCACCAGCCCGACGGTTTGCCGCCGCAGGTATCGGTCAGGGACAACGCCGCGCGCAGCCTGGCCGGCGCCGAGTTGCTGTTCGAACGACTTGTGCTGCACGCCGACGGACACTGTTTCCCGTGCGAAGTGCGGCTCGTCGCATTGCCGGCAACCGGCCGGCGCCTGACGCGCGGCAGCTATTCCGACATCAGTGCGCGCAAGCTTGCCGAGCAGGAGCTGCACCGGCATCGCCACCACCTGGAGGAACTGGTGCAGCAGCGTACCGCGGCGCTGTCGGTGGCGGTGTCGGCGGCGCAGGCGGCTAACGAAGCAAAGAACGTCTTCCTGTCGAATATGAGCCATGAATTGCGCACGCCGCTCAATTCCGTGATCGGCTTTTCGCAAATGCTGGCCGAGGCCGACGACATGCCGGAGGAGGCGCGTAACAACCTGGCCATCATCAATCGTTCCGGCCAGCACTTGCTCAAGCTGATCAACGATATCCTGGACCTGTCGAAGATTGAAACAGGCCCGCTGCAACTGGAGCTGCAAGCCCATGATCCATGCCAGCTGCTGCAGAGCGTCATGGAACAGATGCGGACAGAAGCGGAGCTGGCGGGCGTGACCCTGATGCTCGAATGCAGTGCCTCGCCATCGAGCGTGCTGCTGGACGGCGCCAAGCTGCGCCAGGTCATGCTGAGCCTGCTGTCGAATGCGATCAAGTTCGGCAAGGGTGGCAAGGTCTGGCTGGCCCTGCATGGCCGGCCGCACACGGGCAAGCTGGTGGAATTGGCATTTTCCGTGCGGGACGAGGGGGCAGGCGTCGGCCAAGCCGACCAGCAGCGCATCTTCGAGCCTTTTGTGCAGGCTGGCATGCAGGGGGCGCAGTCAGGTACCGGACTGGGTTTGTCCATCAGCCGCGAATACGTGCGCCTGATGGGCGGCGAACTGAAGGTCGATTCGCAGGCGGGGCAGGGCGCCGTGTTCAGCTTTTGGATTGTGGGTGAACTGCTGGCGGGGGTTGCGCCCCTGGTGCATCTGCGCCGGACGGAACGGGTGGACGGCGCGGCGCCGCTGCAGGCCGCCGACCTGGCAACGTTGCCGGAGGCCAGCCGCCTGGCGCTGATGCATGCCGTGCGCAATCTCGACATGCCGGCCGCCGCGGCCATTTTGTCCGGGCTGGACCCGGAATGCGAGGCGGTCGTTGCCGGCATCAATACCATGCTCAGGAAGTATCAATACCAGCAATTGTGGCGGCTGCTGCAGGACGGCTGATCAGGCGAACACGATCCGCGCCGCGTTGTACGTCAGGGCAAACAGCGGCACGTTCGACAGGACGAAGAGCATGAACCTGGCTTCGATCTTGTTCGACAGCGACTGCAGCAGGCTGTGCGCGATGCGCAGCGCGACGTAGGCCCAGGCAAACAGCACGCTGGCGCCGCTGACGTCCCCGATGACGGCCAGCGAGATGGCCAGGGCATAGAAGACGGTGGGCTGCTCCATCAGGTGGTTGTAATTGTCCGCCTTCCATCGCACCCGGGCCGGCAGCGACGCCATTTGCTCGCCGCGCGGCGCATGCGGGTCGAGTTTGATTTTCGCGGCAAAGATGGCGGGAATGCGGGTGGCATACATCCAGATCCACATCACCATCGTCCATGCTGCCAGGGCAACGACCGGCCCCAGCATGTCAACTGATACAGCCATATTCACCACCTTTTCTTGTTTGAATGATCAGGCAGAATAGGCTGTCGGGGCGGGGAGCACAACACCTTTTAGCGCATCCATACGTTTTCCTAATGGCAGTTGTGATACCTTGCGCCCATGTTTATTCGCCAATTCGCCAACGGCCGCATCCGGCACGGCCTCGCCATCCTGGCCGCCGGCTGGGCCTTGCTGTTCGCTTTCGATGAGCAGCTGGGCGTGGCCAACCAGGCCATGCTCCTGGTCCTGCTGTCCGCCCTGAGCGCGGTCTGGCTACCCCCGCTGCTGTCGCTGATGGCCAGCGCATTTGGCGTGATCGCATTCAACATCGCTTTTATTCCGCCGCGCGGCACGCTACACGTGGACCTGCGCGAGCATATTGCGCTGCTGCTGACAACGCTGTCAGTGAGTGTGATCATCGCGGTGTTGATGGGGCGCATGCGCCAGCACGCGAGCGATGCGACCATGCATGCCAGGCGCGCCGATGAACAGCGGGACCTGGCCGAATTGCTGCGCGCACCCGACGACGTGGCCACGCTGTGCGCCGTGTTCATCG